>Ga0315902_10009320_pt1 | contig 13154 bp, 8 predicted proteins | sample LakEriMetagenome_9_FD_203523 | JGI IMG/M metagenome (GOLD analysis project Ga0315902, IMG submission 203523) | Freshwater fungal communities from buoy surface, Lake Erie, Ohio, United States - Buoy 12 MA117 | ecosystem: Environmental > Aquatic > Freshwater > Lake > Lake biofilm | place: USA... | reverse complement strand
TGCAACAGATCACAGCGAAGTACCAAGTTCGACCTTATCAAATTAGTTAGCGGAGGCGTCAGTTTTTAGACAATTCTGAGAGTATTTTAGCTTTTTTCCTGACACCTGTGAAAAGGCTGTAATTGAGCAAGAACAAGACATGTTCCGAAAGAAAATTGAACGAGTTCAACAAGAAATAGACTTTTAAAAAAGTCTGGGCGAAAACTGAGTTTGCATCAAAAGTTAAAAGCGATTGATCTGGATTACACTGTTTTGAATATCAGCGAACTGAGCCAGATACTCGGTATTCATCGTTCTGGATTGAATTATTATCCCGGAAGCCGAATCAAATACACAATTATTAAACACCATAAGCACTGTTTTTTAACAAACCGTATTATGCATGAAAAAACACCTAATAATTATTCAATCATTCTTGCCCTAATAATGGGAAGCATTGAAGGATGCCTCCCGTTTAAGCGACTTTCCTTTTATAAATGATTACAATAAACCCTGCCTGCAAATTGGTCCTATTCCAATTCGAATAGATTCCGGATCAGATAGCGGTCTTCCGCAAATGGAACATTCACCGGTTACCAATCCATAATGTAAAATATGCTGATTCATTTCAGAGGAATACGATACAAATGTTTGAATCATCGGTATTAATCCTTTTCCTTTTGATTGAGGCATACAATCACCCTGTCTTGTTAACTTAAAAAGGACTTCCCTGGTATTCCTATTTCTTACCTCTACAATATTCCTGAAAAGAATCTTCTTGTCTTTTTCCCCTTCTTTATAAAACGATATATGAATAGGCTCATTATTGACCATTATTCGAATAGATGGATCTAATATTTGCCCTCTTTTCTTATCTAATTCCGTAAATACTTGATGAAAATTCGTTACTTTGAATGGAAGCTTCGGAAGTTTGATTAATTCTAAAATCACCTCTTTTCCATAACGTTCAATAGTTTCAATTGCTAATTTATGGGCCGAGGTAATTAATAATTCATCAACATCTCCGTTGTAATATCTCCTGCAAATGAGTTTTGCATCCTGATTCTTTAGTCCATCACATATTGTAATGGCCGTAAAATCATCTAAATGGAAATTATCTGTACCATCGATTTTTTTTTGATTAAAACCACCTTTAAGAAAATCACCTATTTTTTCCCTAAACTTATTGGGAATTTTGAAATCTTTAGTAAGATTATTCTCAATAATATAACCAGTAGTCATTAATTTCTTGGCTGGAATTTTATGATGCTCTAATAATTTCTCTATTTCAACATCTGTCAACTTTTTATTGATAGAAGAATAACGCCATTTTAACTCTTTAAAATATTTTTCCAGAGTTTCTTCATTTACGCTGTACTTTTTGGCAAATTGTGACAATCGCATATTTTGTTAGTTTAAAACGCTACCGACTTCTGATGTATATTATTTTACCCGGCGCTCCAAACTTGCGCATTTGACCCCAAACACCTTTGAAAGCCGAAACAGAAGATCTTCGAGTTGAACTTTTACCAAAACGTGATTTGTTCTTTTTCAATCGATTTAAGATAACCAATCGATTTACAACGTAATTTTCTATTTCGGAAAGTTCCTTAAATGTTAATCTCTGATTAGGTGTTAATTTTAGACCCTTTTTCTTGAGGTATCGAAGGAAAAAATCCAAACTAATGTCTAAATTTTTCGCAATCTCACTTACTTTTTTATTTACCAGATACGTCCAATTAACTTGACTTTGGAGCTCCTTTTTGTCAGAAGTATTTTTCCGATGAACATTATTCTGTATTGTGTTAACCCCTATCAATTCCGCTGTTTTATTTTTGCCATTAAATGATTTTCGTATTAGACTTTTGTTATTGATTTTACGTGATTTATCCAACCATTTTTTCTTGCCTCCACTAATCTGATATTTAAGCAACTCCATCTTGAGTAAAGAATGAGCCATTCTGTTTTTATACTTATCTGGATAAATATTATTAATCAGTTGAATGCAATCTTCAAGTCGTTCTTGATCAAATGACTCTAAGCGAAATAACGCTTGTAATTCTGGGAAGGCTTGAATCATAAATTTTCCATTTATGCGTAAAAAAATACAAAAAACAAAATTCGCCCAGACAAAACGGGTCATTAATTTGATGGAATTTAAAAATATTTTAATCTGATTCATCACTTTCTACAGGTTAGATTCATCAATAATTTAATATGAGTTAGTAGTTAGCAAAATATTAATTGAAATGGTAATTTTATCAGTACAAACACAATATTTTTTAATTTACAACGGATCTGCTGAATGAAAAGTTTAAGACCAAAATCAAGGAAGAACTATAGGAAAAGGGGATAAAGCAAACTTGGTTGGCTGAAAAGTTTGGAAAAAGCTACAACATTGTTAATGCCTATGCACAAAATCGGAAACAACCAAGAATTGAGATTTTGTTTGAGGTAGCAGAACTTCTTTCGGTTGATGTAAAAGATTTACTAGTGTCAAATAAAATGGTTAAAGAGTGACGTTATTAAATAAAATCACCTGTGCAGATACATCGCACACCTTCCAAGTATCTTTGCTTCATCAATCAGTTAATTGTTGTATGATGAAAGAATTTAAGATCGAAGAAATGATGCCCCTAGAAGCTGTAAAATCGAAAATTTGGAAGATGTTTGATTTACTTAGAAGTGAAAACATTTCTTCTGATGATTATAATGTTGTATTGTTTCTACTTTCTGCTTATAAAGACAATATTGTATCAATCGATTTTGTTGACGAAAATCGTTCCTTAAAAGAAAAGGTAATTGAACGATTCCGTATTTCTAACAATGAGTTATCCAAACAATATGCAGAAATCTTTAATAGTTTCGAGCCTTCAATACAAAGGTTGAGTGAAAATGGAATTAGATATCTTTACGATTTGCTTGCGGAAATAAACAAGCAAGTTTTGATTGAAAATTTCCCTGATATTTTCGACAGTTCATTGTATCGAATTTCGCAATCTCAAGGAAGATATACAGGGAAATTTATACAACCTGTCGAATTAACTCGTTTAATGTGTGGATTGGCAGATTTGAAAAAAGACGCCAAAGTTTTTAACCCATTTGCAGGATTGGCTTCCTTTGGGGTCTATCTGGATCAAGATTATTTTGGACAAGAATTGAATCAAAAAACCTGGGCTTTAGGTGTTTTGAGACTTTTGGCGAATAATAAACAAGGTAGTTCAAGATATGTTTGTGATGATTCGATTTTACAATGGCCAAACGAATCTGAAAAATTCGATCTAATTATTTCGAATCCCCCATTCGGGATGAGACTTGGATATTCTCACCGAAATATCGAAACCAACATAAGGACAATTGAGCAGTTTTTGATTGAAAAAGGTATGCAATCCTTAAATCAAAAAGGCAAATTAATCGCTCTATTACCGCAAGGCTTCCTTTTCAGAGGGATGCAGGAACAACGTTTAAGGGAACGCCTGGTAGATGAAGATTTAATTGATACCATTATTTCTTTACCTGGTGGCTTATTACCAAATACTGCTATTCCATTAGTTGTTTTAGTGATAAACAAAAATAAAACCTTACCTGGTAGAGTAAAATTCGTTGATGCTAAGAGTTTTATTATTGACAAGGGGCCAAGAGAAAAGTTGCTGAATGATTACAGCCTGAACAGTTTCATTCATGGAGATATAAACGGTGATAATGTTGTAAGGATTGTTCGAAATGAACAAATTCGTGAAAACGACTACAATCTGAGTATTGCTCGTTATTTCCAAAAACCAATTGAAGGTGTAAAACTTGGAAATATTCTAAAGTTTGTTAGGGGTCAAAGAAGAAACTTGCCGGAATCAGGGAAACTAATTCGTATTCGTGATTTAAAAAGCGACAAAATTGACTTTTCCCTTGATATTTCTGATGTTCAAGAAACTGAACTTAGTAGACCTGACATTCATATTATTTCGGAATCCACTCTACTTCTCGCTATGCGATGGCATACATTGAAGCCTACATATTTTCAATTTGAATCTGAGCCTATTTTCATTAGTCAAGATATTAAAGCTTTCAAGATTGATGAAGCTATCGCATACAAGGCTTATTTGATAAATGAGCTTCATAAAGATTATGTTCAGGTACAACTTGAATCTTACCGAATAGGAGCTTCAATTCCTTTTATCCGCACGGATGATTTGATGAAGGTTGTTATTAAACTCCCTTCAATAGAAGAGCAATGTGCTAAAGTTGAAGGTATTCATGAATTGTCTGATAAGATCAGAGCTCTCCAACAAGAGCGCAATGCATTGGCACATGGCAAGACTTTAGGGCAATTCAATGAATTTGCTTCATTAAAGCATACATTAGGTAGACCCAGACAAAATATTCTTGATTGGTCTGACAACTTGTTGGATTTTTTAACCAAGAAAAAGGAAGGTTTTGAAGCATTGAATATCGCTTTTTCAGAATTTTATGATATTGATATTATATCAGCTCTAAAAGAAATCAAGCGTGATATTAACTTCATTACAGATGTGCTTGAAAAGGGTGAAAATGGACTTGTTTTATCCGAGTACGAAAAACAAGTAATTCCACTATCCGATATCAACAGTATCATCAACGAACTGTCTAATAACGGGTTCAACTTCAAAATAAAGAAGTTGTTGCTAAAAGGCGAAAAGCTGAAAGAAAGAGGTATTAATGCCAACAAAACGCTTTTAAAGACATTGCTTGATAACATTCTGACAAATGCGAACAAGTATGCATTTGATAAAAAAGCGTTAGGTAACGAAGTAGTTATTGAACTGACCGAAGTTGATAATTTCCTCGTTATGGAAATCAGAAATAACGGCAAGCCTTTTCCTAAGAACTTCAACAGAGAGAAATTTATAACCAAATACTCTACAGCCGATTCAAGCAATGGTAGTGGTTTAGGCGGTTATGATATACACAGAATTGCAAGTGATTTTAACAACCAGGATTGGATACTATCATTGAACGAAGACCCTTTCTTTTTGGTGAAGTTCAAATTCCAATTACCAATTAAACTGACAAACTAATTATGGAGGAAATATTTTATAACATTTTATGGATAGATGACGAGCATGAAAGTTTGTCTAGCACTAAAGGAAGAGCAAAGAGCAATGGAATAAATCTAATTGGGTTCAAATCATTAAATTCCGGAATGAGTGAACTTGAAAGAAATCTCCACTTTTATGATGGAATTCTATTAGATGCTAAATTTTACGAAAATGATGATGATATAGCTGGTTCCGAGGATACAGACAATGTTCATCGTGCCAAAGAAAGACTACTTCAACTTAATAAAAAGTTTGAAATATTCGTTTACACAGGTCAGGCAGAGGCGTTTGAAGACAAAACCTTTAACAAGGCCTTCAGAAGGGTTTATAAAAAAGGTAGTTCAGATGAACGTGATAGACTATTCAATGACATAAAACTAGCTGCCGAAACACAGGAAGATACTCAAATTCGCCACAATTACAAAAGAGTATTTGATGTATGCAATGAAAAGTACATTGGTGAACTAGCAGCTCAGGATATATTAACCCTGCTTAAAGTCAATGATGAAACTAACATTGACAATCATTTTAACGCTATTCGAAAAATAGTCGAAGATCTTTTTATAGCCTTCAATAAGTTCAATTTGCTACCTGCTGAATTTGTTACCCGCGGAGTTGCTTTGAATGAAAGCAGTAAGTTTTTGGCGGGCAAAGCTTCTGATGGATCTCTTTTTTCCGAAAAAGGATATCAGCATTTAGAAGATACACATCTACCGAAACAAATTGCCTTTTACTTGCGGAGCATTTTGTCAGTAGCACAAGCTGGATCGCATAGGTCAGAAATAGACCTACACATAAGAGCTATCAAAACTCCTTATCTTCTGAAAAGTGTATTCTTTCAGTTGTTGGATGTGCTGGCTTGGTTTAAAATGTATGTGGATTCAAACCCTAAAACCAGCAATTGGATAAAAATGGAAACCGGAACCGAAGCAGCTGAACCAGCGACTGAACTTATTCACGGTAAGGTCATTAATATAAATCTCCAAAAGGGTTTTGCATTTTTCAAGCCAGATGCCATCGGTGAAAATATTTTCATTCCACCACATTTGGTTACAAATCATTCTTTAACTGAAGGATTACAAATACAAGTGGATGTGGAAGAATACACTGATAACCGAACCAACGAATTAAAAAACAGAGTTAAACGAATAGAACTACCATTATGATCACAGGAGACTTAAAGTCACAAATAGATAAAGTTTGGGAAGCCTTTTGGACAGGTGGACTATCCAACCCATTAACCGTTATTGAGCAAATGACCTATTTGCTTTTTATTCGTCGATTGGATGAGTTGCAAACCGGGAAAGAACAAAAAGCGAACTTATTGAAGAAGCCGATTGAAGAGCCGATTTACGATGAATCAAACCAAGAATTGCGTTGGAGTCGATTCAAGGACATGGATCCGGAGGTAATGCATAAACTGTTTACCAAACAGGATGGTGTTTTCGACTTTTTAAAAAATGTGGGGAGCAAAAGTGCTTCATTCTCCAAGTTTATGAAAGGAGCAACTTTTATGATTCCAACACCTCGTTTGTTGGCTCAGGTGGTAGAAATGATTTCGCACATCCCGATGCAGGATAGAGATACCAAGGGCGATGTGTATGAATACCTTTTGGGGAAGATAGCTTCTGCTGGTCAAAACGGACAGTTCCGTACACCAAGACATATCATCCGTCTGATGATTGATATGGTGCAGCCAACGGTGGAAGATGTAATCTGTGACCCAAGTGCCGGAAGTTCTGGATTTTTAGTAGGCTCAAGCGAGTACATTCGTGAGCATTACGAGAAAGAATTGTTTGACACCAAAGTGCAAGAGCATTTCCAAAACAAAATGTTTATGGGGATGGAGTTCGACCCTACCATGATTCGGATTGGGGCGATGAATTTGATCCTTCACGGAATTGAAAATCCTCAATTGATGGATGTGGATGCTTTGAGTGAAGCCAATACAAGTTTTACGGAAAGAGCGACCTTAGTGTTGGCAAACCCACCCTTCAAAGGTAGCCTCGACCGTGAAGCGGTAGATGGTAAAATCTTGAGTGTGGTGGATAGCAAGAAGACCGAACTTTTATTTTTAGCCCTTATTTTAAAAGGGTTAAAGCTAGGTGGACGAGCAGCAGTTATTATTCCCGATGGAGTTTTGTTTGGTAGCAGTAAAGCACACCAACAAATACGCAAAGAGATTATCGACAATCAAAAATTGCAGGCAGTTATTAGTATGCCAAGTGGGGTGTTTAAGCCTTATGCAGGAGTGAGTACAGCGGTGTTGATTTTTACTAAAACCAATAGCGGTGGAACAGACCACGTTTGGTTCTACGATATGCAAGCCGATGGATACAGTTTGGACGATAAACGAAACCCAATCGAAGCCAATGACATACCAGATATTGTTTCGCGTTTCCAAAACTTGAGTACGGAAGCGAATCGAAGCAGAACCGATAAAAGTTTCATGGTTCCTGTGGAAGAAATTCAGGAAAATAAATACGACCTCAGCATAAACCGCTACAAGGAGGTGATTTATGAGGAGAAGGTATATGAAAAACCTGCTGTGATTATTGACCAAATTGAAACCTTGGATAAAGAACGTGCTGTATTGTTGGAACAATTAAAAGCGATGTTAGCATGAGTATAGATGCTTTGAATTTCAATTCGCTCGTATCGCTTGTAGAGCAAACACATTTACATTTTCAGCAGCAGGCGGTAAAAGCAGTGAATGTATCACTCACCATTCGCAATTGGTTAGTTGGATATTACATTGTTGAGTTTGAACAAAAGGGAGAAGACAGAGCACAATATGGCGAAAACCTATTTACTGAGCTTGCAAAAAGATTCAAACACATTAAAGGAGTTGATAGGCGTTCCTTGTATCGCTTTAAAGACTTTTACTTGCTTTATCCTCAAATGGCTACTTTCATCTTTTCAGATAAAAACACGTTGTTTTTGCCCAATACTTTTCCTAAATCAATAGTGGGGTCGGCAACCCCACTATTAGAAGCATTGCAAAAAGTGGGGTCAGTAACCCCACAATTAGATTTAAGTACTCAATCAGAGGGAATTGCAATTCGGGGGTCGCTGACCACCGAATCCGAGAACGCTACTATTTTAGTGCCGGCCGAGAAAATTTTAAGTAATCTTTCATACACGCATTTAGAACTTTTGTTTACGCTAGATGATCCTTTAAAACGTGCGTTCTACGAAATAGAATGTATCAAAGGAACATGGAGCGTAAGGGAATTGAAACGCCAAATCAACAGCCTCTATTTTGAGCGCATGGGCATGAGCCAAAAACCTGAACTGTTGAGCGAATTAACGCAGCAAGAAATTGTGCCACAAACACCCAATGAAATTGTAAAATCGGTTTATGCGTTTGAATTTTTAGGATTGAATGCCAAAGATGCCGTAGAAGAAGAAGATTTAGAGACGGCATTGCTCGACCATCTGCAAGCCTTTATGCTAGAGATGGGACATGGCTTTTGTCTGGAAGCTCGGCAAAAGAAAATACTCATTGGCGATGAATACTTTTTTGTGGATTTGGTTTTTTACCACCGCATCCTTAAATGCCATGTATTGGTTGAATTAAAAGTAGAAGATTTTAACCACCACAACATAGGGCAGCTCAATACCTATGTGAACTATTACAAATCAAAAGTAATGCAAGCCGATGACAACCCAACCATAGGAATATTACTGGTAACCAATAAAAACAATGCCTTGGTAGAATTCGCTACAGCTGGTATCGATAACCAACTCTTTGTATCCAAATACCTGGTAGAATTACCTTCCAAAGAAATCTTAGAATCATTCATCCTTAAAGAGTTAGCAGCATGGAAATAGAAACAATAAAAAAGGATGTTGGTATGAATTGGAAAAGTGTTGATTTAGTTACGGTGTGTGATTTTCAAGGTGGTACTCAACCCCCGAAATCAGAGTGGAGTTCAAAAAAATTGAATGGGTTTGTAAGAATGATCCAAATCAGAGATTTTACTCAAGGTAAGGACTCTTTTATTGAATACGTAAAGGACAATAATAAGCTAAAAAAATGCACGAAGGATGATATTATGATTGGGCGTTATGGAGCATCAATTGGTAAAATACTTACTGGTATTGAAGGTGCGTATAATGTTGCGTTAGTGAAAACAATCCCTTCTAGTGAATTGGATAAGAGGTATTTCTTTCATTATCTTAATACACCATACTTTCAAAATTTCATTCAAAATGCCGGATCTAGGGCAGCGCAAGCAGGATTCAATAAAGAGGAATTGAAAGATTTACAAATCCCACTCCCCCCACTTGCCACCCAAAAACGCATTGCTGAAATTTTGGATGCTGCGGATGCATTAAGGCGCAAAGACCAAGAGCTCCTCAAAAAATACGATGAACTGGCTCAAGCCATTTTTATGGATATGTTTGGGGATCCTGTGAAGAATGAGAAGGGGTGGGATGTGAAGAAGCTAAAAGAAATTTGCTTAAAAATTACTGACGGTACGCATTTCTCACCGCCTAATCTGTCAATTGGCATTCCTTATATTACGGCAAAACATTTAAAACAAGATGGTGTTGATTTTTATTCAAATCCAACATATATCAGTCAAAAAGATCATGAAGAGATTTTTTCAAGATGCACTCCTGAAAAAGGGGATGTGTTATACATAAAAGATGGAGCTACCACAGGAATTGCTGCAGTTAATGAATATGATTTTGAATTTAGTATGCTTTCTAGTTTAGCCCTAATAAAACCCCAAAAGGATAAAATAAATAGCTATTATCTGAGTTGCTATTTGAATAATAAGATTGTTAAACAAGAATTAATTAGAAGCTACATGGCAGGAGCAGCGATTAAAAGGTTTACTCTAGAGAAACTAAATAAATTTGAAATCGTTGTTCCTCACATTGACCTACAAAATAGTTTTGCAAGTAAGTGGATTAAATTACAAGAAAGCATTACATCTGTTAAAAAGTCTAAGGCAACGATTCTTTTTGATTCCCTTATCCAAAAAGCCTTCAAAGGCGAACTCGTAGTATGAGCAATTTTTCATTCATACCAACCCATTGGGCTAACATAGCTCAAACGCCTCAAGAGGCGGAGCAACATGTATATGGGGCTCCCTTGTATGCTGCCATGCTTTGCCGAAAAAGTTTGGAAGAATGGGTGCGTTGGATGTACGAACACGATGAAGATTTAACGCTACCTTATGATACATCCTTAAGTTCGTTGATGCACGAACAGTGTTTTAAAAATGTGGTAGCTCCCATGCAGTTCAACCACATCAACCTGATTCGTAAACTGGGGAATGCAGCTGTGCACACCAATGCCAAAATCAAACCGCAAGAAGCTCTTTATGCCCTTCAATTACTTCATGGATTCATTGGATGGATAACGATGGTGTATGGCGAGGAAAAACCGCAAATAAAACCATTTGATGAAACCCTCTTACCAAAAGAAATTGGAAAAGATAAAAGCAAAGAGGAGCTACAAAAACTAGAAAATGCCTATCTAGAATAGCAAAGCAAACTCAAAAAGCTGGAAGATGAACTGGCAACAATCAAAGCATTAAAAGAGCAGAATAGTGCTTTTGTTCCCCCACCAATAGACCCGAATGAAGACCTCACGCGTAAAATTTACATCGACACCTTATTACGAGAATCGGGTTGGGATCCTTTTGGGGTAAACGTTCCAGAGTACCCAGTAAAAAACTGTATGCCTCAAGCGAATGGTAGCAATGGTGATGGTAAAGTAGATTATGTGTTGTGGGGTGATGATGGCAAACCAGTTGCAGTAGTTGAAGCAAAACGTACAAGCAGAGACCCTCGTGTTGGACAACACCAAGCCAAATGTTACGCAGACTGCTTACAAAAGGAATACGGTCAACGACCAATTATTTTCTATACAAACGGATTTCAAACTTGGATGTGGGATGATACCGATTATGCACCACGAGAAGTTTTTGGTTTTTACACCAAAGATGAGCTACAGACACTCATACAACGAAGAATATTTAAAATGCCATTGGCAACGCAAACCATCAATAATGATATTACCGACCGATACTACCAACACGAAGCAATCAGAAAAGTTGCGGAAGCATTAGAGAAAAAACACCGTGAAGGATTATTGGTCATGGCTACCGGAACAGGGAAAACGAGGGTTTCGGCCTCCTTGATTGATTTTTTGAGCAAAGCCAATTGGGCAAAACGCATCCTCTTTTTAGCCGATAGAAACGCTTTAATTCATCAAGCTAAAACCAATCTAAACGATTACTTACCTCATTTACCAGCGGTTGATTTAACCAAAGAAAAAGAAGACGAAAGTAGTCGCATCGTTTTCTCCACCTACCAAACCATGATCAATATGATTGATGGGGAGGCGGATGGTGATAATCGCTATTACGGTGTTGGGCATTTTGATTTAATCATCTTTGATGAAATTCACCGCTCCGTTTACAACCGCTATAAATCCATTTTCAAATACTTTGATGGCATTCGAATTGGATTAACCGCCACTCCCAAAAGTGAAGCAGACAGAGATACGTACGCTTTATTTAATTTAGAACCGAACAATCCTACATACGCTTATGAATTAGATCAAGCGGTCAGTGACGGTTTCTTAGTTCCACCAAAAGCCATTTCCGTTCCAATTAAATTTCAACGGAGTGGTATTAAATATGCCGAATTAAGTGAAGATGAAAAGCTGAAATACGAAGAGCAATTTACCGATCCTATCACCGGTGAATTCCCAGAGGAAATTGATGCCAGTGCATTAAATAAATGGCTATTCAATTCGGATACAGTTGATAAAGTACTTGGTCATTTAATGGAAAATGGAATCAAAGTGGAAGGTGGAGATAAATTAGCTAAAACCATGATTTTTGCTCGTTCTCATAAACACGCTAAGTTTATTGAAGAACGGTTCAACAAGCAATATCCGCAATACAAAGGAGAATTTTTAAAGGTGATAGACTATCACGAAGAATATAAATACGACCTGCTCAATAAATTCAAGGTTAAAAATAAAATGCCACAAATTGCCGTATCTGTAGATATGTTGGACACAGGTATAGATGTTCCCGAGGTATGCAACCTGGTATTTTTTAAACCAGTAAGAAGCAGTGCCAAGTTTTGGCAAATGATTGGAAGAGGTACCCGATTGTGTTCCGATTTATTCGCATTTGGAGAAGATAAAAAGGAGTTTGTGATTTTTGATTTTTGTGAAAACTTCGAATTCTTCAACAATAAACCAAAAGGATTTGAGGGAACCAGTGGTAAATCATTAAGTCAACGATTATTTGAAATTCGCTTGAAGTTATCATTCGTGTTGCAAAGTACAGATTCTCAAGAATTGCAATCCTATGGTGTTGAAATCATGCAGGGTTTAATTCAACAAACCCAACTATTAAATACGGATAGCTTCATCGTTCGTCAACAATGGAAAACGGTTGAAAAATACAAGGATCCAAATGCTTGGAATGCATTATCTGATTTAGATGTCAAAGAGCTTTTTGATCACATTGCTCCTTTAATGAGTGAATCCGATCAAGATGAAATGGCAAAACGCTTTGACGTAATCATGTTGGATATACAACTTTCCATTTTAAATGGCGAAAAGAAACAAGCGGGTCTTATTCAAAAAGTAATTAAAACAGCGGGTAAACTTTCTAAAAAAGCTAGTATTCCTTCAGTAGCTCAAAAGATGGAATTCATCAAGGATGCTCAAGACAAATCGTTCTGGATTTCAGGAGACATTCCAGCCATTGAAAAAATCAGAATTGAATTGAGAAACCTGATTAAGTTTTTAGACTTTGAAGAAACACCAACATACTTTACATCTTTTACAGACGAATTTGAGGGGAATATTCAAGAACATCAATTGGTTTATGGTTTCAATGATTTAGAAACCTATAGACGCAAAGTGGAACAATACATAAAACAACAAAGCACACATCTTACCATCCATAAACTCCGAAATAACATTCAAATCACTAAAGATGAACTGGTTACATTAGAGCAGATGTTATTTGAACAAGGAGAATTAGGTACAAAAGAAGAGTTTATTAATGCATACGGAGAACAACCATTCGGCAAGTTTATTAGAAACATACTTGGTTT
>Ga0315902_10009319_pt1 | contig 13154 bp, 14 predicted proteins | sample LakEriMetagenome_9_FD_203523 | JGI IMG/M metagenome (GOLD analysis project Ga0315902, IMG submission 203523) | Freshwater fungal communities from buoy surface, Lake Erie, Ohio, United States - Buoy 12 MA117 | ecosystem: Environmental > Aquatic > Freshwater > Lake > Lake biofilm | place: USA... | reverse complement strand
TTTGGCTGACCCCCGCCTACTCGATCGCCGCGTCCACCGTGTTTGTGGTGGCGTTCAACTGGTGCTTCATCCCCCCTCGTAACAGCTTTCATGTCGCACTGGACAAGCACCTGCTGCTGCTCGTCACAATGGTGGTGGTCAATGGACTGATTGCGGCTTTGATGGTGTTGCAGCGTCAGGCGGCGATCAAAGTCAGCAACCATCAGCAGCGGACGACCTTTTTGACCTCGGTGTCACATGATTTCCGTACACCGCTGTCAACCATCATCGGTATCGCGTCTTCGCTGCAGGAAGACTTTCGTCTACAAGGTGATCAGCGCCACTTGCATCAGATGTCGGTGATTCTTGAGCAATCGAACCAGCTGAACCGGATCACTAACAATGTGCTCCAGTTGGTGCGGCTCGACGAAAAAGCCCTCGATCTGAAAAAAGACTGGGAATCGGCCGAAGAGATCATCGGTGCTGCCGTACATTTGTGTCGGCAGCGTGTTCCCGGCCGCACCATTGAAGCAGGCGTACCTCAACAACTGCCTTTGTTGTGGTGTCACTCGCTGCTGATTGTGCAGCTGCTGGAAAACCTGATCGATAACGCGATCAAGTACAGCCCGCCGTATCAGCCGGTTCGCGTGACTGCTGTCAAAGACGGCAAGCACATCGCTTTTGCCGTGACAGACAAGGGACAGGGTGTCGCGCCAGAACTTAGCAAGACGATTTTCGAGGCTTTCGAGCGACTCGAGCCTGAGCGGCTTCAGCTGTGGCAGATGCAGGACCCAACAGCGAGAGGTGTCGGTATTGGACTTACCCTGTGCCGGGCAATCACGATGGCGCATCAGGGCAGCATTACCCTGACCGCGCAGCCCGGTCAAGGATCGACTTTTACGGTGCGACTCCCGATACGTGACAATCTCAGCACGCCGCGCGAGGTCTGAACGCATGCACGCGCATATTCTGCTGATTGAAGATGACCCCGACCTGCGTGCCACGCTCGTCGATGCGCTGCAAAGAGCAGGCTACCAGACATCCACCGCCGCCAGCATCAGGGAATCCAAAGCCTTGATCGCCGCTCAGATGGCGCGGCGCGTTCATCACGGTGCGTCGTCCATTGATCTGGTACTGCTTGATCTGAGCCTGCCGGATGGTTCCGGAAACAGCTTGCTGTCGACCTTGCAGCGAGATCTGCAGGCAGCAGTCATCGTGATTTCCGCGCGCCACGAGGACGACACCAAGATCGGCCTGCTTGATGAGGGCGCCGAGGATTATCTGGTCAAGCCCTTCAGTGTCGGCGAGCTGCTAGCGCGCGTAAGAACCGTCCTAAGGCGTGCGCCTCGGCTAATGGAATCAGACAGCCGCGTGTATATCAAAGACCGTCTGACCATCGATCGCGACAAACAGCTGGTGACACGAGACGGTCAGTACCTGCGCCTGACACGCACCGAGCTCAGTCTGTTGCTGCAACTGGCGACTAATCCGGGCAATGTCTGCACGCACAGGCAATTGTTGCGACAGACCTGGGGGTCTGAATATGTCGAGCATACGCACTACCTGCGCATTTACATGGGACAGCTGCGCGAGAAGCTCGAGCCCAATCCGGCTGACCCGACGATCATCCTGACGGAAACAGGCATTGGTTACCGGCTCGCCGAGCCCGATCAGTGAAGCACAGGGCAGCGGTGCCTGAGAAGCCCTATCAAAATAGCGTCGCCACACGGCGCGTAGCAACAAGGATCTGGCATCGCAGACAGTACGGACACACATTAGCCTGCTGCTCAATCTATTTCAGCGCAATTGTAGTAAGCGATGTAATCCACCGGGCTATCAACGAATCCGTGCTCCCTGACCAGCTTGAGATCGTCGATCACGAAAATGGCATTGACAAAGCGCGGGGGGAAAGTTTTTCCGCTCACCGTCAATTCTTCGCTTTTGTAGGATTTCTTGAAAAGCCGCTGTTTGGCATCGAGCTTCCAGCCACGGTCTATCTTGAAGTAGACCGGGCGCTCATCACCATCCGCAGTGAATCGAACCACCGAACCGAATTTACGGAAACCATCGTACCGACATTTGTAGGTCGCCCGATACGTGTTCAGATCTTTTCTGTCTCTGGGGTAGTTGTAAGCTGCCGCCGGCACTGAAACAACAAGCAATGCCAGCAAAGCGCCTCGGATGGCGCCGGCCGACTTGACGGGTTTCATCACAGAGCAGGCTCTCGGCATAAGCGACGACAGACGGCTAATCACGCAGTCATACCCGGCGCCTTACTGGCACATCAGAAGCCCTCTTCGACGCTCTTGGGCTTGAAATACACACATCGCACGCTTTTCACATCTTCGCTCTTCTGGATGGCGGTCGCCGCGACCTCGCAGTCTTCGCGACTCAGATGATTGGACACACTGATTTCCTCTTGCAAAGAGATCAGAAAAACGATCAATCCGAACATTTAGCTCTCCTCGTGCATCATGATTTTCAATTATATCTTCAAGAACTTGTCTGGTGGTGCCGATGGCAGGGTGCAGCACTCCAATCGCACTGCACATGGCCCGCTCGCGAGCGGCACTGGCTTGCAGGCGGGTGTGTACCCTGCCAACGGCACCGGCGATGCCGGCGCAACCAGCGACCTGATCAAACCGTTTGCAAGTATCCCATAATCCGATCCGAACTCTGAAAAGGCGCAGGTTCATGCGACCGCTTTTCGCCGCCCCAGCAGCCAGCTCATCACGGGCCACAGCACCACCAGCAGCGTACCCAGTGCCAGCCACATCGCGATAGGCCGCGTGAAGAAGACGAAGGGATCGCCATCGGATTTGATCATCGACGTCACCAGATTTTCTTCTAGCATCTTACCCAGCACGACACCAAGAATTGCAGGCGCCACCGGAAAACCATTCTCCTCCATCACAAAGGCCACCAATCCGAAGAACAGAATCAGCACCACACCCAGCACGGAGTTTGTGACGGCGAACGAACCGACGATACAAAACAGCAGAATGGTCGGCATCAGAATATTGCGCGCGACTCGCAGTACCTTGGTCGCCATCCTGACGGTCAGCCAGCCCAGTGGCAGCATGATCAGATTCGCCAGCAGGAAGACAATGAAAATGCCGTAGATGTTTTCCGGGTTGTTGATGAAGATTGTCGGTCCGGGATTCATGTTCTTCAGGTACAGCACGCCGATGGCGATCGCGGTGATGGAATCGCCCGGTATACCAAATACGATCGCTGGTATCCATGCGCCGGCCAGCGCCGAATTATTGGCGGCGCCGGATTCCACCACACCCTCGACATGCCCAGTGCCGAATTTCTCTGGCTCTTTGGAGAATTTTTTGCTGGTCGCGTAGCTCATCCAGGCGGCCATGTCAGCACCGGCACCGGGTTGAATGCCAATGACGGTGCCCATGAGGCTGCCGCGTACCAGCTGCCAAGGATACTTGACCAGTAATTTCCACATACCGGCGAAAATATTGCCTATCTTTTCGGTGAGGATGACCGCCGGTGGATCGAGGTCCGTGATGTAGCGCAGCAGTTCCGAAACCGCGAACATCCCGACCATCATGGGTATCAGCTCAATACCGCTCATCAGCTCGGGCACGCCGAAAGTAAATCGCGGATGCGCGGCCGGATTCTCCAGACCGATACAGGCGATCAGCAAACCGAGCAACAGTGACACCGATGCTTTCAGCAAACTGCTGTTACCAATGAAGATTGCGCCAGACAGTCCGAGTATCATCAGCCAGAAATACTCGAACGATGAAAACTTTAGCGCAAACTCGGCCAGCGAAGGCGAGAACAGAATCAGCACCGCCGTCCCGAATAAACCACCGATCGCTGAGAATACCAATCCCGCACCCAGTGCGATCTCCGCCTGCCCTTTCAGCGTCAGTTGATAAGCCTCATCCGCATACGCCGCGGATGCTGGCGTGCCTGGAATGCGCAGCAGCGCCCCGGGAATGTCGCCGGAAAAAATTGCCATGGCAGTGGCCGTGACAATCGCCGCCACCGCAGGTACCGGTGGCATGAAAAACGTCATCGGTACCAGCAGCGCGGTGGCCATGGTTGCCGTCAGCCCGGGTATGCAGCCAACGAACAGGCCAAAGACAGCCGAGCACACAATCACCAGTATCACGTAGGGATCGAACACCATCCCCAGTGCCTGCATCCAGATGGCCGCCGTCATCGCACTCTCTCCTCACCACTGCAAGGCTTGCAGCACGCCCCACGGCAGGGGCACGCGCAAGCCTTTGTAAAACACGGTGTGAATGACCAGAGTGATGAGCACCGCCAGCGGCAATATCAGCACGCGGCGCACTGCAAGCGCCCAGAACATCGCTGCAAGTATCACCGTGCCGCACAACAAGAAACCCAGCGGCTCGGAGGCAAAGATATAGAACACCAGAGAAGCGATGGTCACCAGAAAATTCCGCAGGTGATACCGCGACTTCATCCAATCACCGAGCGTGACCCATGCCTCTGCCCGCGAGTCGACCATGCCTTTTCGGATCAGCAGCAATGCGCAGAGAATCAGCAAGATCGCCAGCAGGCCGGGGAACACGGCGGGTCCTACGCTTTGCCCGGCGATCACCGGGTAGGTGCTGATATTGATCAGAATGGCGATGGCCAGCGCGAGCAGCGCCGCGCCGCTGACCGCATCATTGAACCTCATGCCTGCTCCTATTTCGTCAGACCCGCGGCCTTCATGGCCGAACCCATATCAGAGTCGCTCTTGGCCATGAATTGCTCAAAGCCTTTCGCATCCGCATACGTCAGTCCGAAGCCTCGGTTCGCGATGAAGCCCTGATACTCTTTGCTGTCATAGATTTTTTTCAGCGCGGTGCCAAGCTTGGCCTGAATATCTGCTGGCAGATTCTTCGGAGCTGCAATACCGCGCCACGCGCCGATGGCCCAGCCGCTGCCGGTCGCGGTCTTGAGCGTCGGCACATTCGGAAAGAGTGAAGACGCTTTGTCCGACATCAGCACCAGCGGCCGTGCCTTGCCAGCATCGATCAGCGCGCGCGCCTCGGGTAGCGAGCAGGTCACGAACTCCACACCGCCGGCCACCAGATCATTCATCGCCTGTGCGGCGCCATTAGCGGGCACCCAGGGCACAGTCGATGGCTCTATCTTCAAATCCTTGAGCATGCCCGCCAGCGCGAGATGCCATATACCGCCCTGCCCCGCACCCGATGCCTTGAATTTGCCAGGGTTAGCCTTGATCGCCTTGAGCAGATCGTCGATGCTCTTGTAAGAAGCATCGGCGCGCACGGTGACCCCGGCAGGATCGATGTTCATCATCGCGATCGGCGTGTAGTCGCGCGGCGTGAGTTGCGTCAGGCCGGTCCAGTGCAACATGGAGATCTCGACCGTGATCATACCCAGCGTATAACCATCGGGCGCTGCGGAAGCAATTGCGGTATGACCCACCACGCCATTACCACCGGTGCGATTGACCACATTGATCGGCTGCCCCAGTTCTTTTTCGAGCAAAGAACCAATGATGCGCGCGATGGCATCGGTTCCACCGCCTGCGGCCCAGGGAACAATCAGTGTGATGGGACGGGAGGGGTAATTGTCAGCAGCAAAGCTCGGCATCGCGACCGCAAACAATAGCGCAAGGCTCGCAAACCAGCGAGCCAAGGTGTAACGGATCATCGTGTGTCTCCCAGAGTATTGTTTTATTTATAATGCGCGATGCTTGGCTCGCACACGCACTATACCGGGAGCACCATCGATTGCGGAGGGTAATTGCGACGAGGTGAGGTCAGTTTCAGGACTGCTTGCGCCAGCTGACCACCTCGGCCAACTCTTTCAGCGATACCTTCGGGGCCAGCTGACGTATGAAATCCACTGCGTATTCGCGCAGGAAAGCGCCACGCCGCACCGCAATGCGCGTAATGTTCGTCGCAAACAGATGGCTGGCAGGTATCGACTTCAAGCCTGTCGGCAAATACTCTGCCGCCATCGATGCGACGATACCGACCCCCAGACCCAGCGATACATATTGCTGAATCACGTCTGAATCCATTGCGGTCAGCACGATGTCGGGTTCGATGCCTTTATCACGAAACGCTTCATCGATATGACTGCGACCTGTGAAACCTTTGTCATAGGTGATCAGCGGGTAGGTCGCCAGATGATCGAGTGTCACTTGCTTGATTTTCAGTAGCGGGTGCGCCTCCGGCACGACGATCACGTGATGCCATTGGTAGCAAGGGAAAGAGACTAGCTCATCGAAGCGCGACAAACCCTCGGTCGCGATGCCGATATCGGCCTTTCCGGACAAGACCCATTCAGCGATATGCTCGGGCGCGCTCTGCTGCAGCGCGATGCGCACATGAGGGTAGGTCGTACGAAAATGCTGCACGGCGCGTGGCAGCACATAGCGCGTCTGTGTATGCGTTGCAGCGACAGACAAGGTACCGGAATCCTTGCCGGCATAGGTTTCGCCAGCACGTTGCAGGTTTTCTGCCTCAAGCAGCAGACGTTCAATGATGTGCAAGACCTCTTTGCCGGGTTCTGTCAGTCCGGTCAGCCGCTTGCCATTGCGCTCGAAGATGTCAATGCCGAGCTCTTCCTCCAGTTCGCGGATCTGCCGGCTGACACCCGGCTGCGAGGTGAACAAGACATTCGCGACCTCGGTCAGACTGAAACTCTGACGGACGGTTTCGCGCACCGAGCGCAGCTGCTGGAAATTCACTGACTTTCTCCTCAGGCGGCGTCTTGTAGAAACACCCGCACACGCTTTGGACGAACCAAAACTTTGGCGCCTTGCTGCAAATTCAGCCGCGCGAAATGATCTGCCGGCAGCTGGGCCTCGATCAGGCTGCGGTCATCGCCGCGCTGAAGCTCCAGCTGCGCTAGCGGCCCGATCGCATGCACGCGCTTGAGTTCGGCAACGATGCCCTGCGCGCCTGGCACGAACGGTTCGACTTCCAACTCATGCGGTCGCACATAGGCGATGCCAGCAGCGTCCTTCGCATGATCATGATCAGGGACCGGCAGCGATGCGCCCGCTGCAGCCATCACGCCTTCGTTCACACGACCGTGGAAAAGATTCACATTACCGAGAAAACCATAGACGAACGGTGAGGCTGGCTGGTTGTAGACCTCGGCCGGCGCGCCGACCTGCTCTACCCGGCCTTTGTTCATCAGCACCACGCGATCAGCGACTTCGAGCGCTTCTTCCTGATCATGGGTCACGAAGATGCTGGTCACATGCAATTCATCATGCAGACGGCGCAGCCAGCGACGTAATTCCTTGCGCACTTTCGCATCCAGCGCACCAAAAGGTTCGTCCAGTAGCAGCACGCGCGGCTCGACGGCCAGCGCGCGCGCGAGCGCGATGCGCTGACGCTGCCCGCCGGAGAGTTGCGAAGGATAGCGATCAGCCAGCCAGTCCAGCTGCACCAGCGACAACAACTGCATGACTTTCTCGCGTATCTGCGCTTCGCTGGGGCGCAGCTTGCGCGGTTTGACGCGCAGACCAAACGCGATATTGTCGAACACGCTCATGTGACGGAACAGCGCATAGTGCTGGAATACAAATCCGACTTGCCGCTCGCGCACATGGCGTTCTGACGCATCCTGACCGTCAAGCAGCACCTGTCCGTGATCAGGCTGCTCCAGCCCGGCGATCAGGCGCAGCAGCGTGGTCTTGCCGCACCCTGAGGGCCCCAGCAGCGCGGTCAGCTCGCCTGACGGGAAATCCAGCGACACATTGTCCAGCGCGACAAAACTGCCGAAGCGTTTGCCGATATGACGTACTTCGATACTCATGAACTTTCTCCCATGCGCAGCGCGGCAGATTCCGCACTTGCGCGCCATTCAACAAAAGTTTTCAGCGCCAGCGTTGCCAGTGCCAGCAGCGCCAGCAGCGAAGCCACGGCGAAAGCCGCAGCAAAGTTGTATTCGTTGTAAAGGATCTCTACCTGCAGCGGCATGGTGTTGGTCTCGCCCCGAATATGACCGGACACCACCGATACCGCGCCAAACTCGCCCATCGCACGCGCATTGCAGAGAATCACGCCGTACAGCAGACCCCATTTGATATTCGGCAGCGTCACATGCCAGAAGATGCGCCAGCCCGATGCGCCAAGAACAAGCGCCGCCTCTTCTTCCTCGGTACCTTGCGATTGCATCAGCGGTATCAGCTCGCGCGCGACAAAAGGAAAGGTCACAAATACCGTTGCCAGCACAATGCCGGGCACGGCAAACAAGATCTGAATGTCATGCTCCATCAGCCAGGCACCAAACCATCCGTGGGCGCCGAACAGCAGTACATAAATCAGGCCGGAGATCACGGGCGATACGGAAAACGGCAAATCGATCAGCGTCAGCAAGAGGTTCTTGCCGAAGAATTCAAACTTGGTGATCGCCCATGAAGCAGCCACACCAAAAACAAGATTGGCGGGCACGGCAATCGCTGCTGTCATCAGGGTCAGACGTATCGCCGAGCGGGCATCCTCATCGACGATCGCTGCCAGATAGGCCGACCAACCCTTGCGCAATGCTTCGGTGAACACCACCGCCAGAGGGATCAAAAGAAACAACAGCGCAAAAGCCAGCGCGATCGTGATCAGCAGCGCACGAACCCAGCGGGGTTCGGTGGTCGCAGCCGGCGCAAAAACAGGCTCGAAACGAACCGGGTCCGCATCCAGAGCAGGGACTGCCGGAGTCATGTCGTCTCCTTACGGCCGTGATTCCTGACCCAGGCCTGCAAGAGATTGATCGTCAAGAGCATCGCAAAAGACGCGGCCAGCATGACAACCGCAATCGCCGTTGCTCCCGCATAGTCGTACTGCTCCAGCTTGGTGACAATCAGCAGCGGCACGATCTCGGACACCATGGGCATGTTCCCGGCAATGAAAATCACGGATCCATACTCGCCAAGAGAGCGCGCAAAGGCCAGCGCAAAGCCGGTCAGTAGCGCAGGAAGAATGGTCGGAAAGATCACTTGTGTGAAGGTCTGCAGGCGCGTGGCACCCAGACAGGCAGCCGCCTCTTCCAGCTCCCGCTCGGATTCTTCGAGCACAGGTTGCAAGGTGCGCACCACGAAGGGTAGCCCGATGAACACCAGCGCGACGGCAACGCCGAGCGGAGTAAACGCCACTTTGATGTCGTAGGGCGCGAGCAGGCTGCCTATCCACCCATTTGACGCATACAGTGCCGTCAGCGCGATGCCGGCCACCGCCGTGGGCAACGCGAACGGCAGATCAATCAGTGCGTCCAGCAACCGTTTTCCGGGGAAGTCGTAGCGCACCAGCACCCAGGCCAGCACCGTACCGAAGACAGCATTGATCATCGCCGCAACGAGGGACGCGCCGAAGGTCAGCCGGTACGCTGCCAGTACACGAGGTGAGCTCACCGTGTTCCAGAAAGCATCCCAGCTCATTGTCAGGGTCTTGAAAACCAGTGCAGAGAGCGGCAACAGCACGATCAGGGACAGATACAAGACCGTGAAGCCGAGCGCCAGATGAAAGCCCGGCAGCACACGTCGGCTGGCGGAGCTACTGGAGTTCAAAGAAGAAAAAGCTGAAATCATTTTGATAAGTTTTTCGGCGAAGGGTGCATCTTTGCATCCGATCGCTATAAATAAAACGAATTTTTCAGCATTTCCTTAGAAGGATTCCAAATAAAGAAAAAGCCCCAGCCTCTGACGAGGGCAAGGGCTGCCCGGAGAGGAGGCAAAACTTCAGAATGCCAACTGGTAACGCGCCACCAGGAAGCGCTCGATATCGCCTTTGAGCACACTGCCGGTTTTCACGTTGTCAAATGAGGTGAGGTCGTAATTGACAGCGACCCGCGAGGATTCGTTCAGGTACCAATTCAGTCCCACGCCCCATGTCCTTGCCGCGGTCGCATAGCCTTTGGCGGTGTCTGCATAGAGGGACGCCTTGTCATCCAGTCGGTTCTCCTGATATCGGGCCAGCAGCTCCACGGCACCCCAGCCGCCGTCGGCGCCCGGCTTGAATGGGGAAAAGGGCTTCACACCCCTGAACGAGGCATCCTCTCCAGTCAGCAGCCAAGAGGCTGCGACCTGCCACGCGTCGTTTTTCAGGCTGCCGGCAGTAGTACCACTTCTCACGGCTTGATCAACGACCGCATACTCGGCAATGACACCCAGCGGGCCAGCGTAGTAGTAGGCCTGCGGCGAAAGACGGTTGCGCTTGCCGTCGGCCGTCGTTGCAGAGGCATAGCTGAAGAAGTTGTAGGCCTGACCCGGGGTCCTGAAAGAAGACAGGCTGTTCTTGCTGGAGTTACTCCAAGTACCGGCAAGCCCGACGCCCAGCCCAGCCAGCGCACTGTCCGTTCCTGCAAACGGTGTCGAGAAAATCCTGGCTGCAAAATCCTTGGCCTGGTTCTCGTCCTGACTGGTGAAGTTATCGCCGCCGTCTCTCACCCCGTTGAACAATCCCAGCGCATAACTGACTTTTTTATTTGCCACTTCGCCGTACAGCGAGATGCCGAGGTCACGGTTCGGCAAAATATTGTTGCTGACGTAGCTGCGCTCAATAAACTTGATATCACTACCGCTCTGCAGCCGCTCAAGGCCCACAAAAGGCTTGAATTTACCGATACGTATCGATGCCTCTGGATTGTGCCGGACATCAACGTACGCATCGATGACCCGCGCCTTGTTCTGCGCCACGCCAGAAGTTGCTGAACCATCGCCGCTTTCGGCAAACTCCGGCGTAAAGCGGAACCCGTACTTACCGTGAACCGTGCCCTCGAAAGTGGGGCGGATGCGTCGGGCGAGAAAGCCGTCATAGACGGATGATGCGGGTCCCGAACCATCGAACTGACGGTAATCGAAGTGCGCAAGACCTCTCAATTTGTATTCGAAATTGCCGTCAGCCGATTTGATGCCAAAGCCTTTGTCGCTGGCGGAAACTACCGGGACACTTTTCTGACGAGCGGCCGCCTCCTCGGCCGCGATTTCCTGCTTGCGGTCCAGTACACGGACACGTTGATCCAGCTCTTCGATCAACGCCTTCAAACGATTAATCTCTTGTTGGTCATTGGCCTGGGCGGGCAGAACCGACATCAGGCTGCTGGCAATCAGCAGGCGTAACAGAGGCCTGCCCGGCTTGTGATAAGCGGGTTTCATGGGTTTCCTTTCTTGGTATTTTTTTGGCGCCGGGCATGCGCCCGGGCCGGATGACATCAAAAAAACAGAGGATGAGTCAGAGCGGAAAACAGAACAGCTTAATTACTTGCTCTGATAAATCTGATCAAACACGCCACCATCCGCAAAATGTGTGCGCTGCGCCTTGGTCCAGCCGCCAGCGATTTCATCAATGGTGAGCAGTTTTACCTTTGGAAACTGTGCGGCATACTTTTTGGCGACTTTTTCATTGGTCGGTCGGTAATAGTTCTGCGCCGCGATCTCTTGACCCTCCTCCGTATACAGATACTGGAGATAAGCCTCCGCCTGCTTGCGCGTACCGCGGCGGTCAACCACCTTGTCAACCACTGCTACCGGTGGCTCTGCCAGCACACTCAACGAGGGAACCACGATCTCGACCTTCTCAGGTCCCAGTTCCTTGATCGCCAGCAGCGCCTCGTTCTCCCAGGTCAGCAATACATCGCCGATGCCTCGTTCGATGAACGTCGTCGTGGAACCGCGCGCGCCCGAGTCGAGCACGGGTACGTTCTTGTACATCTTGGACAAGAACTCTTGCGCCGATTTCTCATTACCGCCCGGCTGTTTGATCGCATAACCCCAGGCCGCCAAGTGGTTCCAGCGGGCGCCGCCGGAAGTTTTAGGATTGGGCGTGATGACCGACAGGCCTGGCCGGACGAGGTCGCCCCAGTCTTTGATACCTTTGGGGTTACCTTTTCGCACCAGAAAAACAATGGTCGAGCTGTAGGGGGTACTACTGTGCGGGAGACGCTTCTGCCAGTCTTTCGCGATCAATCCACGCTGTGCGATCTCGTCAATGTCGTAGGCGAGCGCCAGCGTGACCACGTCAGCCTGCAAACCATCAATCACTGCGCGAGCCTGCTTACCCGAGCCACCGTGAGACTGCTTGATCTTCAGGTCTTCGCCGAATTTGGACTTCCAGTGAGCGGCAAAAGCCTTGTTGAAATCCTGATAGAGTTCACGCGTGGGATCGTAAGAGACGTTCAGCAAAGAGAATTCAGCCGACATCGCCGATACACTGAATGCCAGGCCAAGTACGGCAACGGAAATCAATTTTTTTATCATGACAGACTCCTTGAAAATTGTTTAATGGTCGAAGCTTAAAACGTCGATATTGTCTTGTGAACGAATAAATTCACACTTTCTTATGCGAATAAATCATGATGATCAAGGCAGGTCAGCTACCAAGGAAAGGGCCGAAAGCGCTGAGAGCTCGGCGAGGAACGCGAGACATCTGCCCCGTCTTGTGCCCCTCTTAGCGGGCAAAATACCTCTCTCTGTGAGCACAATCCGTACCGCAATTCTCCTGCTGGCATGTATAGGGGCGAGTGCAGCGTAAGCAGAGTGGACCCGTTATTTTCAGGACGATGCGATGGAGGATTTCCTGGATGAGTCGACCCGACTGGAAAAACCGCGCCCGCGACTCCGTGTACTACGTCGATTTCATCAGCCCACCGCACAGGGTGACAAGTCGGTAAAACTGCTGTACGAGGCGGATTGCCCAAGCCGAAAATTGCGCACGATGTCAGGCACCTACAACAAAGGGCCCATGGGCGATGGCGAAGCCTCAGGAATGATCAACTCGTCAGGCTGGCTTTCCGCTGATAGCCGACCGGCACTGAAAGCGCTGCTCGCCAAAATCTGCCGTGAGCACAGTGTCGCAGAACCAGTGATGGGACAGCGGATCAGCCCAACAGAATCAAAAGAATAATGCGCCCGAGACCCGACTGGCTATGGGTTTAGTACAGCTCGGATGCAATGAGTCTTCATTAAACAACCTCGGTAGCTTCATTATCCGATTAGGTTTTCAGCTCGTGCCAACACTTACCACACCGAGCCCAGCAATGAAAACCATCAAAAGTTTTTTTTCATTTGCGCGTCAACAAGACAAACCGTCCGCTAATGACTCAGCTAGCGATACGCTCATGCTGGATATCGATTTTTTAGACCAAAAAGGTCACTGGAATCCAAAAGTCGTCCTGTTCTCCAAGCAAACCGCACGGGAAAGATCAGAAAGTCTTTT
>Ga0315902_10009317_pt1 | contig 13156 bp, 9 predicted proteins | sample LakEriMetagenome_9_FD_203523 | JGI IMG/M metagenome (GOLD analysis project Ga0315902, IMG submission 203523) | Freshwater fungal communities from buoy surface, Lake Erie, Ohio, United States - Buoy 12 MA117 | ecosystem: Environmental > Aquatic > Freshwater > Lake > Lake biofilm | place: USA... | reverse complement strand
AATCAACTTGTTGATTCGTGCATTCAACAGAATGATTCGTTCATTTCAACGCGACCTGGAAAAAAGCGAACGGGTAAAACAAGCGCTGGAAGAAGTCAGCTTGGCCAACGTCGAGAAAGAACGGGCAAAAAATGAATCCAGAATCAAGAGCTCATTTCTAGCCAATATGAGCCACGAAATTCGCACGCCCATGAATGCAATTCTCGGCATGACTGCGTTAACGCTGAAAACAGAATTGAATGAGAAACAGAAAGACTACCTAAGGAAAATTCAACTGTCGGGCGACAACCTGCTCCACTTGCTCAACAGCATTCTGGACTTGTCAAAAATCGAATCCGACATGTTCAAACTAGAACAGATTCCGTTTCGGCTTGATGATGTGCTGGAAGAAGTGTTTGGCACTTTGGGCAGCTCGGCACTGAACAAAAACATTCGCTTGCTGTACACCCTGCAAGGAAAAGGTTTGCAATCCACCCTGAACCGATTGGTGGGCGACTCTCTGCGCGTGGGTCAAATTCTGAAAAACCTGATCGGCAATGCAATCAAATTTACCAGTGAGGGCCATATTAACCTGACTGTGAAAGTGCTCAAACAACTGGATGATCAGACCACCTTGCAGTTCAGTGTCAGTGACACTGGCATTGGCATGAGCAAAGACCAATTGCAACGTGTATTCGACAAGTTCACACAAGCTGACTCTAGTACCACCCGCATGTTTGGTGGCAGTGGCCTGGGGCTGAGCATTGCCAAAGAGCTGGTGCACCTGATGGGGGGCGATATTCATGCCCATTCCACACCTGGACGCGGCTCGGTGTTTTACTTTACGTTGAACCTTAAAATACAGAGCGCCGAAGCACCTGCTCGCGATCCAAACTTCTTGCACGGCCCGGATATTAAACGAGCCTATATTTGTTCGCTGGACCAAAAACTGCACCGTTCCATTTCCAGCATTCTGGATCAATTTTATCTTCCACTGGCAGTGCTCTCAGCCGAGGAACTAATCACAGATGAACATCCGTTTGGACCCAAAGACATTGTGTTCATCGACAGCGACATTGCCACCACATCGCCTGACCTGTTGTCCTTGCTGAAAGCAAATCACCTTACGCCTAACAACAACCTGGTGTGGATTTCCAATCGAAACGCCCATGAACTGCAGCGCATTCACGGTGCTGACCCCAACAACCGCGTACTGATCACACCTATTTTACCTGTACACCTGATGAAACTGGCACAACGTCAAGTGCAAGATTCGACAGTTGCCGCAGCCATAGACAAAGCCGTGTACACCAGCAATTCAGCAGCAAATAATTCTGGCCAGCCAAGATCAGCAACACTATTGATTGTCGAAGATCACCCCTTGAATATGGAGCTTTTACTGGATTTTTTGAGCCCAAAAAATTATGAGATTTGCTGTGCAAAGGACGGTCGTGAAGCGATTGAAATTCTTAAAAACACACCCGAACCTTTTGACTTGATAATCTCGGATCTGGAGATGCCGTTTGTTGATGGCTATCAACTAGCCACTTGGGTGCGAGAAAACACCGTGCATGGTGCAACGCCTATTTTAGCCCTGACTGCGCATGCTTTCGAACAGACCCGGGTGCGCTGCGAAGAGCATGGTATTAACGATGTGCTCACCAAACCATTCCATGAGACAAATCTGTTCGACACCATTAGACGCTGCATGCCTGACAAAGAGGATACATCGACAAGATTTGAAACAAGGTTTGAAACACCGCGACTGCCTTTGTCCGAACACATCGCAACAGCCGTGGCACCAGCCACAGGCCCACGGAATTCACCCATTTTCAAGGTAGACAGCTTTGAACCGGAGCGAATGGCAAAGTACCTGGGCAAATTTTTACAAACCAGCGAAAACCTGATTGAGCAGCTGGAAAACTGCGTAAAAACCGATGACATTCAAACCTTCAAACGGGAAATTCACTCCATAGCCGGCGTGCTCGGCATGTTGGGCACGGAACGTGTCAAACAGCAGTTCTCAAAAATGGACAAAACGCTGGAGGATCCAGCAGCACACACCATGGTGATGACCGAGATCAAAGACGTGTGGCCTACCATAGTGGATGAAGCTGAAAAAATTCTGGTGTTGAGTAATCGTTTCGGAAAACATTAAACAAAGTCGTGCTCAACAAATTGTTTTCAAGCACAGCATGTTTTACACTTAGTTACAACATTTAACAAAATAAAAAGGTTTCGGTTATTTTTTAAGCCAGAAACTTATTCAGCGCTGTCAAAGCACTTTCAAGGGCTCATCGTGAGATTTTTTTTGCATTCAGTAATTGCCTGCCTTGTTCTTTTTGCAACGGCAGGTGCGCAAGGCGTCGCCCGCGCCGAGGTAGTATTGGTGGCCTCAAGCGGGATTCATTTCAATGAAATTTCAAAGACCAAGTTGCGCGATCTCTACACAGGTCAAAAACAAGAAGTGAATGACTCCACGGTGCTGGTTATCGATCGGAATGATGAGTTTGGTGAACGCAATCTTTTTATTTCAAATACCTTGGGTTTCACCATTGAAGAATTTCGCACCGTTCAACGGCTGCTTGAATGCATTGGGGTTAGCAAAGCACCCACCATAGCCCGTAGCAGCCAACACATGGTTGAATTACTGACGGGCAATCCAAATGCGTTGGGGTACCTTACCCGAAAGGAATTTCAAGCCCACAATCTTATGAAGTCCAAGTTGAAAACAATCAAAATACTGGCCGAATAAAAAACCAAATGAGCACATCATGGCTAAACCGGGTTTGAAATTTAAATTCAACGCTGCCTTGGCGTACCTGGGCTTGTTTTCACTGGCTTTATTGTTCGCCAGTGCGAATGCCCATGCTTTTTGTGCAGGAACACTGATCAAAGAAATCAAGGCGATCGCAGCCAAACCTGAAATTATTGAGGCAGTCAAAACATCCAACGCACGACGGCTTTCCAAGGAGCAAGTAATCGCGCTGGATGAAAAATGGATCAAGCTGCACGGGCAATTACCTGAAGCTGATCAAATCAAAAACTCCAAGACTTCCGCCCTTCTGGCATCAGAAGTGAACAGGCAAAGTTACTTTAAGGAAGCAATTTTGATCGGTAGCCTGGGTGAAACAGTTGCCATGAATATTGTGACCAGCGACTACTGGCAAGGCGATGAAGACAAATTCACCGCGATTTTTGATACCAACCTACCCTCAAGAAAACCAGATTCCCATATATCCCGCACCCGCTGGGATGACAGCACCCAAGCCATGATTGCGCAGGTGAGTGTTCCGGTGTACGACGGAGACAACATGATTGGCGTTTTGACAGTGGGTGTGGACCTTAAGCGCGTTCCACACCCCAATCATTGAAATTGAGTTAATCGTTCAGTTTCATTTTTACACTACGCTCGGCTTTCAAAAACACATTCACCGCCTGCGCTTTGTTCGACACTTCCAGACGTTTGAAAATTTCCCGAATGTGACCACGCACAGTTTCCGGACTAAGTCCCATGCGTTGGGCTACCATTTTTGCAGACAAGCCCTCAGCGGTCATGCGCATGATCTCAACTTGCCTCCAGGTCAAAGGCTTGGCTCCCGGATAGGCGACGATACCGGATTGGTATTCGTTCGCTGGCACACTGTCGGAAGAGTTGCCATTCAAAATACCGGATTTAAAAAGTACCGCTTCAATTTCATGAGCCAAAGCAGACTGGCTACAGGTTTTTTCGACTACGGAATAACCCGACTGCAAGGCCCGCGCCGACACAGTTTCGTTCACAAAACCGGTGTAAATCAAAGCACACACCTTGGGAAACATGGAATCAAGCCAGTCGATGGTATTTTGCCCTGCAGAATCCATAAGAGTCAGGTCAAAAATAATTAGCTCAGGTTTGTCAAAAACATGCTCGCGAGCTTGAGCCAAACTAGTCACAACATGTATTTGAGCGTGAGGGGCCATGTCTTTACAGACGTCCTCGATGACCATTGAAATCAGAGGATGATCCTCGAGCACCAATATTTTTTGATTTTTCATTGTAAGCAGGCTAAATGAGGCACGCTGGACCTTTGGGTCTCTTCTTCCAACCCAAGAGTACATCAATTCGAGATAACAATTAAGCTCGAATTTTGTCTTTTCTCAAGAAGGTGCTCGGCATTTCAGGGGGGCATCCGAAACAAGCATCCTCATTTCACGGAATGGGCAGGAAATTTTAACTCAGTAAGATGAATTCACATCGAATCATTTGCGGAGCACGGCATCATGACAATTGCATTGGTACAACGCCACCAACACGACAGCGAAATACAAAATGGCGGGCATCCCGAAGAGGTCATCACAATGGAACTAGGCAATGTGGCGCAAGGCCTGAATTATTTTGCTCAACAATTACGCAAAACCTACTCGGCACAGGCGCGTTTTGCCCTGATGGTTCAGATTAAAGCCTGGGTATTGAACAAACCAACTTTACAAACCCTGATGGCACAGTACCTGGACGACGTGGAACGTACTCAACAAATATTGCATTTGGACCCCGAAAGCCACAATGAATCCGTTGAGTCGCTGTGCGAACAACTGGTTTTTTTGAGTGCCGTGTTTGAACAAGAATCTGAACTGATTGATCAAATCTGTTTTACTGATCAAGAACTGGTGCTGTGCGACTGAACCTTGTGTGCCAACCTCACTTACCAATACAAAAGCGGCTGAAAATCAAACCCAACAAATCATCGGGCAACATACGCCCGGTAATTTCACCCAAGGCATCATGCGCAAGCCGCAATTCTTCTGCAAACAGGTCAAGAATTCGATCATCCTGTTGCGCAAACTCATGCGCCGCAATCAAATGTTGACCGCACACCACCAGCGCATCCACATGGCGCTGCCGCGCCATGAAACCGTGATCTGGCGTATGGGCGATACCCACCTTGGCCAGTATGGCGTCCTTCAACTGCTCTAGACCTTGACCATTTTTTGCTGAAACCAGCAATACATCCGAGCTTACACGCGGCAGCTCTGGCAATAAATCAACCTTGTTAAGCACAGTGATGGTAGGTAAATGCAAGGGTAAATCAAGGTAGTCCGCTAATGCATCTTCAGAGCCTTGAATCGCGTCCTTCAGAATCAACAACAAATCGGCTTCCGCAACCGACTTTTTGGTGCGCTCAATGCCAATTTTTTCAATCTCATCCGCAGTATCTCGCAGACCGGCTGTATCCACCAGCACCAAAGGTATGCCGCGAATATTCAATTCCTGCTTGATACGATCCCGCGTGGTGCCAGCAACAGCCGAGACAATTGCAATTTCCTCACCAGCCAGCGCGTTCAACAAACTCGATTTTCCGACATTGGGTTCACCCACCAAAACAATTTGCAGACCATCGCGAAACTTCACACCCTCTTGGGCCGCACCCAACAACTTGCGGTGGGAATTCAAAATCTCTGCAAGCTGACCTTTTGCATCGGCTTTTTCCAAAAACTCAATTTCTTCTTCGGGAAAATCGAGCGTGGCCTCAAGCAACAATCGCAGGTGAACAATTCGATCGGCCAGTTCGTTCACCTGCCTCGAAAATACTCCGCTTAGGGAAGCTGCGGCTGCCTTGGCTGTAGCCACGGAACCAGCATCAATTAAATCAGCCACCGCTTCGGCCTGGGCCAAATCCAGCTTGTCGTTTAAAAAAGCACGTTGTGTAAATTCACCAGGCATGGCATGGCGCAATGGAATATTCAACTGGCGAGCAACCGCCAGGGCTTGCGCTACTACGCCTTGCAATACAGCCTGGCCACCGTGCCCCTGAAATTCAAGCACATGTTCACCAGTGAACGACGCAGGCGCATTGAACACCAAAGCTATGCCCTCGTCGATGGGATGATGTTCAAAATCGCGAAGCGTTAACAGAGTTGCCACTCGAGGTTTGGGCAACTTGCCACAAAAGGCCGTGCAAAAAGAACTGAAGCTGGTGGAGGAAGGAAAAGAAAACCGCACTACCCCCACCCCGCCCTTTCCAGGCGCGGTGGCGATAGCAACGATTGGGTCACCGTGCTGTGGCAGGTGCAGACTCAATTTGGCGCGTAATTACCCACTGTTGGGCAATCGACAAAATGTTGTTTACAACCCAGTACAACACCAAGCCGGCCGGGAAGAAAATAAACATGACCGAGAACACCAAGGGCATGATCATCATGACTTTTGCCTGAATGGGATCGGGTGGCGTTGGATTCAACTTGGTCTGGATGAACATGGTCACCGCCATGATCACAGGCAAAATGTAGAAAGGATCGGGCGCGGCCAGATCGGTTACCCAACCCAACCACGGTGCGTTGCGCATTTCCACACTGGCCAGTAAAACCCAGTACAAAGCAATGAACACAGGAATTTGAATCAGAATGGGCATACAACCACCCAACGGATTAATTTTCTCGCGTTTGTACATGTCCATCATGGCGCGCTGAAAACCCATTTTGTCATCACCATATTGTTCTTTCAGCTTTTGCATGCGTGGGCCAACCTTGCGCATTTTTGCCATTGATTTGTAACTGGCGGCAGACAGCGGGAAAAATACCAGCTTGATCAAAATCGTCAGTACCACAATGGCCCAACCCCAGTTGCCAATGTAGCTGTGGATTTTTTCAAGCAACCAGTAGATTGGCTGGGCAATCACGGTAAGCCAACCGTAGTCCACGACCAAATCCAGTCCGGGGGACAATGCTTCCAGCACACTTTGATCTTGTGGGCCTGTGTACAGCTTGGCTTTGTAAGTGCCAGTCTGCTCGGGCGCCAAAGTACCCAGGCTACTTACGAGGCCGATGGAATACAAATTGGAATCCACTTGACGAGTGTAATTCTCGCGTGGACCATCCTGACCAACAATGGCCGACACAAAGTAATGCTGAATCATGGCGAGCCAGCCGGAGTCGGCAGTTTTTACATATTCAGCGCTGCGATCAGCGATATCTTCAAACTTGATTTTCTGGTACTTCTTTTCAGGTGTATATACAGCCGGCCCGGTAAAGGTTGCGTACAGGGAAGAATCGCTTTCCAGTGGATTGCCATCGCGGGTAATTTGCACATAGGCACTGGGGGAGACAGGTTCAACACCTGTGTTGCGTGCATTAATGACCAAATCAATGTCATAACGATTCTTGAAAATGGTGTATGTGGTTGTGCTTTCAACACCACCGCCTGTGGCTTTAAATACCAACTTCAATCGATCCTGGCCTGGTGCAAACTCGGCATTGCCTGACACCAATTCAAACAGCGTGCGATGATTGGGTGCATCGGGTACACCCACCAAACCAGCTTGCCCGACGTAAGTTCGATTGCCTGTTTGCTCAAACAATTGAACTGGCAAATCGGGATTCTCAGCGGCAGGGTGATTCAGCAATTTTGAGGTAATCAACTGCGCGCCTTGAGTTGAAAACTGAAGTTCAAGCACATCGGTTTTTACAGTAATGATTTTTGCTGCAGGCAACGCTTCTGCAGAACTTGCAGATATCCCGTTCGGATCTGCGGGAACATCACTGGCAGTTGGTGCAACTGGCTGTGGCAAATCATTGGCAACGCTGGAATTTACCGACGAACTGGCGGACTTGGCTGCGCCATTTTTATCGACAGTTTGAACACCGGTGCTCAAACCAAACAATGTTGGTTTGCCAATAGAGGCCTGATAGTTGTCCCAGAGCATGATCAGAGACAAACTGAATATCATCAGAAGGACTAGCCTGCGCGTTTCCATTTAAATCCTTAATTGCTAATCTTAATGACTAAGAGTTATGGTTGGTACGGCTTGTTTCAGGAACTGGGTCCAAACCGCCGGCATTCCAGGGATTGCATCGGCAAATGCGGCCAAAAGACAAGGCTGCACCTTTCCATGCGCCATGAATTTTAACTGCTTCGAGAGCATATTCCGAGCAACTGGGGTAAAAACGGCACGAAGGCGGGAAAAGAGGGCTTACAGCAAGCTGATAACCACGAATCAGTGCTGTGATGGCACGCGCCGTGAAAGATCGTTGAAAAGTTGCTGGAGTTCTGTCCACCACGCTGCTCGATCTGAATGACCTACTGCACACACTGGCTTGCTAAGGCGAACCAAAAATTTGCCTTGATAGTTACCAAGTGCTTCCTGGCAGGCATGGCGGATCAAACGTTTAAGGGTATTTCGATCCACTGCCCTTTTGGCCAAGCGCTTGGGAATCAGTATTCCGAACTGTGGAGGGCTTGGTTCAAATAATGCGTGCAACATCAACCGATCTGTTTTAGCCACGGGCCTGGTTTTCAACAGGCCACCAAATGTTTCAGATCGAGTTATTTTTTTTGCATGCGACCCGGAACCCACCCTGTACAGTTCAGAATGCTCAGTGCGCCAGGCTTAATGCGCCAGACTTAAACTGACAAACGTGCACGGCCTTTGGCGCGACGTGCGCGCAATACAGCGCGACCACCACGGGTGCGTGAACGTACCAAAAAGCCGTGTGTTCTTTGACGGCGAACTTTAGAAGGTTGATAAGTGCGTTTCATGACAAGCCTCTGGCCCACATGGGCTTAAAATTTGGCGAAAAATGGGTTCAAACTAATTTGGCCCTTGGCTTGGCATGTTAAACGAAGCCCACGGAGATCGAAGCTCACGCCAAGGGAACCCAAAATTATAGAGGCAAATTGGAGAAAAACCTAGAAAAATCTGCAAGTTCGCGTGAAGGCGGCTGATCACTCACTCAATCCGTGGGGGTTTGGATACAATGGAGAGCTAAGTTTTAATTCCTGCAAAGCAGTTCATCCGAAAAATAAGGCTGTTCATAACGTGATTGATCAATTCTGGAACCACTGTGTTGAAGCGCTTCGGAAGGAAATTCCAGCCCAACAGATCAAACTGTGGATCGAACCACTTACTGTGGTTGAATTTGATGAAAACACAGCCAGTCTCAGCATGGCAGCGCCCAACCGCTTCAAACTGGATTGGGTGTTGAACAACTATGGTGGCCGATTTAATGAACTGGCAACTGAGTTTTTTGGTTGTGACATGGCAATTCAATGGCAGGTGGCAGCAAAACAGGCAAGCCCGCTGACCGCCGCCCCACCGCCTGCAACGCCCAAAAACAACAGTGAAGCGGTCTCCCAAGGCGCGCCCAAAGTTGCCGCTGTAAAACGCGATGAAATTGCCGCCACGGTCTACGAACGCAGCCGTTTGAATCGCGACCTTTGCTTTTCCAATTTTGTATCAGGCCGCGCCAACCAGCTCGCCAGGGCTGCTGCAGAGCAGGTGGCTTCCAACCCGGGTGTAAGCTACAACCCGCTGTTTTTGTACGGTGGAGTGGGCTTGGGCAAAACCCACTTGATTCATTCCATCGGTAACCGCCTGTTGGAACAGAACCCCAATACACAAATTCGCTACATTCACGCTGAGCAATATGTAAGCGATGTAGTCAAGGCCTATCAAAAAAAGGCTTTCGAGGAGTTCAAACGCTCTTACTATTCGCTCGACCTGTTGCTGATTGACGATATTCAGTTTTTCGGTGGAAAAAGCCGCACGCAAGAAGAATTTTTCTATGCTTTTGAGCAGCTGATTGCTGCCAAAAAGCAAATTATCATCACCAGCGACACCTATCCCAAAGACATTCAAGGTATGGATGATCGGTTGATTTCGCGTTTCAACAGCGGATTGACCGTGGCCATTGAACCACCCGAACTCGAAATGCGTGTGGCCATTTTGTTGAAGAAAGCGGAACAACAGAAAATATTGTTTTCCGAAGATGTGGCCTTTTTCGTGGCCAAGCACATGCGCAGCAACATTCGAGAGCTTGAGGGCGCTTTGCGACGAATCATGGCGTTTGCCAGTTTTCACAACAAACCAGTAACCATGGACTTGGTGCGTGAAGCCCTGCGAGACATGATTTCAGTGCACCATGGGCAAGTATCGGTTGAAAGTATTCAAAAAACAGTGGCCGACTATTACAAAATCAAGGTTGCCGACATGTTTTCAAAGCGTAGGCAGGCGCAAATTGTGCTGCCTCGACAAGTCGCGATGTATTTGGCCAAGGAATTAACCGAGAAAAGCTACGTGGAAATTGGTGAGCTGTTTGGTGGAAGAGACCACACCACTGTTTTACATGCGGTGAACAAAATATCGGAATTGCGAAACCAATCCTCAGAGTTGAACCATGCGCTGCATGTTCTGGACCAAACGTTGAAGGGTTGATTTAGAATTGTGGATAACTGTGTAGCAACCGTGCACAACAACGCGAGTTATCCACAGAAAAAAAGAACCAAAAAAAGCCGGAAAAAGTTATCCACAGTATGCAGATTGAGTCCCGGAAGTTCTACACCAATTTTAAAAGAACCTAAGAATATAAATTCAAACGGAAAAATAGAGTTATCCACAGAATTGAATGAACTCTATTAACTAATCCTATAAGGAAATATTAAATGGAATTAATTCATAGCTCGCGCGATGCATTGGTTCGAAAACTGCAAATCGTCAGCAACATCGTTGAACGCCGAAACACATTGCCTGTTTTGGCGAACATTCTGTTAAAGAAACAGGGGGGATTGCTTACTCTGCTTTCTTCAGATATCGAAATGCAAATTCAAACCACTGCGGAAGTGGGAGCAAGCGGTGAAGACACGGCAACGACTGTAGCCGCTAGAAAATTCCTGGATATTTTGAGGTCGCTGCCTGAAGACTCGGATGTGATGGTGAAACTGGACGGCAAAAAAATGTCTGTTCAGGCCAAGAAAAGCCGTTTTGCCTTACAAACCTTGCCAGCAGAAGATTTTCCGCTGGTGCAAGAACCCAAAGAATGGGTGACGCAAATCAGCTTGCCGCAAAAAATGCTGAAAAACCTGTTGGGCATGGTCCACTTTTCCATGGCTCAACAAGACCTGCGTTACTACCTGAACGGGGTTTTACTGGTGATTGAAAGTGCTTGCGTTCGAGCTGTCGCCACCGACGGACACCGTTTGGCCTACGCAGATGCACCTGGTCAGGGTGGTACGGCAAAGCATGAGGTAATTATTCCGCGGAAAACAGTACTTGAATTGTCGCGCTTGCTAAATGACACCGATGACACGGTGACTATTGATTTGGCCAGCAATCAGGCCAAGTTTACTTTTTCCGACATTACCCTGATTACAAAGCTTGTTGAAGGGAAATTCCCGGACTATCAACGGGTTATTCCAAAAACACACCAACACCACGTGGTCATTTCCCGAGATGCTTTGTTGCATTCGCTTCAGCGCGCTTCAATTTTGACCAGTGATAAGTTCCGGGGAATTCGCTGGGTGCTGGGTGCCAATGGTTTGACGATTGTGGCCAACAACTCAGATCAGGAAGAAGCGCGGGATGAAATGGAAGTCGAGTACCAAGGCCCCGAGATTGATGTGGGTTTTAACGTAAACTACTTGCTGGATGTGCTGAACAACCTCAAGTCGGAAACCGTGCAGTTTACGTTGCAAGACGGAAACAGCAGCGCACTGGTGACTACCCCGGGTAAAGACGATTTTAAATATGTCGTTATGCCCATGCGTATCTAAATCGAAAACAACAACAAGCTATGACTTCAGAAACACAGAATGGCGGTGACTTGCCCGTGCAAAGCAATAACGCAGAATACGGCGAAGGTTCAATCCAGATTCTCGAAGGACTGGAAGCAGTCCGAAAGCGACCTGGGATGTACATCGGTGATACGTCCGATGGCACCGGTTTGCACCACCTGGTTTTCGAGGTTGTTGACAATTCGATTGACGAAGCTTTGGCTGGGCACTGCGATGACATCGTGGTTACCATTCATGCGGACAATTCAATCAGTGTGACCGACAACGGGCGGGGTATTCCGACTGGCGTAAAAATGGATGACAAGCACGAGCCCAAGCGCTCTGCATCCGAAATTGCGTTAACTGAACTGCACGCCGGTGGTAAGTTCAACCAAAACAGCTACAAGGTTTCCGGTGGTTTACACGGTGTGGGTGTTAGTTGTGTGAACGCATTGTCAAGCTGGTTGCGTTTGATTGTTCGCCGTGAAGGCAAGGTACACCAGCTTGAGTTTGCACGTGGTTTTGTTCAAAACAGAATTATTGAGCAGGTAGACGGTGTGGATGTGTCTCCCATGAAAATTGTGGGCACAACCGACAAGCGAGGCACTGAAGTTCATTTTCTGCCTGATACGGAAATTTTTCAGCAGAACAATGATTTTCACTATGAAATTTTGGCCAAACGCTTGCGTGAACTGAGCTTTCTCAACAATGGTGTGCGCATTCGCCTGAAAGATGAGCGCACAGGCAAGGAAGACGATTTTGCGGGCAGCGGCGGCGTGATGGGTTTTGTTGAATTCATCAACGCGAACAAGAAAATTTTGCACCCGAATACATTTTATGCAGCTGGCGAACGCCCAGCGGAAACTTATGGCGGCATTCCGGGTACCAGCATTGGTGTTGAAGTATCCATGCAGTGGAACGACGGCTTTAACGAATCAGTGCTGTGTTTCACCAACAATATTCCGCAACGCGATGGTGGTACTCACCTCACCGGCCTGCGCGCTGCCATGACTCGTGTGATTGGCAAATACATTGAAGTCAATGAAATTGCCAAAAAGCAAAAAGTTGAAGTAACTGGCGACGACATGCGTGAAGGGCTGTGTTGTGTGCTTTCCGTAAAAGTACCTGAACCAAAGTTTTCAAGCCAAACCAAAGACAAACTTGTTTCAAGCGAAGTGCGTGCACCTGTTGAAGACATTGTGGCCAAAGTGCTTAGTGAGTTTTTGGAAGAGCGGCCAAACGATGCCAAACTGATTTGCGCAAAAATTGTTGAAGCAGCCCGTGCGCGCGAAGCAGCACGAAAAGCCCGCGACATGACCAGGCGCAAAGGCGTGTTGGATGGTGTTGGTTTGCCCGGTAAGCTGGCGGATTGCCAGGAACGTGACCCTGCCAAATGCGAAATTTATATTGTTGAGGGCGATTCTGCGGGTGGTTCAGCCAAACAGGGCCGCGACCGTAAGTTTCAAGCGATTTTGCCGCTGCGCGGCAAGGTACTGAACGTTGAAAAAGCGCGCTTTGACAAGCTGTTGACTTCAGAGCAAATTACCACGCTGATTACGGCTTTGGGCACCAGCATTGGAAAGGACGATTTTAATCTGGCCAAGCTGCGTTACCACCGCATCATCATCATGACCGACGCGGACGTTGACGGTG
>Ga0315902_10009313_pt1 | contig 13162 bp, 14 predicted proteins | sample LakEriMetagenome_9_FD_203523 | JGI IMG/M metagenome (GOLD analysis project Ga0315902, IMG submission 203523) | Freshwater fungal communities from buoy surface, Lake Erie, Ohio, United States - Buoy 12 MA117 | ecosystem: Environmental > Aquatic > Freshwater > Lake > Lake biofilm | place: USA... | reverse complement strand
TGAGGACAATCGACGGGACCGAAACGGACCTCTAACGTTTGCAGAACTGGCCCGCCGGAGGACAAGCTGATGAATCGCCGATCGTTCATGATGACCGGGGCAGCTTCTATGCTGGCGCCCCATTTCCTCGCCGCGAATGCGGAGATGGCGGCGGCTGACTATCGCGCGTTGGCGGCGATCCGTGATCTCGGGCTGGCCGAGAACACATCCGAGGTGATGAAGACGGCCAGCTACATGATGGACGTGCTGGGGCCGCGCCTGTCCGGCTCGCCGGGCATCCGGAAGTCGGGCGAGTGGGTGGTCGAGAAGCTGAAGGGCTGGGGGCTGACGGGGGCGGCGCTGGAGCCTTGGCAGACTGACCCGACGGGTTCGAACAACGGTTTTCCGCGCGGATGGTCGAACGAGAAATTCTACCTGCACGCCACCACGCCGAACGCCTTCCCGATCAGCGGCATGTCGATCGGGTGGACGCCGGGCACCAACGGACTGGTGAGCGGCGAATGCGTCATGGTCACCGAGACAGACGAGGCTGAGCTTCGCGCCAAGTACTCCGGCAAGTTGCGCGGCAAGTGGGTGATGGGCCAGGCGCCGATCAACATGCGCGCCCAGTGGGAGCCTGTAGCCAAACGGCTGGGCGACAGCGATCTCGACGCGCTGGAGAACCCCGCACGGCCGCCGGAGAATGGCTCGCCGCCTGGATCGCCCGGGCCGACAGGCCCCAATCCGAATGCTCCGCAACCTTACAACCGCAATCTCTTCTTCTTCGAGGAAGGCGCGCTCGGTGTGTTCTCGACCAACAAGGGTCATGGCGTCGTCAACGTTCTTGGTGGCGGGCGGACGGATGACCCGGCAAGACAGCTGCCGCGCATCGCGATTGAGGCGGAGCACTATGGTCGCATCGCGCGCTCGGTGATGCTGGGCCAGCCGGTGGTGGTCGAGGCGGACATCCGCAACGCCTGGTACGACAACCCCGCGATGTTCAACGTGGTCGGCGAGATCCGCGGAACGGAGTTTCCGGATGAAGTGGTGATGCTCGGCGCACACTTCGATTCCTTCCACGCATCGACTGGCGCGACGGACAACGGCGGCGCCTGCTCATCGATCATGGAGGCGATGCGGCTGCTGAAGGTCACCGGCGCGCCGCTGAAGCGCACGGTCCGCATCGGGCTGTGGAATGGCGAGGAACAGGGGCTGATCGGCTCTCGGCTTTATGTGGCGCAGCATTTCGGCGGAATCCGGGGCGTGCCGACGGCGACCAATCCGCGTGGCGAGGTTGGCCCGGTAAAGCGGGCGCACAGCCGCTTCCAGGGCTATTTCAACATCGACAATGGCGCTGGCGCGATCCGCGGCATCCACTCCCAGGGCAACCGGGCGATCGTACCGATCCTGCGCCAGTGGCTGGAGCCACTGCGCGACATCGGCGCGACTCACGTCTCGCAGCTCACCCGGGGCGGAACGGACCATCTGTCTTTCGATGCGGCGGGCCTGCCCGGCTTCCAGTTCATCCAGGATTCGCTGGAATACGAGCCGAAGACGCACCACACCAACATGGACTTCTTCGAGGCCCTGCAGCCGGAGGACATGCGGCGCAACTCCGTGATTCTGGCCAGTTTTGCGATGATGGCGGCCAACCATTCCGGCTTCCTGCCCCGCAAGCCGCGGCCGGCGGCACGGTAAATCCATGCCGGGAAAGCGACTGCGACGCCCTGGCGTGCAGTTTGCTGAATGAGGGCGATTGACAATCATTCGCACATCGGTGCAAATCATTCGCATGATCATCTGCGTGTGTCGGGCCCTCAATACAGCGAAAGTGAACGACGCGATTGCGGCGGGCGCCCGCTCGCCTGCGCAGGTTCACCGCCACCACGAAACGACGATCAATTGCGGCAAGTGCTGCGAGACGGTTTGCGGAATGATCCGCGAGCAGTCCGGCACGGATGCTCCCCGTGAAATGGTGCACGCCGAGTAGGCTAGTGGCGTCCAACTTGCGAACGAAAACTCCTCGCATTCTCAGAAATATCCAATAAAAACAACTTGCGAAGCGTCGAGAGTCGGCGTCTTTGAGGCCTCTCGTGCGTTATGATCAAAGCGGCCGCCTCTCCCGCTGCGCGGTCCACAATCCAAAGGAACAGCGCCATGAAGGGCGACGCGAAGGTCATCGAATTCCTGAATCAGGCGCTCAAGAACGAGCTGACCGCGATCAACCAGTATTTCCTGCATTCCCGGATGCTGCGGGACTGGGGCGTCTCGGAACTGGCCAAGAAGGAACACGACGAATCGATCGAGGAGATGCATCACGCCGACTGGCTGATCGAGCGCATCCTCTTCCTCGAAGGCCTGCCCAATCTGCAGGACCTCGGAAAGCTGTTCATCGGCGAGAACGTTAAAGAGATTCTCGAGTGCGACATGAAGACGGAGCAGATAGCCATCCCCGTCCTCCGCGACGCGATCGAGCATTGCGAGAAGGTGCGAGACTACGGCTCACGCGACCTCTTCTACAAGATCCTCCACAATGAGGAGGAGCACGTGGACTACATCGAGACGCAGTTCGATCTCATCAACCAGATGGGCATCCAGAACTACATCCAGCTGCAGTCGAAGCCGAACGCCAGCCAGGCGCTTGAGTAGTTTCTTTCCGCAACGACACACTTGCGGAAACTGGCAGTTGCCACAAGCTGAGCATCAGGCCTGCGCAACCACAGGGACCCGCGCCGATGCTCACGCTTGAACAGCTTCAGGCAAAGGTTGCTTCGCAGAAGACGGCCCTGCCCGCGCTCTATGGCGATGTCGATTTCGACATCAAGCCGGAGCGGTTTGCCGATGAGCCGGTGATCGAGGGGCAGCCGAAGGGCAAGCTCGACCATATGCGCGCGGAGGTGCTGGCCGACGCGACGAAGGTGGAGCGCATGCGCGCCTACACCATGCTGGGCGACACGGTGGCGGATGCCTATGCGGCTCTGATGCCGACCTATGGATTCCGCGGCCTGACATCAATGCTGACGCAGGCATGCGATCACGGCATCGAGTCTGTTCCGGAGGCGCCGCTCGAACTGGTCAACTTCATCCGCGCCATGGAGGCGACGCCCGACTGGGTCGACATGAAGCTGGTGGAAGAAGGCGCGCGGCAGAGCCGCGAAGACGCCGCCAACTATTCGCCCTTCGTGATCCGCGGCGCGTTCATCGCGACCTTCATGAACAAGTACTCCGCCCTGCCGATGGCGCTGACCGGCACGCTGTCGCACGACACGGCTGCGCGGCGCGTGAAGGACACGGCGAGCTTCTTCATCACTTCCACCCTGCCCGGCGCACTCGAGCGCTTCGGCCCCGGCTTCAAGTCCGCGGCGATGGTGCGACTGATGCATTCGATGGTCCGGTTCAACGCGCTGAGGCGCTCCAACGTGTGGGACGTGAAGACGTTCGGCATTCCGATTCCGCAGGTGGACCAGATGCCGGCGGGCCTCATCGGCACATTCCTGCTGGCGTTCAAGATCACCGGACAAGGTCGCTTCGAGTACACCGAGGTGGAGCGGGCGCGTGTGGAGTTGTCGCGCTATCGCTGCTTCCTGCTTGGACTACCCGAAGAGCTTGCGCCGGCAACACCGCGCGAGATGGTCGACATGATGGTGCGGTACGACCAGACGCTGCGCAAAGGGTTCGACGATGCAACGTGCGGAGAGCTAACGCGCGCGACGCTGGCGGCATACCTGCCGGCGGACAAGTCACTCGGCAGCCGGATCTTCGACAGGATCGAGCGGCGCTTCTCGAAGATCTTCTTCCTGCAGGCCTTCCTCAATGGAGATACGAACAAGGCCGAGGCGATGGGCGTGAAGATCACCGCCGCCGACTGGGCGACGTTTTTCGCATGCGGCGCATTCATTGGCGTGCGGAAGGGGCTCTATGCGATCGCGTGCCGCCTGCCCGGCGTCGCGAAGGTTGCGGATCGCATGCTGGTGCGGAAGCTGGAGCGCATGCTGGCGAGTTATGGACACGCCGCGCATACGACGGACGCAGCCGCGTACCGCCCGGCTGCTGTGAGGCAGGCGGCGGAGTAGGCGGGCTCTCTCAGCGCGGCGGAACAACAAGCCCCTTCAAAAACGCCGCATACATCCCATGCGCCTTGGCCGTGAGCTCCGGGCTGTATCTCACGCGCCAGTCCTGGGCCTCAATCTCGTCGAAGGCGTGCGTGGCGCCGTCGAAGAGTTCGACATTGATCGGCTCGCCGGGTGTCTTCATGGCCGCCAGCGTACGCGCTACGAATCGACCGCCGACGACGGAGTCGCCTGTGCCAACGATTGCCTGGACCGGTACATCGATCCTCAGGCCACGGCTGGGCGCTAGCGCGCCAAAACCTTGCCAGGGGTAGAGGATGAAGGCGCCGACGAGGCCGTCGAGCGGTTCGTCGCGCAGGCCGGAGAGGCGTGTGACTTTCTCGGCTTCCGCGCCGGGCTGCAAGGCCATGGCATCGAGCACGGTCCAGCCGCCATGGCTCCAGCCGGCGGCGGCGATGCGGCTGGCGTCGGCCCAGCCTTGGGTGCGCACCCATTCGAGCATCGCGTAGAGGTCGCCCGCTCGCTCGCGGCCCCAGAGCTGCAGGCCGGTGCAGACGGTGGCGTAGGCTTCGAACCTGTCGATACGGCGGTGGCCATAGCTGTCGACGACGAGCACGGCCCAGCCGGCGGCGCGCGCGGTATCGGCCCATCGCGCCTGCAGGTTCTTCATGCCGCCGCAGCCGTGAAACTGCAGCACGACGGGGAACGGTCCCTCGCCCTCCGGCATGTAGAGTTCGGAGCCAACGAGCAGCGCATCGATGCGTTGCTGCACGGTCTCCCTTGCGAAGGCTTGCGGTGCGAGCGCCATCAGCATTCCTGCCAGCGCGACCAGTCTCGCGACGAGACTGAACCTAGGTGGGCGGCGGGCAACCACCAAGCCCCGTTTTGCTGCATCATGACCCATGACGCCGCCGCAACTCGGCGAGCAGCGCCTGGTCGAATTCACGCGATGTCAGGTCGTTCCAGCTGGCGATCTCGGCTTTCAGCAGCGCGCTCTGCTTAGTAGACTCGAATGTCTCGCCGGGGATCAGATTGAGTTCGTAGAGGCGCTGGGGCGAATAGCCGGTGAGCACCCAAGAATAGTGCCAGCCTAGCCCCGCAACTTTAGCAAGCTCGTTTGTGCAGTTCGAGGTGATCGTATTGTAGAAGCGCGCCTGCGTCGCGACATCGCGTGTGCCTTCGAGGAGCAGGCGGAGGAAGTTGCGCTTCTGGTTCTCGTCGAGCTGCAACGGATAGACGTAGACGTCCTTGTCCAGGAACGTGACGCGCCGGCTCAGCAGTTCGCGCGCAGTGGCCCAGATGTAGGACAATTCGTAGCGATTGAAGGCGCCAGCAACAGCGTCATAGGTCTCACCCTGCTCCAGCCTTGCTTCAACAGTAAGGCCGACAATGCGGTCGCCGCCGAACTCAAACAGGATGAGCGTGTGGGCTGCATACTCGCCGCCGGGCTGCGGTTCGACCACGAACCAGACATCGCGCAGATTATCGAATGTGTTGGCGAAGGTAGTTACGTCCCACTTGTCCGGTCCTGCGGACGTGTACGACCAGTCGGCCACGTGATCGAGCGCGAATGCGCCGGTCGAGAGCTGCACGTTTGGCATGTGCGCGAGATTGTCGACCCATTTGCGATCGAGCCGCGGCTCGGCGAGCAGGACCGGCGTCACCAGAACTGCGAGCAAAGCCGCGACGGCGACACCTGCGGTTCGCCATGGCCGTTTCCTGGTCCAGTCCCAGATGCGCATATGACCCGTTTCCCTGAGGGGACAAAAGCATGTGTGCTGCCGCCTCGCAAAGGTTCGATTCCAGTTGCTGTGTGGCGCAGCGGCGCACAAGAGTTGCGCGGGCTCACACGTGGGGATGGCGCGCCCTGAAACGTGGATCAGGGAAATCGGTATGAACAGGAAGTTGTTGATCGCGGCGGCGGGATCCGTCGCGCTGATGGCGCCAGCCGCTGGCGCTCAGGACGCTGGGCAATATGTCCGCCCGTACTGGTGGGACAAGCCGGTGGTCGAGGGGCTGGGCCGTGCAGTCATCGAGGTGGCGCCCAACCGCGCGCGATTCGATCTCGCCTTCGTGGAAACGGATGCGAAGTCCGACGAGGCAATGAAGAAGGCGGTGCAGCGCTCAAAGATCGCCTATGATGCGATCAAGAAAGTCGCTGGCGACAAGGCGCGCGTGACAACCAGCGTGAATGTGAACGCCTACTACAAGCAATACCGCGACAAGGACGGCCTGGTTCAGACCAATCAGCGCGCCGATCAGGTGGAAGGCTACGAAGCGCGCGTGTCGATGACCGTGCTGCTGACCGATCCCTCGCTGGCGGGACGTGCGCGGGCGGCGGCGCTGGCGCTTGGCCCGCAGGACATGAACCCGATCTATATCTACCTCGAACAGACGACCGACATGCAGCGCCGGGCGCTCGATGAAGCTGCGAAGGATGCTCGGGCGCGCGCACAACTTGCAGCCACGGCTGCAGGCGCCCGCCTCGGCGATCTTCTCGTCGTTCAGGAAGGAAATGACAGCTGTATGGGCGGCTGGTCTAGCGGACAGGTGGCTCGCGTTCTTGGCGGCGACAACTACAGCTACAGCGCAAGCGCTCCGTATGCTCCCCCGCCGCCGCCCCCGCCGCCTCCGCCGCCGGTCGCTTCAGGCCAGGTCGGGCGGCAGCAGATCACGATCTCGGAGCGCGACCTTGCAGGGCTAGACCTGCCAAGCGATGCGAGTCCGCAGACGATGCAGGCAAGCGTCTGCATGATCTGGACGTTGGCGAAGTGATCGGAAGCCGCCAGCCCTTGCGCGCAATCGCTGGGCTGGCGGCATTCGTGGCTATTGGCCTGATGTCTGCCTGCTTGCTTGAACCGACCTTCCGGGACGGGCCTCAGCGCGAAAGGATTCCCTGCTTCACCGAGGAGCCAGTCACCTATCTCCACATCGCGTTCGATGGCCACAGGGCAATCGTCGTCGATAAGGGCGAACAGATCACCTTGAACTTCGTGCCTTCCATTTGGCCACGGATGGAGGACGTTTACGAAGGTGAAGGCTACATCCTATCCATAGACCCAGAGGCTGGTCTGCTTCGACCAGATGGCTCCGGTGTTGGGCCGTGTCACTAGCGAGGCGCCTTGACCTTGCCGCATTCTTCGATCAAACACCCGCGCCTCGGACCAACCTCTGCTTCGTGAGAGAGCCATGAAACGGCGCTACGAAAATCAGACCGCGATGACTGACCAGCTGGCGCTGGTCGATCGCATCTGTATGGAGGGATAGGAGCCGAGCCGGCCTTGCCGGATCACACCGAACCCTCCGCGCTTCTCGCCGGAGGGTTTTTTTGTTGTCCGCTCGGATGACAACCCGCCGGAGAGCGCGGAGGGTCTGCGAACAAGGAAACGCAGACATGAGCACGTTTGAAGTGTTCGAAACGGCGGCCGGTGGCCGCATCAAGGCCTGGGTGAAAGGCGTGCCCGTTGAGGACGCCGCCCGGGAACAGCTGGAAAACGTGGCGGGATTGCCGTTCGTGCACTCCCACCTCGCCGTCATGCCTGACGTCCACTTCGGACGCGGGGCGACCGTTGGTTCCGTGATCCCGACCAGGGGCGCGATCATCCCGGCCGCCGTCGGCGTCGACATCGGCTGTGGGATGATGGCGGTGGAAACCACGCTGCGCGCAGAGCACCTGCCGGACTCGCTGGCGAAGCTGCGCTCGGAGATCGAGCGTAAGGCGCCGGCTGGATTCGGTCGAAACGGGGAATGGGGCATGATCCCGGACTCCGTGGCGTCGCGTCTGCGCAATTCCGACCTGAACGAGCGGCTTGATCGCATCCGCGACAAGCACCGCAAGATTCCGAACCACAAGTTGGGCTCGCAGCTCGGCACGCTGGGCTCGGGCAACCACTTCATCGAGGTCTGCATCGATGAGCGTGGCTTCGTGTGGGTGATGCTGCACTCGGGATCGCGCGGTACGGGCAACCAGATCGGGCAGTACTTCATAGAGCAGGCGCGTCGCATGCTCGAGACCCGTGTGCTCGGTTATCGTGTGCCGGATCAGGATCTCGCCTTCTTCGTCGAGGGCGAGTCGATGTTCGACGACTACATCGAAGCGGTTGACTGGGCGCAGGACTACGCGCGCGCCAACCGCGAAGCGATGATGGAGCGGACGCTGCAGGCGATGCGCGAGCATCTGCCGAAGTTCAAGCTCGGCAAGCACGCGGTGAACTGCCACCACAACTATGTGGAGAAGGAACACCACTTCGGCGCCGACGTATGGGTTACCCGCAAGGGCGCCGTGCGCGCTGGCGACGGAGAGCTTGGCATCATCCCGGGTTCGATGGGCGCGAAATCGTTCATCGTGCGCGGCAAAGGCAACCCGGACTCGTTCTGCTCGTGCTCGCACGGCGCAGGCCGCGCAATGTCACGCACCAAGGCGAAGGAGGCATTCACGCTGAAGGATCACCGCGAGGCGACCGAGGGCGTGGAGTGCCGGAAAGACCAGGGCGTGATCGACGAAACGCCGATGGCCTACAAGGACATCGACGCCGTGATCGCGGCGCAGTCCGACCTGATCGAGGTGGTTCACACCTTGAAGCAGGTTGTGTGCGTGAAGGGTTGAGGTAAGGCGCTGCGCGGCAAACAGCTGTCGCGCGGCGCTATCCGTCTGACCGGACTCAAGCCTACTGGTTCGCCCAGCGCGTGTTGGGAACGACCGCCACGATGAACACCTTCGATTTGAATCGCCAAGCTTTCACGCGATAGCTGGAGACGCCATCGTGGGCGAAGTAGTCGCCCTGAACGTTCACCTTTGGAAATTTCGCGATGAAATAGGCAAGCGCGTGAGCTTCATCCGCAAACCTGATCTCGATCTCAGTCAGGCAGTCGCAAGCAGGACTGTTGAAGAAGTATACAGTTTCGGTGAACGGGGCGCCGGCTACCCCGACGGTGAAGACGTTGACGTCCCCGTTGGCGCGATGGTTCAGCTTTTTTGCAGCGAGAAGGTCGATGAAGCCCTGTCTCGGAAACTCGAAACCAATCCCGGCGATCTCGGCCGGAAACAGCTCAGGGTAGGTATAGACATGCCCCGGCGTTTCAGGGGGCGTCTGAGCGCTGGCCAGCGGCGCTCCGAGCAGCACAGCCACACCAAGCAGTGCGAAAAGCAAGCGGCCCATGACGTTCGATTCGCCTCCCCGCGTATGGTCCCTGTCGTCTGCTATACCGGCATGCCGACGGAAAATCACGCTGGCAGATCAGTTCGTGGTCAGGCGCTTGATTGGATCAATTCAGGTTGATGCTGCCATTCCCCGGTCGGGTTCTCGCGGTTCGGTCTTGGCAATCCTTGCGGAGTTGCGGCAGAGCTAGAGGCTTCGGATACGAGGATTCATGCGTCAGTTGATCCTGCTTCGCCACGCCAAGGCCACGCCCGGCTCCGACACCGGCGAGGACTTCGACCGTCCGCTGGCGCAGCGCGGGCGGGACGATGCGCCGGTGGTTGGACGGGCGCTGGCCGAGGCCGGTGCTGCGCCACAGATCGTGCTTGTGTCGGCGGCGCGGCGGACGCGGGAGACATGGGAGCTGGTGGCTCCATCATTCCAGATGGCGACGGTGCAGTTTATTGAGAAGCTCTACTTGGCGCCCGGCGACGTGATTCTGCGCGAAGCGGAAGAGGCGGACGTCGCGAACGTGATGGTGATTGCGCACAATCCAGGACTGCACGAGCTGGCGAGCCGGCTGGCGCACCGGATGAACGCGATTGAGTCGCGGGTGCGGGCGAAGTTTCCGACAGCGGCGGCCGCGTTCTTCACGCGCAAGGACGATGAGGCTTCCTGGAAGCTACGCGACTATATCACGCCGAAGGATGCGACGGATTAATCGGCTGTCTGCGCCGCCGGCTGGACGATGAGGTCGCCGAGGCCTTCGAGGGACCAGTTGGCCCAGAGGCCGTAGAGATAGACTGCGTAACCTGTCAAAAGGATCACACCCGTGAGAATGCCGACGCGGCGGTGCAGGAAGATGATGATCGTGATCAGCACGGCGGCGGCCAGCATGGCCCAGTGGCTGAAAGCCGTGAATTCCGGGCTCAGCTGATCGCGCGGAGCGAGGATGGCGACGACGCCACCCGCGCCCAGGATGTTGAAGATGTTCGAGCCGAGGACGTTGCCCATGGCGACATCCGATTGCTTCCGGACGGCCGCGGCGATGGTGGCGCTGAGTTCGGGCAGCGACGAGCCGACGCCGAGGATGGTGAGGCCGACGATGGTGGAGCTGGCATTGAGTTCGTCACCCAGAGATATGCCGCCATCGACAAGCATCTGAGAGCCGAGCGGCATGCCGACCAGGCCAATGAGGATCAGCATCACCATGCGCCAGGCAGGCGTCGCCATGATGGCGAGCTCTTCCTTGGTGTCTTCGGTCGTGTCTTTCCGCGCGATTGACCATGCGATGATTACATAGGCGACAAGGATCGCGATGAAGGCCATGCCGACGATCTGTGTCAGGCCGAAATACATCGCCGCGCCGATCCAGCCTGCAGTGCAGGCCAGCATGAAGAGCGCGGTCGCCCGCATGCGCGGGGCGTCTGTGGTGATCGGGAAGATCAGCGCTGGGAGCGCGAGCACCAGCAGGATGTTCGCGATGTTGGAACCGATAATGTTCCCGTGCGCGAGGCCGGCGCTGTCACTCAGCGCCGCCTGCGCCGAGATGAGGAATTCGGGCAGCGAGGTGCCGAAGCCGACGATGACGATGCCGACGAGCAGCGGCGAAACGTTCGACTTGTAGGCAGCCGCCAGCGCGCCGCGGACCAGACAGTCAGCGGAGTAGATCAGGACCAAGAAGCCCATGACCAGAAAGACTATCGCGCCGGTCAGCATGGCGGCTTCCCCGCTTCTGGTTTTCCGAAGGGAGGCCTAGTCGATGCGACGGTATTCGATGAGATTGAGCAGCGAGAATACGGCTACCACTGCAAGAATCGCCCACACAGCCGCCATGAAATACGCCTTTCAGACTTGGGTGTGACAGGCGATGTCCTGCCACCTGCTTTCGATATCCACTCCATACAGGGCTAAGTCCACGTGAGAAAGCCTCGGCTTCGCGATCGCGTCTTTCAGTCCTGGTTCCGGTTGAGCCGGTCGCTGACGCTGGGGGTCCGGGGAATCGTGGTGGATGCGGAGGGGCGGGTCCTGCTGGTGCGGCACACCTATACGCCGGGGTGGCATTTTCCCGGCGGGGGCGTCGAAAAGGGCGAAACCGCGGTCCTTTCTATGCAGCGGGAGCTGAAGGAGGAAGCGGGAATCGAGGCGGCGGCGAGCGCGATCCGGCTGCTCTCGGTGCACGCCAATCACAGCTTTTTCCCCAACGACCATGTGCTGATCTACCGGATCGATGCCTGGACACAGGGCGAGCCGACCAGTCGAAACGAGATCGCAGAGGTGCGGTTCGTCGATCCGCTCATGCCGCCAGAGGATGTTTCGCCCGGAACGCGGCGGCGGCTTGACGAGATATTCGCGGGCGCGGACACCAGTGAACTCTGGTGACAGTGGCTCTCCAGGCGCGGCGACCGTCTTTTGATCGCGTCTCGGCCATTGATTTGCGGTAATGTTTGGTCATGACTGCCGCCCAGATTGCGGAGGACAGGATGCGGCTTGCATTTGTGATTGCCGGGGCGGTGACGCTGCTGGCGAGCTGCGGGCCGGAGGACGCCTTTGCGCCGAATGCCGTCGGAGCGGTCTCGCTGGAAGGCGATGGCGCGCTGATCACGGCGGCACAGAAGATCAGCGACGCAATCGGCGGGTGCGAGGCCCCTGCGGATGCTCAGCTGGAGTCGAAAGTGGTCGGACTCGAGAGCGGGTCGATCGTGATGCTCGGCTGCAGCCAGGGCGCGTACGCGGTCACCCACAGATTGTTCGCCGTGGCGGGAGAGTCGCTTCAGCTGGCCACCCTGCCCGACTATGACGCAAGCGGTTGGTTCGCGAGCGACCAGGCGAGCACGGCGGAGATCGACGCCGGTACAGGCGTGCTGACCACTCTGCGCAAAAGCGCGGGACATGGCGGCTGCGGATCCGAGGGGCGGTATCAGTGGGATGGCGCACGCTTCGTGCTTCAGGAACTGCGCTGGCAGGACTGCAGTGCGACGACGCCGCCCCCCTTCCCGATCGTCTGGCCGCTGCAGCAGAACACGGTGGCCGACCCCGATGGCGCGACGCCTGTGCCGTAGGCGCGCGGGCGCAGTCTCAGGCGCGCAGGCGCGCTGAGGTATGCGCAAACATGTCTGGTTTGAGGAAAGTCGAGGCGGGCCGCGGGCGCAGGTGAGCCCGCGCTCGTGCTGCCGCCTTCGCTGCGCTTCGACCCGCCATGTCGACGGGCGCTCCAGATGGCCAGAAACACCCACCGCCTCATGGTGAGCAACGCGAAGCGCGTCCGTCGGACCTTGGGTTGCGAGGAGAACACGCGAGAGGCGCTTGAAGCGCGCGCGGATGATTGCTTCGGGATCGGCGGCCCAGCGGGCGAGCGTGATGAAGCGGCGGCTCAATTGGAAGGGCGTGCGATGGCATGCGCCGCCGTAGGTGGCCGGTGGCGTTAGCTGGATTCTTGTGTCGTCGAGCTGGAGAGGTTGGCCTGCGAGCAGCTGGGCTACGCCCTGGGCGATCAGCTGGTCGCGATGGCGCTCGCTTTCGCGGAGGCCGTCTCAGCTGTCGCGCCGGTTGGGAGCGAAGCGGCGGGCGCGTTTGAAGCGGGTGATGTAGCCGGGCATGGTCGTGAGCCACGCGACAAATGCATGGACCGGCCAGGCCCGGCTTTGGGTCTCGCCTTGTTCATATGCGTCGAGGTTTTTCGCGACGGTCATGGGGCCGACTATAGGGCCGCAGATACGCCCGCCGATTTGGCGCCGGTGTTTCCCCCAAATTCCTGGAGGAAGTGATTGATCGGGTTGAAGTTCGCCGTTCAGTTTCCCCCAAACGCGAACAAGCGTTTTCCCCCAAACCCGGCGCAGAACAGCGGCGCTAGAGCGGGATCATTTCGCATTGAAGCGATATCCTGAGTTGGCGACGTAGTTGGCGCACTCTTCGGGCGAGAAGGTCGTGAGCAGCTGGCCGATCCGGTCCCACGCGTGCTCGCTGGTGCGTTCC
>Ga0315902_10009311_pt1 | contig 13163 bp, 16 predicted proteins | sample LakEriMetagenome_9_FD_203523 | JGI IMG/M metagenome (GOLD analysis project Ga0315902, IMG submission 203523) | Freshwater fungal communities from buoy surface, Lake Erie, Ohio, United States - Buoy 12 MA117 | ecosystem: Environmental > Aquatic > Freshwater > Lake > Lake biofilm | place: USA... | reverse complement strand
ATGGCCCATTTATATACACGGGGTTTAAGCCAGCGTTTGTAATGTTAAAAGCATATATTGGTTCAGGGGAAAACTGGGCAATATATGACAAGTCCCGTATTGGATATAACTCAAGCAACTATGTTCTATTTCCTAACCTGACTAATGTTGAAAATGCCGCAACAACCCATATTGATTTGTTGTCTAACGGGTTTAAACTTCGGTCAGGTAATCAAAATCTAAGTAGTTATTCATATATCTACGCCGCCTTCGCCGAACATCCCTTTAAGTATTCTCTTGCGAGGTAATTATGTTTCAACTAAACGGTAATCCAATCTCAATCGACTCTGAACAAGTCATCGGTGGCATCCGATATCCACACCTGCGTGACCCTGCCCTGCGTGAGCAGTTAGGCGTGGTAGAGGTAGCAGACCCAGAGCAGTATGACCAGAGATTCTACTGGGGCGTAGGCAATCCTAAGCAGTTAGATGACATTCAAGTTACTCCAGATGAAGGTACTCCGTATACTCAAAAGGGAATGAAGTCTGACTGGACTGCACAGGTCAAAGACACGGCTGGTAAGCTGTTGGCACAGACTGACTGGGTAATTGTACGCAAGGCTGAGAGAAACATCGATGTGCCTGCTGCAGTGGCTACGAAGAGAGCCGCTATCGTTGCTGAGTGTGACAGGCTAGAAGCTGCTATTGCTGCCTGTGCAGATGTAGAAACACTTATTGCTGTTGTGTCTAACCAATCTTGGCCTACGGAGTAACTTATGCCAGTAAAATTTACAAATAATGCTTCAGGAGTACTTGCTGCTTCTATCGGTAACGATCCCCTTGTAGATGTAACAATTACTGTAAACGGCGGGCAAGGAGCACTTTTTCCAAGTTTAGTAGCTGGAGACTTTTTCTACGCGACACTAGTAGATTCTTCAAATAATCTTGAAATTGTTAAGGTCACGGCCCGAAGCACAGATACAATGACTGTAGTGCGCGGGCAAGATGGCACAACCCCAAGGGCTTACACGTCTGGCGACAGATTTGAACTTCGCACAGTAGCTGCTTCACTTATTGCTCTGGGAGATTTTACCCCATCAGGTAGCATTTCTGCTACAACTTTATCTGGTGCGATTGTTGAACTTGATACCGAAAAAGCTCCTCTGGCTTCTCCCACCTTCACAGGAATCCCTGCTGCCCCTACGGCTAGCGCTGGAACCAACACGACTCAGTTATCCACTACGGCTTTTGTGATTGCAGAAAGAAGTGCAACAGCAACTTTAACAAACAAGACTTTTAATATCCTATCTGTTGCAGGATCAACAAGCGGAACTGCTTCTATATCTGCTCGTGCTGTTGCCGGAACAGCCGCTTTTGTCTTACCAGAAGCATCGGGTAATTTAGGATATTTGAACGCGCCAACGGCTGGAACCAAGAACGGGGCGTATACGCTAGCAACATCTGATGTTGGTAAATATGTTCAAGTTGGCCCTGGCGGCTCGATTACTATTCCTGACAGTATCTTTTCCGAAGGAGATGTTGTTTCAATTTTTAACAACACAACCGGAAACGTCACAATTACCTGCTCAATTACTACTGCTTATATTGCTGGAATTGACGCAGACAAAGCGACGATTACTCTTGCAACAAGAGGCATGGCAACTGTGTTGTTTATTTCAGGTACTGTGTGTGTCGTTATGGGGACTGTTTCATAATGTCTGGAATTTCTCACTTTTTATTTGGTGGTCAATATACCCCCTATGTAATCAATTATTTGGTTATTGCTGGTGGTGGAGGTGGTGGTGGCGGTATAGGCGGAGGTGGAGGAGCCGGAGGATACCTTACTGGGTCGTTAGCATTAAGCCCAAACACTTCTTACGCGGTTACTGTCGGTGGTGGTGGTCCTGGTGCGCCAGCGCAAGGATATAGTGGATCAGGACACGCCTCCGGACAGCCCGGAACAGCCTCTACATTTGCTTCCATAACAACCGTTGGTGGTGGCCGAGGCGGAGCTTTTGACGCTAATGGTGGGTCGGGTGGATCAGGTGGTGGCGGTGGTGAGACCGCAGGTGGAGGCGCTCGTACGGTTGGGCAAGGTAACAATGGATCTGGTGGTACAGGACTATCCGGAGGTAACGGCGGTGGCGGTGGCGGTGCCAGTGGTTCTGGAACTATACCAAATGGAGGTGCGGGTTTATCTTCTAATATTACAGGCACTTCTGTTCCTCGTGCTGGTGGTGGAGGAGCAGGTGGTCGAGCAGATCCCGGCTATTACTCCGGCGGCGCTGGTGGAACGGGCGGTGGAGGTTCTGGAAATACCGATAATGGATATGGTAGCCCCGGGTCTGCAAATACTGGCTCAGGTGGCGGCGGTGGCGGCGGCGGAGCGTTTCGTGTTGGTGGAGGCGGTGGTAATGGTGGGTCGGGCGTTGTCATTTTAAGCATCCCAACATCTCGGTATTCTGGCGTAACAACAGGATCTCCAACAGTAACAACTTCTGGAAATAATACAATTCTGAGCTTTACTGGTGCTGGTTCTTACATAGCTTGAAAGGTTTACAACATGTCTTCTCGTCCTCCGTTTGGTGGTTTAACTGATTTAGAAATTGAAGAGATTGCAGAACGCGCAGCAGAAAAAGCTGTAGAAAAGTTCTATCTTGAAATTGGCAAACAAACAGTTAAAAAAGCACTAATGGTAATTGGGGCGGGGGTTATATTTTTATTAATTTGGTTAGGAAGTAATGGGCACTTGCCTAAATAAAGGAGCTACACATGATTGGTCGTTTAATTGCAATATTATTTTTAAGTCGTGAAGTAGCTCATCGGGAACATCTGCGTACAAAATCATACGCACAACACATGGCACTAGGTTCGTTTTACGATAGCATCGTAGATTTAGCTGATAGTCTTGCCGAAGCATATCAAGGACGCCATGGAATTATTCGGGATATCCCACAATTGCCGTTAGATAGTAAAGGCGAGATTGACGATATTCTAGAGCGTCATTTAGATATGGTAGAGAAAATTCGTTACACCGCGGTTGAGAAATCTGAGACTGCTTTGCAAAATATTATTGATGAAGTAGTATCACAATACTTATCGACTTTATATAAATTACGAAATTTACTGTGAGTGACATTGATCCAATACTTACTGCGGCAAAAGGTGCAGCACAAGGCATCAAATCAGCGATTCAGTCGGGTAAGGAGTTGTCGTCTGCCGTAGATGATATTCAGCGTCTAGGTGTAGCCGAGTTACAAGCCAAACAGGCTTTTAAACAAAAACAGCGAGTTGTTACAGGCGACACCACAATTATGACTGCCTTTGCCGAGTGGCGCAGATTAAAGCAAATTAAAGAAGCAGAGCAAGAATTAAAGGATAGTTTAATTGAGCGGTACGGCAAGTTTGAGGCTGAGAAGGAATGGGTTGAGATTCTGGCAATTAAAGAGCGCCAGATGAAAGAGGTCAAAGAAGGCAAGGACGAGTTTGGTAGGGATCTGGCTAAATTAAGACTTTTAAAGGTCTGGTGCTTCACCATATCCTTCTTTTTGGTAACTATTTATTATATTGCTAAGGGGCATTTATGATTCCGTTTGCCGCGCTATTATCAATCGGTGAAAAAGTTCTAGACAAGGTTTTGCCAGATCCTGCAGCTAAAGCAGAAGCCCAAGCCAAACTTATGGAGTTGGCGCAAAAAGGACATTTGGGTGAATTAGAAGCCATGGCAAAAGAAATGGAATCGGCCCGTAATCGGGAGGTTCAAATTGCTACAAGCCAGTTTGCCCCAATAATCAATAAGATTGTTACCCCCATTTTGGCTCTTGGTACTGTAGCCCTAACCTTTATTTTGTTCTTGGTAATTATATTTGTAGAAGTAAACACCCAGTCCAAGGATATTCTTATCTACGTTCTAGGCGCCTTGACCTCGGCTATGACCATGGTATTGGGCTATTATTTTGGGTCTAGTCAGGGCAGTAAGGAAAAATCCTTACAACTTGACGAAATTATGGATAAGAAAAAATGAACCTAACAACTAACTTTACCTTGTCTGAGCTAGTCAAAAGCGATACAGCTTTGCGGTATGACATGGATAATACCCCTGGAGAAACAGAAATTGAAAATCTTCGACAACTATGTGAGCAGGTTCTTCAACCTGTTAGAGACTATTTCCAGAAGGGGGTCAAGTGTAACTCCGGCTATCGCGCCCCCGCCGTTAATCAAAAAGTTGGTGGAAGCCCAACGTCAGACCACTGTAAAGGGCAAGCGGCGGACATCGAAATCCCAGGCATCCCGAACGCGGACTTAGCCATTTGGATCATGGATAACTTACAGTATACGCAACTGATTCTTGAGTTCTACACGCCAGGTGTCCCGGACAGCGGCTGGGTTCACGTCAGCTACGACCCGCAAAACCTTAAAAAGCAAGCCCTAACTGCCACAAAACAAAACGGGAAAACCGTCTACTTACCAGGCCTTGTAGCATAACAGGTCTTGGTTTTATTTTATGAGGAGTAAATAGTGGCGCAAAAACCGCTAACGGATGAGCAACTTTTAGAAGCTGTGGAAGCATATACAAAGCATCGTGGTAATAGCGATCGGGCGGCTGCGTCTTTAAATATTAACGAAAGTACTTTTCGGCACAGACTTTCAGAAGCTGAACGGCGTAAGACAGCAAAAAGTAAGCCGGTTACAGAAAACAACGAAGACGAGGGTTTTGATAAAGTAGCTTTACTTCACGACCAACTTCGTTCGCTTCGAGCGCAACTTCATTCAGCCCGTAAAACCACGCTGGACGAACAGTATGTTCGAGAAAAGATTATTAAGTTGGCTGAATCTGAAAGTCTGTTGGAGATACCCAACTGGATGATCAAACCGCCTAAGGCTAAAAGCGTTACTGGGGTGCCAACCATATTTGCTTCTGACTGGCATTGGGGTGAGGTAGTTGACACTAAACAAATCAACGATGTCAATCGATACGATTTGCGCATTGCACAAGAGCGAGCGCAGGTATTAATTCAAACCGCAACTGCAATTTTAAAAACCAGATTTGCCAATCCAGAATACCCCGGAATTGTATTTGCCCTTGGCGGGGACATGGTGTCTGGTGACATCCATGAAGAACTGTCTGTGTCAAATGAGCGGGAGATTATGCCCATCGTTATTGACCTTTGGGGTATTCTGACTTGGTGTATCGAAACTTTGGCAAACGAATTTGGTAACGTATTTGTTCCGTGTGTTACAGGCAACCATGGGCGCAATACACACAAGATTCGATCTAAGGGGCGGAACTTTACCTCGTTTGATTGGCTGGTTTATAACTTCCTAGCCAAGCGGTTTGAGAATGATCCGCGGGTCAGATTCCTAATTCCCGATGGGTCAGATGCATATTTTCAAATTTACGGGCATCGATATCTACTTACGCACGGAGATCAGTTCCGTGGTGGGGATGGCATGATAGGTGCGCTTGGCCCCATTATTCGAGGCGACCACAAAAAACGTTCCCGCAACGCACAAATTGATACAGAGTACGATACTTTGTTACTAGGGCACTGGCATCAGTTAATTCAGTTACAGCGGTTAATCGTCAACGGTTCGCTTAAGGGCTACGATGAGTATGCGTATCAGAATAACTTCCCGTTTGAGCCGCCCCGACAAGCTTTGTGGATAACTCACCCAGAACACGGAATTACCTTTTCTGCCCCTATACTAGTGGATAGAGCCCCCACCAAACGGTCGGGGACATGGGTTTCGTGGAAGGCTTAGGGATGACACAGATTGAAATTAGCCTAGAAAAATTACCGCCTCACTTGCGCGCATGGGTAGAATTTGAGGTTAACGAGTGCTACAAGCACGACGTAAATGCCAAGTTGCTGCGGAAAAAGCACGTCAAGATGGACAACGTAAACTGTGCAGGCTATTTCTCAGACCATGAACCCGAGTTAGTAGTTGCTTGCTACAAGCCTATGCTTGATTGGCTGCGAATTCTTGTGCATGAAACTTGCCATCGAGATCAGTGGTCAGAGAACTGCAAATACTGGCGGCAAAAAGTGGATGGCTATGACCCCCTGGTTTGGCTACAAGAGTGGCTTGATGGCGATATTTCCCTGAGGGGGGAGAAGTTGTCCAAGGTTTTGACCGGTAGTGCATTAGTAGAATTGGACTGTGAAGTGCGATCGGTCAAGAAAATTAAGGACTATGAACTGCCATTTGATTTATGCGACTACCGCAAAAAGGCAAACGCTTATGTCTGGTTTTATCAGTGTATGCGGTATACCAGAAGATGGTACGCCAAGGGTAAAGCTCCCCATGCCGTTCCTGCCGTTTGGCAGGCTATGCCGAATGATTTTGATAATGACTATAGCAAGATCCCTAGAAAATTCAAGGATCTTATGTTACAACACTGTTTTTAACTGGTACAATATATCGCCGCTTAGCATAAGGAGAAAAGCATGGTAATGTCTGTAGAACAGTTTTTAGAGAAAACAAAATGTGAATTGGTTTGTGACCAAATGATTGTTGGGCTTGGGCCAAACCGCAAAATGATTGGATACGTGAAAGAGGGCACATTTACCATTACTGACGAAGGGTACGAGTATCTTGCCCAACTTGATGCGCCTGCTGTAGAAGAAACCGAAGACAAGCCCAAGCGCGGGCGTCCTCGTAAAGAAGTAACAGAAGAGTCTGTAACAGACTAAGTAAAGGGTCAGGGTCATGCCTTCAATTAAACTGGAAAACTTTTCAGGAACTATTCCAAGGACCGGCCCTACCCAACTTCCGGATAATGCGGCGCAAGTTGCTAGAAATGTCCGGTTGACTTCGCTAGAACTTCGTTCGTGGCAAAAAGAAGAACGGGTTTACCAGCCTATTACTAACAACGTTCAAAGTATTTACCGGCTGACTAATGAATCAACTGCGTCTTCGGTTTGGCTTGAGTGGGCAGTAGATGTAAATGTGGCTCCAAGTCCTATTGCTGATGATACGGATTTTCGTATTTATTACACCGGAGATGGGCAGCCTAAAAAAACTAACTGGAATTTAGCTACATCTTCTGGGGCGGGCACTGCACCATTTCCTGATTCATGGTTATATCTTGGCGTTCCAGCCCCCACAACTGCTCCTACCCTAGTATCTACAGGTAGCGGTGGCGCTGCAGAAACTCGGGCTTATGTCTATACCTATATATCTACGTTTGGTGCTGTAACAGAAGAATCAGCACCCAGCCCTGCGGCCACAGTAAATACTCACGTCTCAGGCGCAACAGTTACTGTTTCTGCATTTGCGGCCGCACCAACCACAGGGTATAACATCACTCACCGTCGCATTTATCGTACGGTTACTGGTGCAACGACAGTTAGTTACCAACTAGTAGCAGAAATTCCAATTGCAACAACTAGCTACGCTGATACAAAATTACTTGCTGATCTAGGGCCTCTGTTACAAACACAAAACTGGAATACACCTCCTACGGATTTACAAGGAATTGTATCAATGCCTAACGGCATGATGGCAGCATTCCGAGACAACGAAGTCTGGTTTGCTGAACCGTATTATCCGCATGCTTGGCCGGATCTATATACCCTTGTAGTAGATTCTCGAATTGTTGGTTTAGGTGTGTATGATACAACTCTAGTTGTTTTAACTGAGCGTCAGCCGTATTTAATTACAGGTTCTAGTCCTCTGGCAATGTCTCAGACTAAGCTTTCAGTCCCACAGCCGTGTGTATCTAAGCGTTCTATTGTTTCAGATCAGTTTGGTGTTTTGTACGCTAGCCCTAACGGCCTTGTTTCTATGTCGCCCAGCGGGGTAGATATTATTTCCCAGCGGTTGTACACACGTATTGAGTGGCAAGATATTAATCCAGATACCATCCAAGCATTAATTTATAACAATCAGTACATTGGTTTCTACACAGTAGGCGCGATTACTAAAGCTTTTGTTTTGATACGAAATGACATTCCGCCCCTTTCTGAGCTTACGTTTAGCGGGCGGGCTCCGTTCGTAGATAAAAAAAATGGGGAGATATACGCAGTTTCCACTATCGATAACGATATCTATCGACTTGACTCTAGTTCCATTAATGACACTATTTTTGAATGGAAATCAAAGCAATTTATTGCTTCAAGCCCAACCAATTTTGGAGTTTTTAAAGTTAGGGCTGATTATCCATTAATCACAAATACCAACATATACAATCAATTAGTACAAAGCTTAATTACTGCAAACCAGGCTCTCTGGGCTACTTCGTCATCAAATTTGCAAGGGGTTTTAAACTCTACTCCTTTAAATGTGCATTTGTTAGGAGGATCTATTCTTGCTGTTCTCCCAGCAATTGCTGATACCAGAGCCGTAAACGTAATTATTTACGCTGATGGTGTTCAAGTGTATCAAGCTGCGCCGCTTAACAATGAGCCTATCCGACTACCAGCGGGGCAAAAAGCCTATGTCTGGGAAATCTTGATTTCTGGTAATGTGCCCGTGCGTATGTTTGGCATGGCAACAGATGTAACAGAATTGAAGTCTATTATAGAATGAAAAAGCCAGCGATTCCTGCCGCTCATGGAGGCGTTGTTGATCCTACCTTACAGCGGATGCTAGTTGCTTTAAAAGAAAACTTAGAAATTATTACTGGGGCGCGCCCTCAATTAGGCGAAATTGATCAGTTGGCTAGTACGGCAACGACTGCTCAAATTGTGGCAAAGATAAATGAAATTATTAGCCGTCTGAACTTTAGTGGAAACTAGTTTACAGCTTAGAACTAGTGTGTTATATACAGAACATGTGTAAAATATGAAATTGGTTATTTACGGGCAGGACAAGCAAGTAATTGACTGGGTGAAAAAACAAGTCGGAGAAGACGACTTTGGTAGCGGGGCGATAGGAATTGGGCTGGAAGAAGACGGCGAACTAATAGCTGGTGTAATTTTTAATTTGTACACAGGAGCGGGTATTTCAATGCATGTCGCCGCAGTACCGGGCAAACGCTGGATGACACGGGAGTATTTATGGCGCTGTTTCGCGTACCCATTTCTCCAACTGAAGTGCAACCGCATCACCGGCCTTGTTCGCGTTGACAATATAGAAGCACAAAAATTTGATGAACATTTGGGTTTTAAGCGAGAAGGGGTACTTAGGCGAGCATGCACAGATGGTACAGATATGATTGTATACGGAATGCTTCGAGAAGAGTGCCGATTTTTGGAGATTAAACGGTGAGATACGATCATTATTCCATGTTGCCTGAACGGGCATTTCAACCTCGGAACGGACGGTTCGGAGGTATGACGCTTGAAGGTAGTAAAGGCGGGGGCGGCGCTCCTGCTGCAGATCCTAATATTGGCATAGCTCAGCGACAATTAGCAGAAATTTCTAAGGAGTATTTAGATTCTTGGAAAACTGAAGTTTGGCCTACCCTTAAAGAACAAACCCTAAAACAAGAAGCTCGAGCAGACGAGCAGTTTGAGCTAGATCGTGCCCTCCAAGATTTGCAGATCCAATCTGCAAATGAAAGTATGGAGCGATATAAAAAATATGGCTACCCCCTACAAGAAAAAATTTTTCAAGAAGCAGAACAAGCAGGTGGTGCCGAGGACCAAGAAAAGCAAGCCGCTCTTGCCCTTGGAGATGTACGGTCTGCAACTCAACGTGAAGCGCGTAATTTAGCTTTGCAACAACAAAGTTTTGGTATTGATCCTACTTCTGGTAGGTATCAGGGCATGATGCGCGCTACTGGTGTAGATAGTGCTGCAATGGAAGCGGCTGCTGCTAACCGTGCTCGTACTGCTGCTGAGCAACTTGGTTGGGCTAAACGAATGGACGCAACTGCTTTGGCTCAAGGTCAGTTTGGTAATCAGGCAACTTCTACCGGCCTAGCCCTTACTGCAGGTAATCAAGCCTTAATGTCTGGACAAGTGCCAATACAAAATGCTGGTGCCATGAGTTCTTCTATGCAGGGCGCTTACGGCGGGGCAATGCAGGGATGGAATCAAGTTGGACAACTTGGTGTCGATAAATATAAAGCCGATGTTTCGGCTTACAGTGCTAAACAACAAGCTGATGCAACCGCGGCAGCTGGAATGGGTCAAGCATTAGGTACTGCTGGTGCTCTTATATATAAATCTGATCGCCGCCTTAAAACAGATATCCAGCGCCTTGGGACATTAGAAAAATGGGATATTGGCGTTTACTCATTTAAGTATGTTGATTCCCTTAAAGACGAATACGGCGATAAAACTTATGTTGGCGTTATGGCTGACGAAGTTGAACAAGTCCTACCTGAAGCCGTTATTACTATGGCTGATGGATACAAAGCCGTTAATTACGATTTAGTACTGGAGTAAATTATGGCGTTTAATTTTGGTGCATTTTTAGGCGGAGCAGCAAAAGCAGGTTTGCAGACATATCAGATGTTGTCTGAGGAAGAAGAACGCGAGTTAATTAAGGAAGAACGTCGTCGCCGGATAGATAAAGAACGTGCTATTGAAGCGGCAGGACGCGAAACCCTTGGACGGGCTGGAACGCAAACTGATTACACTGAAAGCGTTCAAGGAGCGACTGGTGTTGGTCCTCAACAAGCTCAAGCCATTCAATCCAAAACTGATGACCCAGAGTTTGATCGCGCTGTAGCTCAATCTGCTGTTGACGTAATGCGAGAAGGTGCTGCGCGAAAGGGTGCGCTTCCGACAGGCCCCTCAACCGTAACGGCTAAAGAATACACTCAAGAACAGGCTGACAAAGATTATATCCGTCGTCTATCTGCTATTGACCCACGCCTTGGTCGGCAAGCCAGGGTTGAAAATTTTCAAATTAAAGAACTAGAGCGCAAAGAAGCAGCGCAAAACAAGTTTAATGCTTCTATGGACAAATTAGACAAAGATCTTGCCACAATTGAAAGTTCGTTTGAAAGTAGAGGAATGCTTGGGCTATACGAAACGGCCAAGAAAAACGGGCTAAACGTCAAGTACGTAGAGCCTAAGTCCGAAACAAATGCTTTGGCTACTATTCAGCTTATTGGTAAAGATGGCAAAGTCGAAAGAATTTTTACGTCTGGTTCGCAAGCTGCGGAAGCGCTTAGAGAAGCTCGGATGGGACAATTTGAATCTGAAGCCATGAAATTGCTAGGCGATCCAAAATCTATTATAGACGCCATGCGAGCTAAACGAACAGAAGGACGCGAAGATCAGCGTCTTGGGCTTGAGGGTCGGAGAGTTGCATTAGAAGAAAATATGCAGCCTATTCGTATACAACTAACTAAAGCACAAATTAGTGAATCGCTGGCTAATGCAACAGGTAAAAACTTAGACGCTGCAGAAAAACGTGAGTACAACGGTCTGCGTAGCGAACTGCTTACTTTGTTGGATAAACCCACGGCAGAAAATGCAGGCCGAATTCAACAGTTAGCACGTCGTGCGGCTATTCTTAATCCCAAAGAAGTACTTGTTACTAAGACTGAGCGTAATCCTGAAACTGGTATTTTGGAATCAATTACAACTAACGTGCTTAGTGGTGAAGTTCAAAAATCCTTGTCCGAGAGTAATGTTCCTTCTGCTGCGGTTATGGCGGCGGCTAAATCGGGCAAAAACCCCAAGACTGGACAGCCGTACAATCAAGCAGATATTGACGCTTGGAATCAAAAGTATCCTGGTACCCCTTGGCCTGGTTCACAAAATAGTGGAAAATCAGGAATACCTGCACGTTAAATAGGACAGCATATGTCGATTTGGGACGAACTGGAGCAAAAGTCTCCGCAGTCTTCTGGTGGTAGCACAATTTGGGACGAGATCGAAACCGGTATCTCCGCCAAACCTACGCCGACAAAACCTGCAAAACGTGGTGTTTTAGGTGCAGCCAACGACTATGTTATTGAAGCCGCAAATGCTGTTCTAGGTGGTGCTAAATCTATTGTTGACTTTGCTCAACCGGGAACCGAACTGGCTTCTCGAATTGAAGCATTAGTACGCGAAGGTGAAGAAAAACAATCTGATGTAGCCAAACGGGCTAAACAAGAACTTGGGCAATCCATCGAAGAAGGCGGGATGGAAGCCTTAAAAGGCGTTGGCAAATACGTTGTTCAGTCTCCTGGCCTGGCTATTTCTCAAGCAATTGGATCGTTTGTCGCTCCCGGTGCCGCTATTAAAGGTGCAGGACTACTAGGTCGGGCTACTGGTGCGGGTGAGCGTGCGATTGCGGCAGGCCGTGCTGCTGGTCCTTTACGTGCTGCTGACGAAGCCGCTCTTGCGGCTCGAGGTGTTCGGCCTTACGAAATGACGGCTGGTGTGGCTTCTGGTGCTGCACTTAGTGGCGGTGATGCGGCTGGTGATGCATACCAACAAGTCTATGAATCTCAAATTAATTTAGGGGTAAACCCTGATGAAGCCAAACGACTTGCAACAGAAGCAGCCCGCAAGGCCAGCATAGCCCCTGCTGTGATAGGTGGAGTGACCGGCATACTTGGTGCTGAAGCACAGTTATTTAGTGGCGCAAAACGAAGTGGTTCAAGCATTCTAAAGTCTGCTGGGTCGGAAGCCCTACAAGAAGCCGTTGAAGAGGGCTCAACTAAATTGTCTGCCAACCTTGCTGCTATGCAATATGGCGTTGATACAACTCCCATGCGAGGCGTAGTGGGTGCGGCTGCTCTAGGTGGTGCGCTTGGTGGTATCACTGGTGGAGGTGTTGCGTTTGCTACACGTCGTCAATCTGGCAGCTTGTTGCAAGCCTCTAACGATAACCTTACTGGTAATTTAACTCCGGACGACGACGGTATTAAGTCTGCCATCAATGAAGATCGGCAGATGTCGTTGTTCTCGGCTGAGGAACTGATGCCGCAAGTTGTAGCGCGGGAATCAGAATTGATTAACCCATACAACGTAGGTGGCTATGTCGGAGCGCAACAGGCTGGCTTGGATACGGGACTACAATTTACAAGTACCGGTGGACAACAAAATATGGTATTTGGTGCTGGTCCTGTTCAACAAATTCAAACGGGTACAGGTCAAGCGGCGGCTCCAGCAGCCCAAGCCACTCAACCGCAAGCGCAACCTACTGCGAGCGGACAGCAGGCACCGCAGATCGATCCGCAAATTCTTTCAGAAACCGGTCAGCGGTATGGACTAACTCAGTCACAAATGCCCGGAACTGGCGCAGCCGTTGTTAATATTGGTGGGCGTAATGTCTACGGTACTAATTCTG
>Ga0315902_10009309_pt1 | contig 13165 bp, 17 predicted proteins | sample LakEriMetagenome_9_FD_203523 | JGI IMG/M metagenome (GOLD analysis project Ga0315902, IMG submission 203523) | Freshwater fungal communities from buoy surface, Lake Erie, Ohio, United States - Buoy 12 MA117 | ecosystem: Environmental > Aquatic > Freshwater > Lake > Lake biofilm | place: USA... | reverse complement strand
CTTTAGAAGATTATCGCAAAGGCGCGCAGGATGCTATTCAGAAAACGCAAAAGGTAAAGAGTGCTTTTGATTTAGCGAAGTCGGGCGTAATCTCAAAAGAGGAAGCACTTAAAACCTACAACGATACGCTAGGGGATTCACTTGGAAAGGCTAAATCTTTAGACGAAGCGGAAAGGCTATACGCTGCAAAAGCGGATGCTTACATAAAAGCCCAAGCACTTAAGGCGCAAGCAAATGCGCTATTTGCTAAGAGTGCTGAAAAAATGGCGGCATCATTAACGGCTGCACAAGAGAACAACACAACCGCTATGGATAATATTACAAGCGGTTTCTTAATGTCTATTGGGCAAAATCAGAAAGGTGTTGAAGAAATTATTAAGGCTCAAAACAAGCGTACAAAAGAGCGTAAAAAACAGCTAGAACAAGAATCGAAAGACCTTGAAAAGTTAGCTGGTGATTTGCTTAAGTCAGCAGAGCAACAAGAAAAGGCAAACGGCATTGCAGGAGATTCGGCTATTGAAATGGCTGAAAAGCAAAAAGAAGCAGCACAAAAGGCAGCGGATGCAAGACGTGAAGCATTAGATAAAATCCGACAAGCAGAACAGGACTACGCAGACAGCAAACTTTCATCGGACGAATTAGAGATTAAACGCACGGAAGAAAAGTATGCAGAACTAATCAAACTAGCAAAGAAGTACGGACAAGACACGGCTATTTTAGAGCAAGCCAGAATGGAGGCTTTAACCGAGATTAGATTTAAAGCAAGTCAAGAAGCGTTACGTAAAGAAAATGAGGACATGCAAGAAGATATTGCAGTCCTTAAAAAGCGCCAAGAGGAATCGTTAAAAATTGAAAAAACAATAGGTGAAGAAAAGTTAAGCACCACAAAAGAAATTGGAGACGCTTATATCGCTCTAAAAATTAAACAGGCACAAGAAGAAAAGCAACGTGAAGAACAAAGAATCCAAACGGCTCAAAATGTACTTAGCGCAATTTCTAGCCTCACAGAATTATTTGCGGGTAAATCTAAAAAATCTGCTGAGCGAGCGTTTAAAATACAAAAGGCGGTAAATATTGCGAGCGCATTAATTGACACTTACAAAAGTGCTACTGCTGCTTATGCTTCGCAGTTCGTTCCTGCTCCAGATCCAACTTCACCAATTCGTGGGGCTATTGCTGCGGCTGCTGCGGTTGCTGCGGGTATTGCAAATGTTAAAAAGATTGCAGCGCAAAAGTTTGACGGTGGTGGTTCAATGTCAGCGAGCGCACCAAGCGGAGGCGGTGGCGGTTCAACAGGCGCGGGAAGCATTACGCCATCTTTTAACTTGGTAGGTCAAGGTAGTGAAAACCCGCTTAAACAATTCGATACGCAGCAACCTGTGAAAGCATACGTAGTGAGCAACGAGGTGACAAGTCAACAGGCACTTGATAGAAACATTGTCAAGAATGCCACATTCGGATAAACATACAAAACAATTACTGTAAACTTTTAAAATAAAAATAACATGAAGAATCTACCAGAAGTTGAATTGACGATTGAAGATTTTGAAAAGGATGGAGTATTCGCAATTAGCCTTGTGAAAAATCCTGCTATTCAAGAAAACTTCATTGCACTTTCAGAACATAAGATTGAACTAAAAGTAACGGATGAAGAAAAACGCGAGGTTGTAGGCTATGCTCTGATTCCTGACAAACGCATTTACCGTAAAATGCAAGACAAGGAGTTTAATATCTACTTCACAGGTGACACGGTAAAACTAGCCGCTGAACTATTTATGAAGCGTTTGAATCTTAATAACGTAACGAGCGAACACGAAAAGCCTGTTAGCGGTGTAAGCGTTATTGAATCGTGGATGACAGAAGATGTCAAAAACGACAAAATCAATATGTACGGAATCGAACCAATCAAAGATGGTTGGGCGGTTAAAATGAAGTTGTACAACGATGATGAGTGGAATAAAGTAAAAGCAGGTGATTATTCAGGCTTTTCAATCGAGGCGATGTTTTCAGGATTGGAGAAACTGTTCAAAGCATCGGACGAAAACGACATCATTAAGCAACTAGAAGAAGTAATTCAAAACAACAAGTAATATGGCTAAAAAGAAAAGCACAAGCCCAGAAGGTGGTAAGCGTGGATGCCTTGGAGCAGATGGTACTTACAGCATCGAAAACTGTAAAGGCGAAACGCAAAACCAAGGGATCGGTTCAACGTCAGGGCAGCGAGTGTCGAACATTACCAACACAAACACGGAGCGTACTTTGATTCGTACAAGCAACTAAAAAAAACATACATTTTACAAATCCTAAATTTTAATTGTATGAAAGAACAAATAAACAACATTTTGAAAGCAGTAGGGCTAAAGGCTGTTGAGGTCAAGTTAGCCCAAATGGTTTTGCAAGATGGTGTAACAACAATCGAAGCGGAATCTTTCGAGGCAGGTATGCAGGTTTCTATCGTTACAGATGGCGGCACTGTTGCATTACCCGTTGGAGAGTATTCTCTTGAAGATGGGCGCATCTTGATTGTCGAGCAGGAAGGAATCATTGCCGAAATCAAAGAAGCGGAAGCACCTGAACAAGAGGTCGAAGTGGAGATTGAAGCACCTGAAGCAGTACCTACTGAAATGGAGCAAACAGCTCCGAAGAAGACTGTTGAATCTGTGGTTAAGGAAACGTATTTCAGTGCTGAAGAAGTTAACGCTTTAAAAGCCGAAATCGAATCTTTGAAATCACAAGTTCAAGAACTTAAAGAGCAAAAGCCTGTTGAACTTTCTACGGAAAGCGATGAGCCTGCTGCTGCTCCTATCGTTCACAATCCCGAAAACGAAACGAAGTCAGAGGGCTTCACATGGGGTGCAAAAGGTGCGCCTTCAATTAAACAATCAGTTTATTCATTCTTAAACAAATAAAAATGGCTACGGTTACATCAATTACTACAACCTACGCAGGAGAATCAGCAGGTAAATACATTGCTGCTGCTTTGTTATCTGCTCCAACAATTTCTAAAAACCTAATTACGGTTAAACCTAACATCAAGTACAAGCAAGTTGTAAAGACTTTGTCTACTGACGATATCTTGAAAAATGCTACTTGTGACTTTACAGCTACTTCAACTATCACAATCGCAGAGCGCGTATTGCAGCCTGAGGAGTTCCAAGTGAATTTGGAATTGTGTAAAAAAGATTTCCGTTCAGATTGGGATGCAGTTTCAATGGGTTATTCTGCTTTCGATCAACTTCCAAAATCTTTTGCTGATTTCCTTTTGGCTTACGTTGCTGAAAAAGTAGCTGCTAAAAACGAAACAAACATCTGGACAGGTGTTAATGCTAACGCTGGAGAATTCGATGGTTTTACTACATTGATTGCAGCGGATGCTAACTTACCAGCGGCTCAAGAAATCGCAGCAGTAGGTGGTGGTGTTCTTTCTTCTAACGTAGTTGCAGAACTTGGTAAAATCGTAGATGCTTTGCCATCTCGTTTGTACGGTAAAGAAGGATTGACTTTGTATGTTTCACAAAACATTTACAAAGCGTATGTACGTGCTTTGGGTGGTTTCGCTGCTTCTGGTGTAGGTGCTAACGGTACAAACAACCAAGGGACACAATGGTACTCAATGGGAAGCGGTTTGACGTTCGACGGTATTCCTGTTGAAATGGCAAACGGTCTTGCATCTAACACTGCAATGTTGACTACAAAAGAAAACTTGTGGTTTGGTACAGGGTTGCTAGCTGACCATAACGAGGTTAAATTAATCGACATGGCAGACATCGACGGTTCACAAAACGTTCGTGTTATCATGCGATTGACTGCTGGTGTTCAGTACGGATTCGCGGGTGACATCGTTACATACGGAATCACTAACGGAGCTAACTAATAATTAGCAAAACAAGGTAATCGGGTGGTGCAAAAAACACCACCCTTTTTTATAACATTAAAAATTTAAAGATATGGCTTGCGATATTGCAAACGGTAGAGCAGAATCCTGCAAAGACAGTGTTTCGGGACTAGATGCTATCTACTTCATTAATTACGGAGCGTACGATGCAGAGGCAGATGTAACGTATGACGGAACTAACACTGACTTAATTACTGATGTTGCTGGGGTTACATCTTTGTACAAGTACGAATTGAAAGGTGCGAACTCATTTGAGCAAACAATTCAAACGTCACGCGATAACGGTACTACATTCGTTGAACAGGTACTTACTATTCAGTTGAAAAAACAGGACGTTGCTACACACAAAACAGTTAAATTGTTGGCTTATGGTCGTCCGCACATCGTTGTTAAGACACGTACAAACCAATTCTTTTTGATGGGATTGGAGCGCGGTTCTGACATGACAGCTGGAACAATTTCAAGCGGTACTGCAATGGGTGACTTTAACGGTTACAATTTGACATTCACAGCAATGGAGAATATTCCTGCGAACTTCTTGGATTGTTCAAGCGAGGCGACACTAGCGGGTGCGGTTTCTTCTGTATTCGGTTCGGGTGCTTCAATCGTGACATCTTAATAGGTTTCCATTTGTTGAGTTAAGAGGGGTGGCTGCGGCTACCCTTTTTTATTAATACAAAATCGGGAATTCGTTATTATAAAAATATGACAATACTAAACGAAACAAACAACGCGCAAACATTCAGATTCATGCCACAAGGTACGAGTTTCGATGGTGCTACGGTATTGGATGAAGCAACAGGCGAATTAACAGTTCTAACGCTTTCAAATATTCAGATACCAAGCACAAGCGGAAACTACTACTATTCATTTGATTCGGTATTTCCAACGGTTGAAAATCGTTTCTACATTGTGAAGGTTTACAACGGTACGGACTTGGTTTTTTATGACAAAGTATTTTGCACTAATCAACCGTTAACATCGTTCACAATTAACAACGGTCAATATACAGCAACAAGCACTAATAACGAATTTGTTTTCTATGAGTGATAATAATACAAACGTTCACGTATTGCAACTTTCATCTTACACTTCACCTGTAATTCAGGAAAGTAAAAAGGATGAATGGGTTGAATACGGAGCAAATAATGACTACTATCAGTACTTGATTGACAGGTACACAGGCAGCGCGACGAATAACGCCATCATTAACAACATTTGCCGTTTAATTTACGGGCGCGGTTTGGGCGCATTAAACGCATCTAAACACCCGAACGAATACGCGCAAATGGTAACGCTATTTCCAAAAGAAGAAGTACGTAAAATGGTTGACGATTTGTACTTACTAGGCGGTGCAATGATTCAAGTGATTTATTCCAAAGACCGTAAAAAGATTGTTAGCGTATATCATTCACCTGTTCAACTTTGGCGATCTGAAAAGTGCGACGAAAACGGAGAAATCACAGGGTACTATTATTCGGATAATTGGAACGATACAAAGAAATTCCCACCTAAAAGAGTGCCAGCGTTTGGTACATCTAGCGAAGGCTTAGAGGTTATGTTTGTGCGTAAGTATACCGTGGGTATGAAGTACTATTCTTTAGTTGATTACCAAGGTGCTTTGCCTTATGCGTTGCTAGAGGAAGAAATTTCTGATTACCTTATTAACGAGGTTCAGAACGGATTCAGTGGCACAAAGGTTGTAAACTTCAATAATGGCATTCCAAGCGAAGAGCAACAGAATGTAACTAGCCGCAAGGTTCTAAACAAACTAACAGGTTCAAAAGGTCAAAAGGTTATCGTGTCATTTAACCAGAATGCAGAAATGCGCACAACGGTTGACGATATTCCTTTGAACGATGCGCCAAAGCATTACGAGTACTTAAGCGAAGAATGTTTGCGTAAAATCATGCTTTCGCACAACGTTACTAGCCCTCTTTTGTTTGGGGTTGCATCTACTAACGGGTTTTCTTCAAATGCAGACGAATTAAAGAATAGTTCTATCCTGTTTGACAACATGGTGATTCGACCAAAACAAGAACTGTTAACAGATGCATTTGAAACAATCCTACAATACAATCAAGTTCAATTAGAGTTGTTCTTTAAGACATTGCAGCCGCTTGAATTTGTAGATGTCGAAAACGCTGTAAACAAAGAGCAAGTACAAGAGGAAACTGGCGTGGAGTTATCGTCAGATTTAAACGACGACGAATTTAATGGCATCTTAGAAACACTTGAAGGTGAAAGTGTAGACGATGAGTGGGAATTGGTTGACACACGCGAATACAAAGAGGATAACGAGCCTATTGAAGAATGGGCGAATCGTTTGATAAAACCTAAAAAGACATTCCTTGCGAAACTTGCAGAAGTAATTAAAGCGCAACCGAGCCGCGATAGTTACCTAGACAAGTCAGTCTACAAAGTACGCTACCAATATTCAGAGCGTTATTCGTCCGCAAACAGCCGTGAATTCTGCAAGCAAATGATGAGCCGCACAAATAGCGGGGTTGTTTATCGCTTAGAAGACATTGACCGTGCAAGCCGTGCAGGAGTTAATAAAGAATTAGGACACGAAAAACAGCCTTATGACTTGTTCAAATTCAAAGGCGGTGTAAACTGTTCACACTATTGGTCAGAGGCTTTGTATCGCCTTAAAAAGGATACAGAATTTAAGTCATTGAGTTCAGCTAAAGAGGTGAGTTCAATACCAAAGACATACCAACCTAGACCAACAGGAAACGCACAAAGTAAAATTGCTCCAAAGGACATGCCGTATAACGGTCACCATCCAAACTGGGTAAAGAAAAACATCGGATAAAATGGCAGAAGCACTTTTAATCAACAGAAACGATCTTGTAAAGTTCACATCCTTAAACGGGAATGTAGATACGGATAAATTCGTGCAATACATCAAGATTGCGCAAGATATACATTTACAGAATATTATCGGTACACGCTTGCTAAACAAGATTAAAGACGACATCGAAAACGCGACTTTGTCAGGCGACTATTTAACATTAGTTACCGAATACATTAAGCCCGTTTTGATTCACTTTGCAATGGTTGAATATTTGCCGTGGGCGGCTTATACGGTGGCAAATAAGGGAGTTTATAAACACGGTGCAGAAAACAGTGAAAGCGTTGATAAAAATGAGGTTGATTTCTTAGTAGAAAAGGAACGACAAACCGCTCAAAATTATGCTGAGCGTTTGAACGACTACATTTGCTACAATCAGAATTTATTTCCAGAATACAACGAAAACTCAAATGGTGATGTTTCACCTGATTCAGACAATTATTTCATAGGATGGGTACTATAAAACAAAGTAAACCGCGCCAAAAGAACGCGGAGAAAATTAAGATTTACCTAAAATCATTAGAGAATGTCAACAAAAAAAATAAGTGAATTACCCGCTAAAGGCTCAACTATTGGTTCAACAGACTTGGTAGAAATTTCCGAACCAGACGGATTAGGGGGCTACGTTTCAAAACGCGTTACAGGCGCGCAATTAGGAGATACCAACTTCGCAAACACAAACCTAACATTCACAGGAAATCGTGACCATCAATTAGCGGGTTACGACTTGGAATTGGATAACGGTAGATTGGTCATGTACAACACAGGCTCTCAGGTTGCTTACTTTCAAAACACAAGTAACGGGACTGCCGTGACTGCGATTGCAAACACTGCAGCGGGTGTACAGGGTTCTTCTACAAGTGGCACGGGTGTTTCTGGTTCATCATCTTCGGGTATTGGTGTTGAGGGTGAGTCCGCTACAAGCAAGGCGGGTGATTTTAGAGGTGACTTTCTCATTGAAACATATTCGGGTGCAACGGGCGCAATTGATGCGAGCGCGATTACTGAGATTAGAAGTACGACAAAAGGTGTACTACTCCCACGCATGACCACAGCCCAACGTGATGCGATTGGAACGCCCGCAACAGGGTTGGAAATCTACAATACAACAACGAACAGAAAGGAAGTCTACAACGGTACGTTTTGGCAAGGTGTTGATACACGATTTATTACCATATCATTTTCAGTATCTTCACCACAAGACAACTTAACATTAGGCTTTGGAAGTAGTATAGGTGGATTGCAAAACGTAGCGGTCTACCCAACATATGCAGACATGAGAATGAGCGGAAGCGGTGTGATACGTGGCGCATATCTAACCACTTTTGCCGCGGGTGTTATTGGCTCAAACGAAAACTGGTCTTTGTACGTTCGTCACAATGGTACGGACTACCTTGTTCAAACAGTTGGCGCAAATACAATTATTAGGAATTGGAATAACACATCGTTAAATATTCCTTTTGTCGATGGAGATTTGGTTAAAATGGTATTCGTTAACCCAACATGGGCAACTAATCCGACAAACATAGTAGGCGGAGGATTTTTAACAATTCAATAAAAAAAAAGATAATCATGATTAGAACTAAAGAGCCACAGGTAGTGGATGCGATGAACCGTGAAAGCGCGGTGGTGTACATGGAAGCGTGCAACCGTAGAGAATCGAAAGAAGCGCAAACAGTAACGTTTGACGTGTTTATGTACACAATTGAAAGCGTAACAAGGGTAGAGAATGTAAACGTGCTTAAAACGCGTTTAGATGGCGAAACGGGCGAAACGGTTAACTACTATGAAGCTGAGGAAAGAACGGTTACAAGACCATTTCTAAAAATCATTTCAAAGCGCGATGCCATTTACAAGATGTCAACTTTCTACGGTGCGGTTGGTAATCCTACCCCAAGCCAATATGATGACGTTATGATTGCGCAAATTGACTTTATCAATTCCAAAGTTTGGGATGGTACGGAAGCGCAAAAGGTTTATTTCTGGAATCTCACTGCAAGCGATGTGGAAAAAGTCACGGCTGATGAAATGCAAAGTTTGTTAACTCCAACTGTTGAATAATGGCTACAAAGATTTACAAAGATGGGAACTACCTTATTATTGATAACGGTGTTGCAGATGTTACAGAGGTTGTCGCATCGCAAGTTAGTGCAGACCAAGGTTCAGATTTGTTGTGGTACTTACGCAAAGGTGACAACCTAATCACTCAAGAGGGTATTGCTGAAGCGGATATAAGAGATGAAAACAGTGTTGCGTATGCTGACTTCAAAACGTGGATTCGCGATAATACGGGTTTTAGTACGGCTGCGGGAGGTAGCGCAGCGAAGGAGTTAGTAATCGTTAACAGCGTTTCGGACTTACCAAATTCTGTTGGTGGTGTGATTACATTGGTTGACAATTACACGTACTTCATAACAACTACAATCGACCTGCAAGGTGACCGCTTGGTATGTGGTGAAAACACAACTATCATAGGCGGTTCATCTGAGAATTGCCGTATTAAGTCAACGGGTTTAACAGATCCGTTAATTACATCGGTTTACTCTTTGCCAATTCGCAACATTACGATTGAGGCGCAACTTGCATTGAATTTGAATGGAAGCAGTTCACCAACCACGGCATTAGATTGGTTTGGCGTTAACTTTACTGATTGTGCGGTTGTTGGTACTATTGCCAATTACAATAACTTTATCATGACCGATTCCGCATTAATCAATTCAGCGGGGTTAACTTTTGACGGTTCATTTGGTACGGTTGGTTTTAGCCAGTGTTTGTTCGATGGTCGCGCATCTTCAACAACAATAACAATACCAAGCACTGCAACAATAACAAGACGTTTCAGAGTTATTTACAGTTCATTTGTTTCGCTAAGTGGTGAAACATCTTTGAACGTTTCGACAAGTGCAAGCATTCCTGTTGAGGGTTATATCTTAGACACGGTAAACTTTAGCGGTGGAGGCACTTATAACGCAGGTGTTCAGTACAACGATAATAAATCACTATTCGTAAACTGTCGAAACATCTCAAATAGTGCTGAACTTGCAAACTACTATATGCAGAGCAACGCTACTGTTACTGATATTGTAACGCAAGGTGTAGCGGTTAAGATTGCGGGAACAACAACGGCAGCAAGTGTTAACCAACGATTTACACACTCAAACAACCGCGCAACGTACATAGGTGCGCTTACACGAACCTTTAAAGTAACTGCGGTTGCATCTGTCACATCAACAACTTCAAACAAACAGATAGGCTTTTATGTAGCGAAAAACGGGGCGGTAATACCTAACTCCGAGATGTACGTTACAACAAACACAAACCAACGTGCCGAATCAGTAGCGGTTCAAACCATTACTTCATTAGCGACAAATGATTACGTTGAAATTTGGGTTGAAAACGATACAGATGCGACAGATGTTACCGTTACTTACCTTAATACTATCGTCGAATCACTTAATTAATATCACAATACCTTAGTTCCTGTTAACTAATAATTAGTACTTTTATACTCACACACTTACAAAACACAATGAATGCCGAAAAAATTATCCAGTTTGTCAAGGTAAACGGAGGCGCAACGGTAGCCCTATTCCTATCCTTAATATACATCAACAAGTTGGAAACTCGCTTAGAAAAAGTAGAGCAACAGCTACATGATTGCTACACCCGTAGCACTGCGATAAACTTGCTTGATTATTCTGGCACTCATCCAAATCCGTTAGTATGTGTGTTACCAAAAGAAACTAAAATCGAAACGAATGGAAAAAGGAAAAATCAAAAGATTGCTTAAGAGATTCACGGCAAAGACACCTGCTGCGAATAAACGTAGAGGTCGACTTATGACCGTTGTAGGAACGGCTGCAAGTGCGCTATTGTTGGTTGGTGCTATCACTAATCCTTTCGGCATTGCGGCATTAACTACAATCGCAGCGTTATCGGGTGGGGTTGCATTGCACGATGGTGCGCAAGTTGAATCTAAAGAGCAAGAAGATGAGCAAGAATCAAAGTAATATCATCACCTTAAACATTAAGGGGAAAAGCAATGAGGTAGCTTTTCTAAGTGACTTACATTGGGATAATCCTAAATGCAACCGTAAGCAGTTAAAAAAAGACCTTGACTATTGCCTTAAAAACGATATTCCCGTTTTCTTAAATGGAGATACACTGGATTTGATGCAGGGAAAAACAGATCGTAGAGGTTCAAAATCTGATATTCTACCCGAACACAATAAAGGAAACTACTTTGATGCGGTCGTTGAAACTGCTGTGGAATGGTTTGCACCTTATGCACATATCATATTCGGTGTAAGCTATGGAAACCATGAGAGCGCCCCAAATAAGCACCATGAATCAGACTTACTTAGACGTTGGGTGCGTGAGATGAACTTAACACACGGCTCAAAAATTCAATTGGGCGGTTATAGCGGTTGGATTATTATTCGTCAAGAACTGAGAAACGGTGTTACCATAACGTATAAAGGCAAATATCATCATGGTTTAGGATCAGGTGGAATAGTTACCCGTGGAATCATATCACTCACACGTGCATTGGAGATGTATGAGGATTTCGACTTCTTCACAATGGGACACACGCATACAAGTATTTCAGACGATGTTCAAAGGGATGTGGTTGTACACAATGCTAAGACAAAAGAATACGAAGTGCAGAAAAAGAACATTCATATGTTCATCACGGGGACTTACAAAGATGATTATGGTGATGGTTCAAAAGGGTGGGCTATTGAGCGAGGTATGCCACCCAAGCAAATTGGCGGTAAGATTGCCAAGTTCCAAGCGTTAGAATCTAAAGCGCACGGAATTATAAAACAGATTACAACTTATAAATTCCCCTTATGAAAGAAGTAAAGATTAACCCAAGCCAATTGCAAGATTTCGATATCTTGTTTTGTGTTGGTGATGGTCTATTAAGCAAGGCTATCACAACCATTGCAAACAGCGAGTTTTCACACGCGGGACATTTCCGTTTAATCAACGGTAAACCGTACGTTGTTGATGCACAACGTGAGGGATTAACCGCCAAACCTTGGGATGAATGGGTAGAGCGTTTCAATTACAAGTTCATCGTCATGCGTGAAACGGGAATGACCGAAGAAAAGCGCAAACAATACGAAGAGATTGAATTTGATCTGTTAGGCACTCGCTATGATTTTGAATCGCTTGTCATTCGTCACCCGCGAAAACGGTTTATCGACTTACTCAATCGAATCTGCAAAAAGAAGCGCGATAATTGGAAGGAAAAGAGCGAAGAAAAAGAACAGAAACGCTTGTATTGCACTGAACACGTTGCATTGGTGCGAGGTTTTGAGAACGCACAGCCAACCCCAAAGGATTTATTATTTGAAACAATCGAAAAAGGGTATAGTCGGGTAGTGTTTTAATTCGTATATTTACACAGTTTTTGTTCATAGTTAGGTTTTGGCGCATCTTTCGGGGTGCGCTTTTTTCATGTATAAAAAACCGCGAAATCTATACACGTTCCGAAATTGCATAAATTACCACTCATCAAGTTTATTTACCGCTCATCACATTAACGGAAATTGGATTGATTTATTCAGTAGGTTTGTCGTGTAAACAAAAACGAAAATTATGAAAAGAAAAAAACAACAAGAGCTACGTGTAATTAGATTATTCGAGGTGTTAAAAGAGCTGAAAGAAAACGGTCACGACAAGGACTATCTTCATGTTCGACAATTACTAAGAGATTATAGTCTTTCGAATGTCACCACAACAGCACTAAAGCATTTGAACATTTACACGACAGTAAACGGATTTAATGAAAAGATTCCAGTTACAATGCGTTTAGCAAAAGCCGTGGATGAGAAAACGCAAGAGATAAACAGGTCTTACGTAAAGAAGAAAACTGATTTAAACAATGAAACAATAGTTGTTAAACCAAGAGTTAAACGAGGTCGAAAACCTAAAATGATTGTAACGTTTAGCGATAAGAAAAGCCCTGTTTCGACAGTTAGAAAAGTTGGTTTGATTCGTCGCTTTTTACGTTGGATTTATTAATGTTAACGCAAATCGAACGACTTTATTAAGTACGTTTGAGGAAAATTAAAACTATGGAAATAGCACTTTTAGCATTTGGAATGATTGCGCTTATTGCGCTTGCAAGGTCAATCAAAGAACTTGACAAAAAAGAGGATGAATTTACTAATCGATTTGAGGAATGAGAAAGAGGAAAGAAGTTAGGACAATGCTTGGTTTCAAATCGCTCAAAGACCTACTAACCGAAAAGAAACCATTTGCGGTGGTTCAACATTTTGTAGGTGCAAAATTCGACGATGAACGTGACAAGGTATTCGAGGCTATTTGGTATTGCGATAAACGAGGGTTATTGACAAGGGAACTTTGGTACAAAGAGGTACAGATGCTATTCAGCAACTTGC
>Ga0315902_10009308_pt1 | contig 13169 bp, 11 predicted proteins | sample LakEriMetagenome_9_FD_203523 | JGI IMG/M metagenome (GOLD analysis project Ga0315902, IMG submission 203523) | Freshwater fungal communities from buoy surface, Lake Erie, Ohio, United States - Buoy 12 MA117 | ecosystem: Environmental > Aquatic > Freshwater > Lake > Lake biofilm | place: USA... | reverse complement strand
TACAATACGGTTTTATTTGGGAACTGATTCTTGATCGCAATACCTATAGCGTGAGCAAGATGGGTCTTGCCTAATCCAACACCGCCGTAAATTAACAAGGGATTAAAGGCAGTCCCTCCCGGCTTGTTTGCCACGGCATAACCTGAGGCGCGAGCCAAACGGTTGCAATCGCCTTCAACGAAATTCTCAAAGGAATAGGACGGATTCAGGTTAGAATCAACATTCACCTTCTTCAATCCCGGAATAATAAAAGGATTCCTGATCTGATTTTCACTCAGGTCCAACGGCATGGAAACCGGAGCATTCTTGAGTGATTTTTTATTCAACGCAGGTAACTTAACGGTGTAAGGTGTGGAATTCGTCGAATTGTTCTCCATGACAATACTGTACTCCAGCGTACCTTCAGCTCCAAGCTCTTTTTTGATCACCTTTTTCAGCAGCGTGATATAGTTCTCCTCAAGCCACTCATAAAAGAAGTGGGAAGGAACTTGAATGGTCAATACACTCGTCTCCAATTTCACGGGTACGATGGGTTCGAACCAGGTCTTAAAAGCCTGAAGTGAGATATTGTCTTTGATCACTTTCAGACAAGCGTTCCAAACTACTTCATGATCAGTATTCATCGAAAAAAATCCTTTTTTAGTTTGTTTTTGGTTTTCCTGTCAACCAGTAGAGCATTTGTAAAAACGCACAGTGGTTTGGGTTTTTTATTGAGGGAACAAATATTTACATAAAAAAGTGAAAAAAAAAGCTGAAAAGGTATTGACTTTTAAAAAAGTTTTACTTGAGAATTAAGAACTTCGTTCAAGATCTAGGAAGCCTCGTAAGAGCGTCGACACAAATTCCGTTTAATGCGCTTCGACGAAATCTGTTTATGCCATTCTTTCGAACGAATTTAAGAAAAATACCGTTCGTTTCAGATCAAAACAAATATATTTAACCAAACCATAAATCCGTTGTTTCAAATATGCGATATCACTACGAAAATAAAACTGAATTGCGCGTCCGTTATGGTGAAACCGATCAGATGGGTTACTGTTATTACGGGAATTATGCTCAGTATTTCGAAGTTGGTCGCGTCGAGGCATTACGGTCGCTTGGGATGAGTTACAGAGAGCTGGAAAAAAACGGGATCATGTTGCCGGTTTCTATCTTCAATGTTCGCTACATTTTACCTGCCAAGTACGATGATCTTTTAACAGTAACCACCCGAATCATTGCCGTGGAAGGCGCCCGTATCGTATTCGAATACGTGATCACCAACGAATTAAATGATAAAATCTGTGAAGCAGACACCACATTGGTATTCGTGTCGAACAAAACCATGCGTCCAACAGCTCCAAGCGACGAATTCCTGAAGATCCTGGAACCTTATCTATTGCACGATGAATGAACATTTCACCTTCCATCCATTTGAACCCGAAGAGCTGCTGGAACGCACGCATGTCCGCTCTGGTGAGCAACGGATTGGAGAAAAACTTTGTCAAGACAGCCAAAGTGCTTCACTGCGTTTTGTTATTCTCGGAATAGAAGAAAGCATCGGTCCAAGAGCGAATTATGGCTATAAAGGTGCAGAAAATGCGTTCGAAAGCTTCCTTGTAAAATTCCTCAACATGCAATCGAATGTTTTTTGCTCTGGGGGAGATGTACATATAGTTGGAAGGATCCGATCGAATGTTGAATTCGAAAATATATTGCAAGCCAGAGAATACATCCATGAGCTAGACCTACTGATCGAAAATATTCTTACACCTTATGTTGAGAGGAAGGTCATCCCAATTGTCATCGGCGGAGGTCACAACAATGCCTATCCACTAATCAAACTAGTGAGTCAGGAAATGAAGGAAAGTATTTCCGTTGTCAATCTGGATCCGCATGCTGATTGCAGAGCTTTGGAGGGACGACACAGTGGAAATTCATTTTCCTATGCTATGGAAGGAGGTTATTTGGGGAAATATGCCGTGATCGGATTGCATCAGGCATTCAATAACCAGCACATGCTGGATTATTTGAGCGAGAAAAACTGTTTTACTACTTTTTTCGAATCCTATCTGAGCGATCCACAACAATTCTACCGCGACCTTGAATCGGTGACAGAGGAGTTTTCGGAAGCGAATGCTTTCGGGATCGAGATGGATATGGATTGCATTGCAGGCATGCCATCCTCAGCGTTTACGCCTTCCGGATTCACTTTAGAGCAAGCCCGAACTTATGTTCGAAAAATGGCACTTTTGCCAAATGTGCGCTACTTTCATCTACCCGAGGCCGCACCTGTAAATGCATCCGATGCAAAGATCACCGGAAAAGCGCTCGCTTATCTGACATGGGATTTCATTTCTGCACGAATATCCAAAAAGTGACAACTTTATCCGCTTTGGTCTCGTTAATACGTTAAGATGCTTCTTGAAGAAGAAAAATGGACATGGCGGGAATTCATTGACTCGTTCTTCCCGTTTCAGCTGATCATTGGACAGCTGAAATACAACCTGCTTTCACTTTTCTACTGGGCATTGCTTTTTTCGATCGCTTCAGATAGTTTTGGCAGTGCATTCGGCATCCCTTTTCTATTCTTTTCACCTGAATATCAGGGCGAGGTTAGCGGTTGGTCTTTTTTTCTGGTGGGCTTCAGTATCGGAGGATTCACGATGGCTTTCAATACCTACAGCTATATCAAACTGGGACCGCGCTACCAATTCCTTGCCGCAGTTTCGCGACCCTTCTTTAAATTCTGTTTGAACAATTTCATCATACCACTGAGCTTTGTCTTTTTCTACATGGTGAACATGACCTCCTTTCAATTCACTGAAGAATTGGCTTCTACGAGTGAGGTAATAGGATACAATACTTCTTTTTTGCTGGGATTCTTATTCTTCATTATTGTCTCGCTGCTCTATTTTTTTCCAACCACACGCGACAGGAATGAATCGGTATATCAGGATCAATCGGAAAATCCGATCGGTTCTGTCCTTGCCAGGCGTGAAAAATGGTACAACTTCTTCAGGTCCGAGCGCACCCGTCCTTATCTCTACATTGGGAATCGATTTCGTCTTTATCGTAGCCGAAGCGTAAGTCACCTTAACAGAGAGGTCATTGAGAAAGTATTTGCCCAAAATCGAATTAGTGCCGCTGTCTTTGAACTGCTTACGATCGGCTCCTTTCTCCTTTTCAGCTTTTTAAAGGATCTTCCCATGATGGAGTTTCCTGCAGCCACAAGTGTAGTCCTTCTTTTGACGCTGATTCATATGGTTTTCAGCTTTTTAATGTCCTGGTTTCATCGTTGGACCTATCCCCTTTTACTCTTGATCATCTTTGGAATGAATTATTTGAGTACACATTCAAATCTGTTCCGTTACACCAATTTTGCTTACGGTCTCAACTATAATACCTCGGAACTGGAGGACTTTAGCGTAGAAAATATTAGGAATAATTCCAATAAAAGTGGGGAGATCACAGCATCCCGATCGAATTATCAAGCCATTCTTTACAGCTGGAAACAAAGGACCGAGGAAAAGAAACCTAAACTGATCGTTGTAAACACCTCCGGCGGAGGATCCAGGAGTGCTCTCTGGACCTTCACTGTATTGCAGAACTGCGATCGGGAAACAGACGGCGATCTGAGCAGACATATCCAAATGATCACCGGCGCATCTGGAGGCATGGTTGGTGCAGCTTATTACCGCGAGCTTTTGTTGAGACATAGAACAGGATCAATCAATGACTTTTACCACGACCAGCGCTACAAGAAGAATCTGAGTAAGGATCTATTAAATAAGCTCTCCTTCAGTGCATCCACGAACGACCTCCTTTTCCGCACTCAGCGGTTTTATTACAACGGAAATTCCTACACAAAAGACAGGGGCTATGCTTTTGAAGAACATTTACACGAGAATACCGAAGGGGTAATGCGCCACCATCTTGGCTATTACGAAAAACCCGAAAAAAAGGGGCTGATCCCAGTGATGATCTTCTCACCAACAATTGTAAATGATGGCCGCAGACTACTCATGTCCTCACAGTCACTCAGCTTCCTCACCGAAACATCCAATCGCGCAACACAACTCAGCAACTCTTACGAAAACATTGATTACCAAACTTTCTTCCGAAAAAACGATCCTCAAAAGATGCGTTTCTCAAGTGTTTTACGCGCCAGCTCAACCTTCCCATTCATTATGCCGATGATGACCATGCCAACGAAACCCGGAATGCAATTGATGGATGCGGGGATCAGAGACAATTACGGACTTCGCACTACGGTAGACTACCTTCATTATCTTCGTGACTGGATCAAAGAGAATACAAGCGGAGTAATACTCCTGGAAATCCGAGATACCAAACGGATCCTTAATAATGAGAGTTACCAGAATGTTTCTTTCCTCGATAAGATCACCCTGCCTTTCGGAAATATGTACAATAATTTTCCCCGCACACAGGATTTCGATCAGGAACAACTGATGAACGTTGCGCTCTTCCATTTCCCATTTCCGGTAGATGTTGTTACATTCAACTTGCGTGAACGAAAAAAAGACAGGATTTCACTGTCTTGGCACCTTACACGCCAGGAAAAAGAGAAAATTGAACGCGCATTTCTCAGCAACGAAAACCAGTCTTCGTTCGACCGATTGAAACAACTTTTAACGAAATAAGACTACTTCTTGCGCAGATTATCGATCGCAACGGACTGATCAGCGAAGGCACATTCGGATGGCACCGCTACCCTGCTTGGAATGTATGTGAAAAGAATCTTTAATCCTTCGGAGATCATTGTTTCATCCATGTTCGCTGGATACAATAGCTTCTTCTCACCATCATTCCCCTTAATCTCTATCAAAGTGCCGCATCCTTTGTAATTGACACGAACAACACCTTCTATTTCACCATCTGTAGCCGTTCCTTCCGAACCGGTTGACGAGTTATTCTTCGATGTTGCACAACCTATTAAAAGAGCCACTACCGTAAAAAACAGAGCAAATTTCATATTGACATTTTTTACAATAATACACATTAAAAAACAAAAAAGAGGCCTCTTGCGAAGCCTCCTCTTCTTAACCTGTAGATGTTAATAATTGATCCGTTCCTTTTGAAACGTGATTTTTATTAAAAGGTTTCACAAATTCTCTCACAATTAACAGTATTACTTTGATAAACATTTTCAAGCTCCCCGGCACGATTCTTCTTCTGATCTAAATTTGTTGTTGGATGAAAGGACAAAAAGAAATAGAGGCACTCATTCGGTTGATCGAAGATCCGGATGAAACCGTCTTTAATCATGTTCGAGACAGACTGCTTACGTATGGTCCTGTCGCAATACCCTATCTGGAGACTTCTTGGGAACACGAGGAATATGGGTTGATCTTTCAGTCCAGGGTGGAGAACCTCATCCACGAGATCCAGTTCGAAAATGTCAAGCATCAACTGAAACACTGGGTAGAATCTCCAGACAAAGATCTACTCAGAGGAGCTTGTATCATTGCCCGATACCAGTATGCTGGGATGGATGAATCTGCAGTCAATGAACTCATCCAGCAGTTGAGGAGAGATGTATGGCTCGAGCTGAACGAAGCTATGACAGCCTATGAAAAGGTAAAGATCTTCAATCAGGTGTTTTTTGGGATCTACCATTTCCATGGTGACGCCAAGCATTTCCATTCACCAATGAACTCGTTCATCAATACTGTGATCGAATCAAGAAAAGGAAATCCGCTCAGTCTGTGTATCCTGTACAGTATAGTTGCTCAATCACTCGACCTCCCGATCTACGGGGTAAATCTGCCCAATCACTTTATCCTCGCTTATATGGATGAAAATGGCGCCTCGCAGTTTTTGGAGGACAAAAGTGCATACGGAGTCCTTTTTTACATCAACCCCTTCTCAAAGGGGACAATTTTTGCCGAAAAAGAAATCAAGGAATTTCTTGACTCACTCAGTTTACCGCACAACAGATCCTATTTCGAACCCTGCTCCAACTCCGATATTTTACGCAGAATGCTGACCAACCTAATTGCTTCTTTTCAACAATCAGGCAGCGCTGAAAAAGTAAAGGAACTTTCGGAACTCAGGGAATTGATACCCTGATCAATTCAGGTCAAATTCCATATTGAAATTCTTGAGTTCTCTGAAAAGCTCATTATTCGGATTGATCTTGATATTTCGAGAAGGCATCTTCACTTCGATATTCTCCAGCGGATCGTATACAGTGAAATTTAGCGCGCAACGGCCTTCGTGTTCATTGAAGAGCTTAAAGAGGTCTGCAATCATCGGCTGTGTGAGATCCTTGGAAGAAACCCTTATATTCAGATTATTCGCCTTGGTTTCCCTTAAATTCTGGAGCAGATCAATGGAACTCACCACAAATTCCAGCTGATTCCGTCTCGGTGGGATCTCGATCTTGCCCTTTATCGCCACGAACATGTTCGCCTGCATAAAATGCTTGAATTTCAGATAATTTTCACGCCACAGGAACAATTTGAAAGTATCGTTATAGTCTTCGAGCACCATCGTCCCAAAAGGATCCCCATTCTTGGATACACGATGTTCGGTTTCTGTAATGATCGCTGCCAGAAGCAATTCCTTTCCCCGGTGTTGTTCCAGATCATTCAACATGCCGATATTACCTCGACAGAACGAATCGATTTCGATCCTGAAATCATCGAGTGGATGGCCGGAAATGAACATACCAACAACCTCTTTTTCCCTTCTTAGCTTGTACATGCTCGACCACTCAACTGCCTTTGGTATCTCCGGTTCGGGCATCTTAGTGCCGGTCGATTCTCCAAAAAGAACCCCTTGAGAAGAATGCTCATTTTCCTGAAAAGATGCGCCATATCGAATGATATTTTCCAGAAAGATCCTACCCGAGTTATCTTCCTGAAAATACTGTGCACGATGTACATGAACAAATGAGTCGAACCCGCCGGCATACGCGAGGCTTTCGAGTGCACGTCGGTTACAGACTCTGAGGTTGACACGCTTAGCAAAATCAAAAATTGAGGTGAAGGCACCATTTTCCTTCCTTTCCGCAATAATGGCGTCGACCGGACCCTGTCCAAGTCCTCGGATCGCTCCCAAACCAAATCGGATCGAACCTTCCTTGTTCACGGTAAAATGATAATTCGATTCATTGATGTCAGGACCCAGAACGGCCACCCCCATTCGTTTGCATTCTTCCATGAAGAAAGACACCTGTTTGATGTCATTCATGTTGTTTGACAATACGGATGCCATGTAGTCCGCCGGATAATTGGCTTTTAAATAGGCTGTTTGGTATGCGATCCAGGCATAACATGTGGAATGCGACTTATTGAATGCGTAGGATGCAAAGGCCTCCCAGTCTTTCCAGATCTTTTCCAGCTTATCGGTATTGTGACCCTTGAGAGCTCCTTTTTCCAGAAAAGAAGGCTTCATCTTATCCAGCACGTCCTTCTGCTTTTTACCCATTGCTTTACGCAACGTATCCGCCTCTCCCTTGGTGAAACCAGCCAATTTCTGAGAAAGCAACATCACCTGCTCCTGATAGACAGTGATCCCATAGGTTTCCCTCAGGTACTCTTCACAATCGTCAAGATCATATACGATCTCTTCCTCACCGTGTTTCCTGCGAATGAAAGAGGGAATGTATTCGAGTGGACCCGGTCGATAAAGCGCATTCATTGCAATGAGGTCAGCAAACACGGTGGGCTTCAACTCCCTCATATACTTTTGCATTCCTGGGGATTCGTACTGAAAGATACCAACCGTTTCACCGCGCTGGAACAACTCGTATGTCTGCGTATCATCGATCGGGAAGCTGTCTGGATCCAGATCAATTCCTTTGGTGTCGCGCACATTGCGCACGGCATCTTTTATCAGCGTTAGGGTTTTGAGTCCAAGGAAATCCATTTTCAGCAAACCTGCGGCTTCTGCTACCGAGTTGTCGTACTGCGTACAATACATTGCTGAATCTTTCGCTGTGGCTACCGGAACAAAATTTGTAATGTCATCAGGCGTGATAATCACTCCACAAGCATGGATCCCTGTATTTCGGATGGAGCCTTCCAGTTTTTGTGCCTGACGAATCACATTACTCACATGGTCAGATCCTTCGGCCAATCTGCGGAGTTCCTTCGCTCGTTGAATATCGTCCTGATTGTATTTTAATTTCTCGGTGAGTTCGGCTTCCTCCAAATTGAAAAGCTTTGCCAACGAGATGTCCGGAACGAGTTTCGCGATCCTGTCGGCCTCCTGTAAAGGAAGGTCTAGAACCCGCGCAGCATCACGTATAGAAGATTTTGCTGCCATAGTTCCATAGGTGATGATCTGTGCGACCTGATTTGCGCCGTATTTATTGATCACCCAATCGATCACCTTTCCGCGACCTTCATCATCAAAATCGATATCAATGTCGGGCATGGATATCCTGTCCGGATTTAGGAAACGCTCAAAGAGGAGATCATACCTGATCGGATCCACATTGGTGATACCGGTGCAGTAGGCAACAACCGATCCTGCTGCAGATCCGCGCCCTGGACCAACGGAAACACCCATTTCACGGGCTGCGCGACAAAAATCCTGAACGATCAAAAAATATCCCGGGTAACCCGTGCGTTCAATGGTGGCCAATTCAAAATCGATGCGTTCTCTGATCTCGTCAGATATTTCACCGTAGCGTTTTTTCGCACCCTCGTATGTCAAAAACCGCAAATAATTGTTCTCACCACGTTTACCACCGTCATTGATGTCAAGTGGATCACTGAATTCTTCGGGAATATCGAAAGCTGGCAAAAGAACATCACGGGCAAGGCCATAGTGTTCACACTTTTCGATGATCTCTGCGATCGATTCAATTGCTTCGGGAAGATCAAGGAAAAGCTCCTTCATTTCCTCAGAAGACTTAAAATAATACTGGTCATTATCCAGTCCGTATCGAAATCCTCTCCCCCTTCCTTTGGGCGTGGAAACCAATTCGGAATCTTTCACACACAGCAATACATCGTGTGATTCTGCATCCTCCTTGTCCAGATAGTAGGTATTGTTGGTAGCCACTAATTTGACTCCATGCTTCTTAGCAAACCTAGCCAGCGTCGCATTCACCCTTTCCTCATTCTCCTGTCCGTGACGCATGACCTCCAAGTAAAAGTCTGCGCCGAACTGAGACCTCCACCAGAGCAGCGCATCCTCCGCTTGTGCTTCCCCTACATTGAGAACAAGGCTTGGAATTTCACCGTACAAATTTCCGGATAACGCGATCAAGTCCTTGCTGTAAGCAGCGATCAGGTCCTTATCAATTCTTGGAACGTAATACATCCCTTTCGTATATGCTATGGAAGCCAGCTTAATGAGGTTCTTATAACCATTTTTGTTCTTTGCAAGCAAAACAACTTGGTATCCATTGTCCTTTTGAGATTTATCCGCGTGATTTCTGCATACGTAAAACTCACAACCGATGATCGGCAAAATCTCCTGCTTTGTGAATACTTGTCCTGCTTCCTCCGCTTTTTCGCGCTCTGCCCGAATCGATTTATTGTAAGCCGATACCGACTTCTCGAAATGAAAGGCGGCCATCATGTTCGCTGTATCTGTAAGCGCAACAGCCGGCATACCCAACGCTGCCGTCCTTTTCACCAAACCCTCCACATCGATAGTTGACTGAAGGATGGAGAATTGAGTGTGGTTGTGTAAGTGCGCAAATACGGTATTTTGAAGACGCGCACGATTTGCTTCATGATCTCCGCCGGTATTTTCCTGCGGTACCGTTTCTGCCTTTAATTTGGCACTTTCCTCCTTGAGATTGATATGCTTTAGTCCTGTACGACCTATCGGTGAGGGATTGTATGTGCGGTAGTTTTCCAGGTATTGCTCATCCTTGTCAAGTACTTCCAGCGAGAAATTACCCTTTCTGATCAATTCGAGAATACAACGACTGGTTGCCTCAACATCAGCTGTCGCATTGTGGGCCTCTTCAAATGCTTCATTGAAAAGAAAATAATGCAGCTCTGTAAGAGTAGGGAGTTTGGGTCTACCTCCTTTTCCACCGGGCAGCTGACAAAGATCGGCCGTCAACTCCGTACAAGTGTCCAGGATTGGTAATGCAGAGAGCAAAGGCTCAGCACCTAGACGGACGAATTCACAGTTCGTAACATTGATATCGAATCCTACATTGTGTCCGATCAGAAAATGGGTCTTTTCCAGAGCCAGTTTAAACTGATCGAGGACGAAATCAAGCGGTTCACCATATTTTATGGCTAGCTCCGTAGAGATTCCATGTACTTTTTCCGCATCAAAAGGAATATCGAAACCATCGGGGCGGACCAGGAAATCCTTGTGTTCCACCAATCGGCCCATTTCATCATGGAGCTGCCATGCAATCTGAACGATACGGGGCCAGTTGGTGATATCAGTAGCAGGAGCATTCCAGTCCCTAGGTAAACCAGTGGTTTCCGTGTCAAAAATCAAATACATCAGTCCAGGATTAAAACTGAACTAAAGATACAAAAAGATAAGCGGGAAGTGAAGAAGAAATTATTAACAAGGCTATTGTTTTGGCTCTACATAGACCTTAAAACGAACCTTTTCTTCTTTTTTCTTGGTGTTGGTATTCAGGATGATGACCCTATCCTGGTAGAAGGTTCTACCGTTGGTGTCAAAAGTGATTTTGATTACACCCGATTTCCCCGGTGCGATCGGTTCTTTCGGCACAACTACTTTTGTACAGGTACACTGAACAGAATAACCTGTGAAAATCAGCGGAGCCTTTCCCGAATTGGTGAATTTATACTCGTGTTCAAGAACCGCACCTTCCTTGGATTTTGGGAATTTGACCACGGGTTCTTTAATGCTAAATTCTGCCATCTGACCGAAGCCAGTGGCAGAATTCATTGCTAATATTATGATCGCGAATAATAGCCTCATTCTTAATTATTGGTTGGTGCACCAGTGTTATTCACAGGAGCTGTTCCTTCAGGTGCTGGAAGCACATTCCCTTTGATACGAATGACCTTTGTTGGCTCATTGACCGCATTCGAAGTGATCGTAACACTTTTGTTGATCGCTCCCGGACGTTTTGTATCGTATTTTACAGTGATCGTTCCTTTCGCTCCCGGTGCAATAGGCTCCTTCGGCCAATCAGGAACCGTACAACCGCATGAGCCTTTCGCATTTGAAATGATCAGTGGCTCGTTGCCTGTATTTTTGAATTCGAAAGTACAAGCTCCATCTGCTCCATACTTCACTGTTCCGTAATCGTGTGTTTCTTTGGAAAATTCAATCTTTGGTCCTGTTTCAACCTGCGCATACGATTTGTTCACTGAAAGAAGAGCAACGAACAAAACTACTAGAGATAATACTGCTTTTTTCATGGCTTAATTAATTTGTTTCTTCAAATATATGACAAGAATTATAGCCGAAATCTGATTTAACAGATCGTTAACAGGCATTATTTGGATACCATCTCATTCATCTTTTCCTCCAGATACTGATCAAAATTCAGGTGATTGAATTTGAGTCTTTCCTGGATTCCTTTTTTCTTGTCCTTATCCAAAGTAGGATTTTCTTTCAAAAGCAATTGGTAGTAATACCTCACCTTCGCTGAGTCTCTGGGCTGAATGAAAATATCGTAATTGCTCCCCTGACTCTCGAGGACCATCGCTCTGTTCACATATTCGGGGTATTTAGTCAGGAGGGTATCTGCATATTGAGCTGAACGCATGTGCACATTCATCCCTGAGTAGACCATATGGACCTTATCAAGACATTCAGGGGCATATGAATCCTCGGGGTAATTTTTATAAAACTCCAGATACCTGTTGATCAATTCAATTCGGGTTAAATTCGGGATCTGTTTGATGTCGGTCAACGTTGCTGTTAGTTGTTTCAATGAATCCTCCATTTGTCGGATATTCTTCTTTAAAGTCTCCTTGGATGGCTTGTTTCCATTAGCTCCACCATTTTCACCGCAACTGTAAATGGTTAAACCGAGCAGTGCAATGAATATCAATTTCGTTTTCATGTTCTAATGAGTTTATCTTGACTTCCTGAGTGCCGGAAATCTCATTTTGTAGTCCACATTTACTTCACCTTTCGAAATGTTCTGAAGTCGCTTTTGCAACAGCCTTCTTTTCAATGGCGACAAATGATCTGTGAACAAAATACCATCGATATGATCGTATTCATGCTGAATGATCCTGGCGGCATATCCTTCAAAAGTCTCCTCGTGATATTCCCAATTTTCGTCGTAATAAGATACTTTCACGCGCTCCTTTCTGAAAACCTCTTCCCGGATTTTCGGAATGGAAAGGCAACCTTCGTTGAAACCCCATTCCTCGCCGTCTTCATCTTCTATCACAGGATTGATGAACACTTTTTTGAAATGTTCCATGCCCTCTGCTCGCGGATCCGGTTCAGCGTCCTCCTCTTCATCGTCTTCGGCAAAAGGACTACCATCCACAATGAACAGCCGGATCGAACGTCCGATCTGCGGGGCAGCAAGACCTACTCCCTGAGCAGCATACATGGTTTCATACATGTCTGCGATCAACTTATCGAGTTCGGGATACGTCTTGTCAATATCTTCAGCCTCCTTCTTCAGGACCGGATCACCATATGCTACAATTGGAAGGATCATTCTAACGGAAAAACTTTTAGCAAAATTAATGCTTTGTCTTCAATTTTGTTCAGCTCTGGTCTGGAATATGCCTATCTAGATAAGACTGTAGAATGATGGCGGCACTCACTTTATCAACCAAAGCTTTACTCTGCCTCTGTTTTTTATTTGCTCCTACTGCCAATATCGTTTGAAAAGCCATACCCGATGTGAAACGTTCATCGATCAAAACAACGGGAATATCGACAAAAACAGATTCCAACGCAGTTTTCAACAATCTGACATTCTCTGAGATGTGTGTATCAGTGCCATCCAATCGTTTAGGCTCTCCGAGAACAAGAGTATCAACATGGTACTTCACTACAATTTCCTTCAAATAATTCATCAGCAAATGACTGTCCACCGTTTCGTGCGGCGAGGCAATCATATTCGTTTCGTCCGTAAGTGCTATGCCTGTACGCTTTAAACCGAAATCGATCCCCAGTTTCCTGCCCATAGCACAAAGATAGGTACATAGTTGAATCCTTATACAATGGTTATATTTGACACATCAAAAGAAAATTATGAGAACGATCATTGAAGCAGCTTGGGAAAA
>Ga0315902_10009307_pt1 | contig 13169 bp, 9 predicted proteins | sample LakEriMetagenome_9_FD_203523 | JGI IMG/M metagenome (GOLD analysis project Ga0315902, IMG submission 203523) | Freshwater fungal communities from buoy surface, Lake Erie, Ohio, United States - Buoy 12 MA117 | ecosystem: Environmental > Aquatic > Freshwater > Lake > Lake biofilm | place: USA... | reverse complement strand
GCGCGGCCCGGATCGGCCACCATGGCGAGGCCGCCAGGGGCGAGCGTGCGGGCGATCACGGCCGACAGCGCGACGGCGTGGTGCTTCTCGTAGAGCACGTCGGCGGCCACCACGCGGTCGAAGCGGCCGAGGTCGGCGGGCAGGTTCCGCCAGTCGAGCAGCCGCACCGCGAGGCCGGCGGCGCCGTTGCGGTCGGCGTTGTATCGCACCCCTTCCAGGGCCGCTTCCTCGTAGTCGCTGGCGGTGGCGGTGAAGCCGTGGCGGGCGGCCACGATGGCCGGGAGGGCGAGGCCGCAGCCGAGTTCCAGGAGCGTCTGGCCGCGGCCGTCGAGCTGGGAAAGTTCCTCGGCCAACACGATCGCCGATTCCCAGACGTTGGCCCAGTAGGGGATGCGTTCGTCGGCCTCGAAGGCGGCCACGTCGATCAGGGCGTCGAGGTCGGGGGGCTGCCAGAACCGATAGGGCTCGCCGCAGACGTCGATCACCCGCTCCACCGGCTCGAACCGCTCGTAGCCCACGTCATGGCCCATGCCGTCCGCCTCCGCGACCGCCATCATCCCGTCAGGTGTTACAGGCCGCAGGCCAGGGACGTGCCGAACGCCCTGTGCCGGTCGCATGCGAGCCTATCGTGTGGCACGATTGTAGGGTTCTCACCGTCCTTTGCCGCCCAGCAGGTCTCCATGCTCACCGACTTCGATCTGCACCTGCTCGGCGAGGGCCGCCACTGGAAGAGCTACGAGAAGCTCGGGGCCCAACTCGAGACGATCGACGGCGTCGCGGGCGTGACGTTCGCCGTCTGGGCGCCCAACGCCGACCTCGTGAGCGTGGTGGGCGACTTCAACGGCTGGAACGGCGACGGCCACCGGATGCACAAGCGGATTCCATCCGGAATCTGGGAGCTGTTCGTGCCGGGGCTCGGCGTCGGCACGCTCTACAAGTTTCGGATCCACTCCCACGGCACCCACACCGACCGCACCGATCCCTACGGCTTCGCCGCCGAGGTGCCCCCCCGCACCGCCTCGATGGTGGCCGACCTGCGGTCGTACCAGTGGCAGGACGACGGCTGGATGGCCGGCCGCGCCGCACGCAATGCCCTCGCCGCGCCGATCAGCATCTACGAGGTGCACCTCGGCAGCTGGCGACGGCCGGGCGACGACGCCAACCGCTGGCTCACCTACGCCGATCTCGAGCGGGAGCTCGTGCCCTACGTCGTGGAGATGGGGTTCACCCACGTCGAGTTCCTGCCTCCCACGGAGCACCCGCTGTCGGCGAGCTGGGGCTATCAGACGATCGGCCTGTTCGCCGCCACGAGCCGGTTCGGCTCGCCGCAGGCGTTCATGTCGCTCATCGACGCCCTGCACCGGGCCGGCGTCGGCGTGATCATCGACTGGGTGCCGGCCCACTTCCCCAAGGACGGCCACGGCCTGCGTCGCTTCGACGGCACGGCGCTCTACGAGCACGAGGATCCCCGCAAGGGAGAGCACCCCGACTGGGGCACGCTGATCTTCAACTACGGCCGCCACGAGGTGGCCAACTACCTCGTCTCGAGCGCGCTCTTCTGGCTCGACCACTATCACGTCGACGGCCTGCGGGTCGATGCCGTGGCCTCGATGCTCTACCTCGACTACAGCCGCAAGGAGGGGGAGTGGGAGCCCAACTGCTTCGGCGGGCGGGAGAACCTCGAGGCGATCGAGTTCCTAAAGACGGTCAACGTCCAGGTGCACGGCCACTTCCCGGGCACGCTCACGATCGCCGAGGAATCGACCGCCTGGCCGGGCGTGTCGCGGCCCACCTACGTCGGCGGCCTCGGCTTCAGCCTCAAATGGAACATGGGCTGGATGAACGACACGCTGCGGTACATGCGGCACGATCCGGTGCATCGCAAGTACCACCACGACGAGCTGACGTTCAGCCTCATCTACGCCTTCCACGAAAACTTCGTGCTCCCCTTCTCCCACGACGAGGTCGTGCACGGCAAGGGCTCGCTCCTCGACCAGATGCCGGGCGACCTGTGGCAGAAGTTCGCCAACCTCCGGCTGCTCTACACCTACATGTGGTGTCACCCCGGCAAGAAGCTGCTCTTCATGGGAGGAGAGTTCGGCCAGTGGCGCGAATGGAACTTCGACCAGAGCCTCGACTGGCACCTTCTCCAGCACGACACCCACCGCGGCCTCTCGAAGGCCGTAGCCGATCTCAACGCCCTGGTCCGTCGGGAGCCGTCCCTCCACCAGCTCGACTTCGACGGCCGCGGCTTCGAGTGGATCGACTGCCACAATTGGCAGGACAGCGTGCTGGCCTTCGTGCGCCGCGGCGAGAACCCCGACGACTTCCTCGTGATCTGCTGCAATTTCACGCCGGTGCCGCGCGAGGGCTACCGGCTCGGCGTCCCGCAGGGGGGCGTCTACGACGAGATCTTCAACGGCGACTCGGCCTGGTATGGCGGCACCAACCTCGGCAACGCGGGCGCCCTCGAGGCCCAGCCGGTGCCCCACCACGGCCGCGACCACTCCGTCTCACTCACGCTCCCGCCGCTCGCCGCCGTCGTGCTCAAGCCGCGGCGCTGAAGGCGTAACTTCCAGACGCGGCCAACGAGCCCAACCCGGCTTCGGGTGACCCGCACCCCGCTCGCCGGACGCTCGCTACGGGCATCCTGCCCTTCGCTCGCTCGATGGCGGCTGCGCTCTCGGCATCCTGCCTTCGCTTGCCGCCAACGCCGGCGAGCGGGGTGCGGGTCACCCGAAGCCTCCCTCTTCTCGAGTGGACGGAGGCTCGGGCCTGCATATGCCCTCTCGCGGGCTATGGAAGCGAGCGTAGGCAAGGGCACCGATCCGCCCCAGGCGGATTGGTCTCCGAAGCGAAGCGGACATGCAGTGAGCGAAGGACAGGATGTCCTGAGCGAACGTCCGCCGAGAGGGCATATGCAGGCCCGGGCCGGGACGGGCGAGTTGAGGCCTGACTCGCACCGCCCAGGGCTTACCGCCGCGGGGGTCGCTTCCACTGCAGGGCGTAGCGGCGCTCGACGTCCTCGATCCAGCGGCCGATGGCGTCGCCCTCCTGCTGACGGGCGATCATGGCGATCCGGCGCTGGTCGAGGCTCGGATCCACGAATTGCTCCCGCAGCTTCTCGTCGGTCGGCTCGTAGGCCACCAGCCGGATCGCGTAGCAGACCGTCCGCGGCTCGTTGAACGCGACCGCTGTCTCGCCGGGCTGCAGGGCGAACACCGCCTTCATGAATTCCTCGCCCGGCATCGAGAGGCCGTCCGGCTGCGAGAGTGTCGGGGCCGAGCCGAAGGCGCCGCTGCGGGAGAGCCAGGTGAACGGTCCCGCGGTCGCGGCCGCCAGCTTCGGGCCATCCGTGCGGTCGGCGATCGCCGCCTCGAGCGTCTTGCCGCCCACCGCCTGCTTTGCGAGTTCCTCGGCGATCTTCCGCGCGAGAGGCCGCCCTTCGACGATCCGCCAGGCGCGTTCGACGTCGTTGCGCGCCTTGTCGAATGACGGAGAAAACGCCGGCTGATCCTCCGTCTTCCACGAGAGGTAGCGGTTGCCCGCCACGTCGCGACTGCCGGCCGGCCGCCAGAGCGAGGCCGTGGGGGCGAAGACCTGCTCCTCCCAACTCACCTGCCGGAAGCCCATCGGGCTGTTCTGATCGAGACTGAGTTCGAAGCTCGTGCCGACGCCGCCCGCGGCGACCGCCTCGCCGGCGCTCACCCGCTCCAGCCGGCCCGCCTCGAGCCCCTGCTTCTTCGCGATCGCATCCACGTCCGGCGGCTGCGGCCGCGCGCCGGCGCCGGCGACCTGGGCCTGCCAGAGGGCGAGGTCTTCGGCGTAGCGGGCGAAGTCGGTCGTCACGGCCGTGAACACGGCGTCGATCCGCTTGGCGGCCGCCTCCGCGGCGAGCCGGTTGCGGATGTCGTCGGCCACTTTTTCCAGCGGCTCGAACTGGGCCGCGTCGTCTTTTTTCTCGGCCGGCTTTTCCGTGCGCGTCTCCGCGGGGGGTGCTGCGGACGCCTTCGCCTCAGCCTGCTCGGCGGGCTTGTCAGCAGGCTTCTCGGCAGCCGTGCCGGGCTGGCGAAACGCTGCGGGCATCACACGCAGCCGCTTCGGGACCGCCGCCTTCGGCTCCGGCTTGGCCGGCGCGGCCTCTGGCTTGACCGGCTCGGTGGCCGCCGGCGCAACGGACGCGTCCGGTTTCTTCTCGGCATCATCGGCCTTCGCCTCGACGTCGGCGGCCTTCTTCTCAGCCTCGCCCGCTGGCTTGGCAGCGTCGCTGGCCGGCTCCGCGGCCTTCGCGCGGTAGAGCCGCTCCTTGTTCTCCTCGTAGTACTTGCTGACCTGCTCGTCCGTCACGTCCTTGCGGGTCTCGGCCTCGATGACCTCCCGCTTCGCCAGCAGGTATTCCGCCGAGATTCGATGGGGCTCCTTGAAGCCGGGCGTGGGGCTCCGGGCCACCGGCAGGTCGTTCTTGTACTGCTCGAAGAAGTTCAGCAGCGTCGCCTCCGAAGGCAGCGCGACGGCCTCGACGAGTGACTCGACCGCCACGGGCACCACCTCGACGGTGGCCGACTGCTCGAGCCGCCGGAAGTAGTCCCATCGCTGCGCGGGCGGGTCGCCGGCGAAGCCCGTGAGAAACAGCCGCTCCATCCGCCCCGCCGCGAGCACCGTTCGCAGGGCCTCGAACACGTCGGCCTGCGACACGGACAGCGGGCCGCCCTGACGGCGGGCGATGAGCGCGTCGAACTGCTCCGGGCGGACCATGTTGTTGGTCCACTCACCCAGGAACTGGTTGATGGCGGCGTTGCTCACGACCACGCCGTTGGCCTCGGCCTCCTTCGCGAGGAGCATCGTCCGCACGACGTCCTCTTCGTCGTCGGGCAGCAGACGCATCCGGCCCGGGTCGCGGCCCGAGGCCGCCACCGCGTCCAGAAGGAACTGGTTGAGGACCGTCCGCATGGCGACCCCCCGCATCATGTCGCTCTCGCGGATCTCGCCCCCGGACCAGGCGGCCACGACGGGATCCGTACCCCCCATCCCCGCCCCCATTTGCAAAAACGGGGGCAGCACGAAGAAGGCGAGCATGGCGAGAATCGCCACGAAAACGAGCAGCGAACGCTGATATTTGCGAAAAACGTCGAACGAGCCGGCCATGGCACCGCCTGAAGTCCGTCCGCCAGACGGCAAAACCGCCGAGGCTTGACAGGGAAAGAGAGGGGAGGGTAACGCTTTCTGGCTTCCAACAGGCCGAAGATTGTGAGCGCCGGGGCTGCCGGCGCCAATCCCAGCGCCTCATGCCGCATCCTCTCACCCCCTCAGGCGACGATGGCCAAGAAGACCGCCAGACGAGCATCAACCGCCAGGACGCGCGGCGATTCCGGGGCCAGCCGCGTTCCGGCCGGCGATTACGAACTGGTCATCGTCGAGAGCCCGGCGAAGGCCAAGACGATCGAGAAGTATCTGGGCAAGGGCTTCGTGGTGAAGGCCTCGATCGGCCACATCCGCGACCTGCCCAGCAAGGCGCCGAAGGGCTCGAAGCAGCCGGTCCCGGGGGTCGATCTGGAGGACGATTTCCGCCCCACCTACGAGATCGACAGCGACAAGCAGAAGACCGTCACGGAACTCCGCAAGCTCGCCAAGGGGGCCAAGGACGTCTGGTTCGCCACCGACTTGGATCGCGAGGGGGAGGCCATCGCCTGGCACCTCACGCAGGTGCTCGGCGTCGATCCCGCCGATGCCAAGCGGGTCACGTTCGATGCGATCACGAAGTCGGAGGTGCAGCGGGCGTTCCAGGCGCCGCGGGCGATCAACATGCCCCGGGTCGAGGCCCAGCAGGCTCGGCGGATCGTCGACCGCATCGTCGGCTACCGCGTATCGCCGATCCTCTGGAAGAAGGTCGCCGGGGGCCTGAGCGCCGGCCGGGTGCAGAGCGTGGCCACGCGGATCGTGGTCGAGCGGGAGGAGGAGATCCGGGCCTTCACGCCGAACGAGTCGTGGGACATCAGCGGCATGATGACGTTCGACGTCTCCAAGGCCGCGGCGCTGCACGGCGACTGGACGTCCTTCATGGCCCAGCGGGACGAGCGCGGGCGGCCGCCGTTCGTGCGCGACCGCATGGCCTGGCTCGCCGAACGGCGCGGCCTGGCCTGCGACCTCGTCGAGGTCGGCGGCAAGCCGTTCAAGCTCGAGGCCGAAAACGACTCGACCGACGACCTCGCGCCCGCGGCGCGGAAGGCCGCCGAAGCGGCCGGCCTGATCGACGTGAACGTCGTCCGCGAGACCGACGCCGACGGCCGCGGCCGGGCGAAGAACCTCGTGCGGATCTCCGGCAAGCCCGACCCGAAGGCCCGCTTCACGGTCGATTCGATCGACGTGACGCGAACGAAGTCGCGGCCCTTTCCGCCGTTCATCACGAGCACGCTCCAGCAGGCGGCCAGCAGCCGCCTCGGCATGTCGACCGACCGCACGATGCGGATCGCGCAGCAGCTCTACGAGGGCATCGACCTGCCCTCCGAGGGCCGCGTGGGCCTGATCACCTACATGCGAACCGACTCGACGAACCTCTCCCGCGAGGCGATCGAGATGGCCCGCCGCTACCTCGACCAGCGACACGGCAAGGCCTACGTGCCGGAGAAGCCGCGGTTCTACGCCAGCTCCAACGAGAGCGCCCAGGAGGCCCACGAGGCGATCCGGCCGACCGACGCCTTCCGCGAGCCCGACGCGATCAGGGACGCGCTCTCGGAGGAGCAATACAGGCTCTACCGGCTGATCTGGCAGTGCTTCGTGGGCTGCCAGGCCACGGACGCCGAATGGGACTCGACGGCCGTGCGGCTCCGCCGCAGCGACCGCGACACGGGGGCCGTCTTCAAGGCCAACGGCCGCGTGCTCCGGTTCGACGGCTTCTATCGGATCAGCGGCACGCCCAAGGATGACGGTGAGCAGGTGCTCCCCGACTTCGAGAAGGGCACGGAGCTCGCCCCGTTCGACATCGAGCCGAAGCAGAAGTTCCAGGCGCCGCCGCCGCGATACACCGAGGCCACGCTCGTGAAGAAGCTCGAGGAGGAGGGCATCGGCCGCCCGTCCACCTACGCCAGCATCATCAACGTGATCGAGAACCGCGGTTACGTGGAGCAGCACGACCGCCGCTTCTACGCCACGGCGCTCGGCGAGGCGGTGACCGGCTTCCTCAAGCGGGGCTTCCGCGACCAGTTCATCGAGATCGGCTACACCCGCGAGATCGAGCGGGAGCTCGACCAGGTGGCCCAGGGCACGAAGCGGTGGATCGACATGCTCCACGAGTTTCACGACGAGCTCGAGCCCAAGCTCGACACGGCGATGAAGGAGCAGCACGAGAAGGCGAAGGGTGAGCCCTCCCCCTACGCCTGCCCCGAGTGCGGCCGTCGGCTGGAGTACCGTCTCGGCCGGACGGGCCGGTTCCTCTCCTGCAGCGGGTTCAACGAGAAGATTCTGGAGGAGCCCGCCGCCCCGAAGACCACCGCCAAGGGCAAGAAGCGGAAGCCGCCCAAGCCCAAGGAGGTGCCGGCCTGCTCCTACGCGATTCCCGTGGGCCGCGACGGCAAGCCGCGACTGCCGGAGCAGATCGACCTGCTCTCGCCGGCCGGCGTTCCGATGGTGAAGCGGACGGGGCGGTTCGGCGACTTCCTCGTCGAAGACAAGCCGCGACCCGTGAAGTCGAAGGGGAAGAAGGCGGAGGGCGAGCCGGCGGAACCGCCGTCGTTCATCCTCAACATCGACAAGAAGGGCAACGTCAAGTTCCCGTCGCCGCCGCCGCTGGTCACCGACATCGCCTGCCCGAAGTGCGGCGACATGATGAACCTCCGCGAGGGCAAGCGCGGCCCGTGGCTCGGCTGCCGGGCCTTCCCGAAGTGCCGCGGCCGCGAGGCCTTCGGCAAGCTGCCCGAGCCGAGGCAGAAGGAGCTGGAAAAGGAGCTCAAGGCCCACATGAGCGGGCAGACGAAGCTGCACCTTACCCGCCGGGACGGCGTCACGCCCGTGCAGGACGGCGCGCCGCTCTCCACGCTCCTGATCGAAGGGGGCGTCGCCGAACTCCCGCAGTTCACGGGGTGAATGGCCTCACACGAGCGGTTCGCCGCCGAAGGTCGTCGGTGTTTCGTCGAGCGCGACGGCGTAGGCCGTGGCGTGCGACCGGCAGTGGGAGATGCTCACGAGGATGCAGCGGATGCCCATCCGCTCGGCGATCTCCTGCGTGCCCCCCTTGAGAAACGCCTGCGGCCGGCCGCCCGCGTTGTTGCGAATCTCGATGTCCCGCCAGCTGATGCCCCGCCGCCAGCCCGTGCCGAGCGCCTTGAGCACCGCCTCCTTGGCCGCCCAGCGGCCCGCGAAATGCTGCGTCGCCATCCGCCGGCTGCGACAGTAGTCGATCTCCAAGGGCGTGTAGACGCGGCCCACGAAGAGCTCGCCGTGCCGCTCGATCATCTGGGCGATCCGCAGGCATTCCGTGATGTCGGTGCCGACGCCGAGCACGTTCATGTTTTGCCTCCACCGACCGAGACACCGCGGGCGAGGCCGCAGGCTCCCCGCGCCCGGTCGAGCACCTCGCGGGCCTTGGCCCGGGCCTTCGCCGCGCCGGCCGCGAGGATCGCCTCGATCCGGCCCGGATCGGCCTCGATCGCCTGCCGCCGCGACCGTGCCTCGGCGAAGAACCGGGCCGCCGCCTCGACGAGCGCCTTCTTCACCTCGCCGTAGCCGAACCCGCCGCGCCGGTAGAGGTCGGCCATCGCCTGCCGTTCCTCCGGGGTGGCCATGAGCGAATAGAGCTGGAAAAGGTGGTCCCCCTCGGGATCCTTCGGCTCCTCCATCGGCCGGGAGTCGGTCGTGATCCGCATGATCTTCTTCTTCTGGGCGGCCGGTTCTTCGAACACCTCGATCGTGTTCTCGTAGCTCTTGCTCATCTTCTGGCCGTCGGTGCCGGGCACCTTCGCGCCCCCCTCCACGAGCCGCGGCTTCGGCAGCGTGAACACCTCGCCGTAGAGATGATTGAACGTGCCGGCGAGGTCGCGGCAGACCTCGATGTGCTGCACCTGGTCCTCGCCGACGGGGACGACCGTGGCATCGTAGGCGAGGATGTCGGCGCTCATGAGCACGGGATAGGTGAAGAGCCCCGCATCGGCCGGCAGGCCGCGGGTCTTCTTGTCCTTGTAGGCATGGCACCGCTCGAGCAGTCCCATCGGGCAGACGGTCATGAGCAGCCACGTCAGTTCCGTCACCTCCGGCACGTCCGACTGCACGAAGAGCACGGCCCGTTCCGGATCGAGGCCGAGGGCCACGAGATCGACGGCCGCGTCGTGCACGAGCCGCCGGAGCCGGGCGGGATCGCGAACGGTCGTGAGCGCGTGGAGATCGGCGATGAAGTAGTAGGCCTCGTCGGCCGCGGCATGACCGCTCCCCGGCTGCAGGTCGATGTATTGCCGGATCGCGCCGAAATAGTTGCCCCAGTGGAATCGCCCGGTGGGTTGGATTCCGGAGAGGGCCCGGGTCGGCCGCGGCGGCGCGGGAACCTTGGCGGCGGCGTCAGTCTTCATCGGCTTCCTTTTTGCGGGCGACTCCGGCAGCGAGCGGCGGACGGCAGGGGGCGGATTGGCCGGGCAGCGCGAGCGTGCCGACCACGTCGGCCAGCCGCGCGGCGCCGAGTTCGGCGAGCGCCGCCGGCAGCTCGTCGAGCAGTCGCGCCGAGACGACGGGCTCGGCGAAGCTCGCCGTGCCGATCTGCACGGCCGAGGCACCGGTGACGAAGAACTCCATGCAGTCGTCGATCGTCATGATGCCGCCGACGCCGATGATCGGAATGCCCACCGCCTGCCGCACCTGGTGCACGCATCGCAGCGCGATCGGCTTGATCGCCGGCCCGCTCAGCCCCCCCACCACGTTGCCGAGCAGCGGCCGCCGCCGCCGCCAGTCGACGGCCATGCCCTGGCAGGTGTTGATGAGCGTGACGGCATCGGCGCCGCCATCCGCGGCGGCCCGGGCGATCGTGGCGATACTCGCGACGTTGGGCGTGAGCTTCGCGATCACGGGCAGCCCCGTCGCCCCCCGGACGCCCGCCACCACCTTCCGGCAGGCTTCGGGATCGGTGCCCAGATCGACGCCGTGACTCACGTTGGGGCACGACACGTTGAGTTCGAGCGCCGCGATGCCAGCCACGCCGTCGAGCCGCGCGGCGAGTGCCACGAACTCCTCGACGTTCGCGCCGGCGATGCTCACGATCACCGGTGCCCCACAGCCGAGCAGCCACGGCAGCTGCTTGGCGAGGAATGCATCGACGCCGTCGTTGTCGAGGCCGATCGAGTTGAGCAAGCCGGCCGCCGTTTCGACGGTCCGCCACGGCACGTTGCCCTGCCGGGGCAGCGGCGTGATCGTCTTGGGCACGATCCCGCCGAGCCGCCGCAGGTCGACGAAGCCGACCATCTCGCGGCCGTAGCCGAACGTGCCGGAGGCGACGAGGATCGGATTGGGGAGCCTCAGCCGGCCGAGGGATACCGAAAGGTCGGAGGCGAATGAGGCCGGACTGTCAGGCACTGGGGCAGAATTCGTGGGCATCACGCTGAATGCGTCTTTTGGGTGGGCGCCGGCGAGTGGGCGGTACAAGTCTCGTCGCGGTGGACCTCGAGGACTCGGTCCAAATGCTCCTCGAGCTTGTACCGACCCCCTCGCCTTCCGTTTCGCCGGATTCGCGGTCGGCGGCCTACGTTTGGGAAGAGCGTTTGGGAGGTGATTGGTCCGAGTGTACGAATGGCTGCCTGTTCCCCGTAGCCCCTCCCGATTTCACCGGAAAAGTGGCCGTTCCGATCGGGTCAAGTTTTCCGGTCGTGCGGACGATACTGTCTGGGACGGCAGATACGTGCCCGGATGGCCCAGCAAGCCGTTCGTTGACATTAGTACTTGCCAGACCTAGCCTTGCGTCGAGGAGTGACGCGGGCGTGACCAAGAAAGACATCGTCAAATCGATCGCGGAGCAGCTCGATCTTCCCCAGCTTCGCACCCGGGATCTCGTGCAGCGGACGTTCGATGCCCTCATCGACGCCCTGGTGCGGGAAGGCCGGGTCGAACTGCGGAATTTCGGGGTGTTTCAGATCAAGCGACGGGAGGCCCGCATGGCCCGCAACCCCCGCACGGGGGAGCAGGTGGCGGTGCTGGCCAAGAGCGTGGTGATCTTCAAGCCCGGAAAGGAGATGGAGGCACGGGTCAGGGAACTCGACAGGCGGCCGCCACAGGCCCCCGCTTCCTCCCCCTCCACGACACCACATGAACCCACGACCGACCACGGAACGGCGACGAACGGACCCCGCGAGGCCTGATCGGCAGGCTGGAGAAACTGGGGGTTTCAACAAATATGACTTCGCCTCGCTCCGGCGGGCAGGATCGGCTACATCCCCGGCTCCCGAGTGAGTCGGCGACAGGTCAGGAGGACCGTGCGATGCGGAAGGCAGTCTGGTTGGCATGTGTGGCCGCGGTGCTCGCCACGAGCACGGGCTGCCTCATCCCGATGTACTCCGGCGACCCGATCCGCCGCGCACAGCAGCTCATCTACACGTCGGAAGACCTGCGGGCGATCACCGATGAATGGGAGCGGATCTGGTTCCTCGACCAGCCCTCGCACATGACCCCGTGGCGAACGCACGGCGGCATACTGTGATGATCGCCCGCGGGCCATCCATGGCCCCGCGGGCTTTCCGCTGGCGAGGCAAGCCGAGGTTGCCTGCGCCAGCGAGGGCGAGGCCTCCAGCCTCGCCATGCTCCGCCAGATGTCGTGCGAAGGGCGTGCATCCAAGCCCCCATGCGCAAGCAGGGGGATGATGCGGCCGCAAGCACCACCTTCCGGCCCCGATCGAGAGACCACGCGGATTATCCCCCGGCTCGCGCCTGGGGGCTTTCATGAGACGGTCCGGCCTGATGGCCCCGCTCACACCCGGATCTTGCTCGCCTGCTCGACGATCGTTTCGAGCGGCACGAGGTTGCCCTTGTTGCAGCCCGGGCAGGCCTCCGCGGCTTCGGCCCAGGCCTCGGGTGACCGGAGGTTCGAATCCCAAAACGGCCAGGTGCGACACTGCCGCGGCCGCTCCTCGTAGGCCGTGCACTTCCGCGTTTGCTCGTCGAGCAGCACGCAGTCGCCCCCCGGCCGCTCCTTGAGCGACCGCCGCACGCCGACCTGCTTCACGAAGGCCCGCTCGAAGGCGGCCGTCGTCATGCCCTTCCGCGCGGCCATCGCGTCGATCTCGGCCTGGTTCACCCAGACGTAGCCCTCGGCCCCCGAGCAGCAGTCGCCGCACTGGGTGCACTTGAACCGCAGCCCGCCCGCATACCACACGTCCTTGGGAATGCCCGCCATGGCTCATCGGCCTCCTGTGATCGTCTCGACCGCCCCGACGAGGGCATCGACATCGTCGGCCGTGTTGAACGGCCCGAAGCTCGCACGCACCGTCCCACTCGCCTGCGTGCCCAGGTGGCGATGAATGGCCGCCGCACAGTGGTGGCCCGACCGCACCTGCACGCCCGCGAGCTGCTCCACGAGCACCGCGACGTCGGCCGGATCATAGCCCTCGACCGTGAAGCTCACAATCGGCGGTCCATCCGGCGCGGCGATCACCCGCACGCCCCGAATCCCCGCCAGCCGCTCCGCGGCAGTCAGGGCGAGTCCGCGACACGCAGCGCCCACGGCGGCGAGCGACTGCGTCTCGAGCCAGCCGATGCCGGCCGCCAGCGCCGCCAGCGCCGGCACGTCGGGTGTGCCGGCCTCCAGGCGGTCGATGAACGCCTCGGGCATGTCGAGCGAATCGCTCGTGCTCCCCGTGCCCCCCTGCATCAGCGGCTCGATGTCGATGCCGGCGCGAGCCCAGAGAATGCCCACGCCCGACGTGCCAAGCAGCCACTTGTGCCCGGGCGCGGCGACCACGTCGGCGCCGAGCGCCGCCACGTCGCACGGCAACTGCCCGAGCGACTGGGCCGCATCGAGCAGCAGCAGGCCTCCCCGCTCGTGCACGAGGTCGGCGATCGACCGCACCGGCTGGGTCGCGCCGGTCACGTTCGAGGCGTGCGAGAGTGCCACCAGCCTGGTGTCGGCCCGCCAGGCGGCGGCGATCGCGTCGGGATCGACGCTTCCGGCGGCATCGCAGGGCACGACCGCGAATTCGATCACCCCG
>Ga0315902_10009303_pt1 | contig 13173 bp, 13 predicted proteins | sample LakEriMetagenome_9_FD_203523 | JGI IMG/M metagenome (GOLD analysis project Ga0315902, IMG submission 203523) | Freshwater fungal communities from buoy surface, Lake Erie, Ohio, United States - Buoy 12 MA117 | ecosystem: Environmental > Aquatic > Freshwater > Lake > Lake biofilm | place: USA... | reverse complement strand
TAAGTTTGAACAACAAAGCAAACCGAGTTGAAGCTAAAGCCATTTATGCTGTTTTACAAAAAGATCTAAGTTGCATTGTCACACTAAAATCATCAAACATAACATCACCAAAGATGCTTGATGGTCAATCATACGCCTCCTACAAAGCGCGTTATGAAGACCAGATTGTGAAAGAAATGATCAAAAATGATGGGGGGAAAGGTGATGTAAATATTATGTACCCAGAAAAACTTGGTATTTGGAATACGCTTCTAAGTGGTAACGCAGATTCTACATGGATTTTTGACAACTGGGAGGGAATTGAAGCAAACAGCAAGGGCATTGAACTGAACAAGTTTACAATGGCGGAATTCAATATCCCTTATGGTTATTCACCGATTGTATTGGCTAAAAAAGAAAACATAACCAAGCACAGAGAATTGTATTCAAAATTTATCAAAGCCACTCAAAAAGGTTTTTTGTTTACAAGAGATAACTTAAACGAATCAGTAGCAATTTTAAAACGTTACGTGACCGAGTACGATTTAAACAATATCGATTTAGAAAAATCAATATCTTATACAATACCCCATTTTGGTGACGAATCCAACTGTGGTGTAATGAAACAAGAAAGAGTATCAGCATTTATACAGTGGATAGTAGACAGAGGATTAGAAGACAATGTGGTTTTAAATCAAAGCCTGTTTACAAATGAATTATTTGACTAAAAATACTGCTAACCAGTACGCCATTAAATAGTCTAAATGTAGCTGAGATAATCCCAAGGGGTCATCCAAAAAAAACATTTAGTACTTAATATTTTATAGGAAAATGATAAAATCAATTAAACTAATCATATATGCTGTTCTAGCGATTAGCACCAACTGTATAGCACAAGTTAAGCAGTCCTCATTTAAAATGGAAGCCGGAAAAGGGATTCAATTTACATCTGCTGATTCTTCCTTTACAATGGCGATAGGTGGGAGAATTCAAAGTGTATTTGAAGCCAGAAGAGATAATGAAAATGAAAATACAGGTACTGACTTTTTGCTTCGAAGATGCCGTTTAAACATACAGGGTAATGCATTTGACCCGAAATTTTCATACCGCATTCAATTGGGTTTTGCTCATAGTGATATTACATCTGCAAACAGTTCATTGCAAAACAATTTGGTGTTGAGGGATGCAATGTTATTTTATGATGCGAGTAAATGGCTTCGCATTGGTTTTGGGCAAACTAAACTACCAGGAAACAGGCAAAGGCTGGTTTCTTCTGCAAATCTCCAATTGGTAGAACGTTCTATCTCCAACAACAATTTCACATTAGACAGAGATAAAGGTGTATGGATATACACTAATTTCAATTTGAATAAAGCAGTACTAAAATCAACAATAGCTTTATCAAGTGGAGAAGGTCGAATTTTATCTGATAAAAACAATAAACTTTGTTACTCTGGCAGGGTTGAATTTCTCCCTTTTGGAGATTTTTCAACAAATGGAGATTATGTAGAATCCGACATTGAAAGAGAAGTAAAACCAAAACTTTCAATTGCTGGTGTTTACAGCTTTAACGAAGCCTCAACAAGAACAATGGGCCAACTTGGCGATTTTTTGTATAACGCAGAAGTAGCGAATATTGAATATTATGGAGCTGACCTGATGTTTAAATACAGAGGCTTTTCCATTGAATCAGAATTTTATAATAGAAATTCCAGCAAAGGTATTATTACCAATAAGAAAGACACAACACAGCGCAATCATGTTATTTCAGGAAGTACATCCATGATTCAGTCAGGTTATTTTATTACCAAGAAAATTGAAATTGCAGCCAGGTATGCTCAAATCAATCCCAGCAATTCAGTTGCCACGATGATGAAGAAGCAAAAAGAGTATGTAATAGGATTATCCCATTATTTTTATAAACATAGCTTGAAGTTACAGTCTGATCTAACCTTTTTAAAGAATGGCGATAACAAAAATTTAATCTACAGACTTTCTGGTATTGTTACATTCTAGATAAAAACTATTCAGGAAGTGAGTAAATGTGTTAGAAATTCGCCACTCCCAAAACCCACACACCGTTGATGAAAATGCTCTATTTGCCATGAAACCAAAGTTCGCTAACTTTGGCTATGGAGGAAAAGAAGCTATATATCATAAGCGGTTGCAATGGAGCTGGTAAAACAACAGCTTCATTCAACATTCTTCCTGAACTTCTCAATTGTAAAGAATTTGTCAATGCAGATGAAATAGCGAGAGGCCTTTCGCCATTTCAACCAGAAAAAGTATCAATCGAAGCTGGAAGATTAATGCTTAAAAGAATTGATGAACTGATAAACAGTAATCAAGACTTTTCCTTTGAAACCACCCTTTCGTCAAAATCTTTCCTAAATACAATTGAAAGAGCAAAGTCAAAAGGTTATTACACTACGCTAATCTTCTTTTGGCTAGAATCAGTTGAGTTGGCTAAATTCAGGGTACTCAAAAGAGTTTCAGAAGGTGGCCATAATATTGAACCAGAAGTTATTGAAAGAAGATACAAGGCCGGAATAAAAAATTTATTCAATTTATACAGTAGCAAAGTGGATTCTTTGCTGATTTATGATAATTCAACTATTGAATCAGAACTGATTGCTGAAAAAGAGATTGAAAATGATTTCATAGTTCACAATCTCCAGAAATTTAATGCACTAAAAACGATTTCTTATGCAGAGTAACCAGAAAGTCATTTTGAAAGAAAAAATAAAAAGAGCCATTAAGATATCTTCTCAAAAATTAATTGAGAAGAAAAAAGCACTTGGCCAGAAAATAGTCATTAGCGAAGACGGCAAAATTAAAACCATCGCGCCTTAAAAAGTAAGCCCCAAAAATGACTTCTATATAAGCGAATTTTTGGGGTTTTCATATTAGGCGTATTCAAACTGAATGCCCCCAGCTACCTTTAGATAATCTATTCAATCAAATAGAAATCAAAGCATCACCTGGAAATCATTGAAGACCTTATTAATAAATAGGCCATAACATTTGTTTGAATACCTTTCCGCTATGAAGGCTCCACCCAGGCGCCACTGTCTTTCAGCAGTTGGATCAACTCATCAACGGCCACTTCGCTGTCAACATTTTTCTTGACGATTTCCTTGCTGCGGTACAGCGTAATTTTTCCGGGACCACTTCCTACATAACCGAAATCTGCATCAGCCATTTCACCAGGGCCATTGACGATGCAGCCCATGATGGCAATCTTGACGCCTTTGAGGTGGTTGGTTACCGAACGGATCTTAGCAGTGGTTTCCTGCAAATCAAAAAGTGTTCTGCCACAACTGGGGCAGCTGATGTATTCTGTCTTCGATATTCTTGTGCGTGTGGCTTGCAGGATGCTGAAGGCCGTATTGTTGGTGAACTGGTAAATGTCTTTTACAGTCAGGTAGGTGCGGCCCTTTGCCTTCGTGTTTTCCATGACGGCCTTTCCGTTGAAACCCAGTGAAATGCCATCGCCCATGCCATCCAGCAACAAGGCGCCTGTTTCGGTGGCAAAATGAATGAGGTGTTCGTCGGGTGTATGCATCCCACTGTCCGTAACCAGCACCACAGGATTGCGGATGCCAAGATTGGTCAGCTCAATGAACATGCGGCGCACACTTTGCATGGCATTGCGGTTGGTGCTGCTCAAACAAAATACTACCGTTTGATCAGTAGCTGCTTGCTGGATCATCTCCATCTGAGCAGACAATGCACCATTGTTTTCGTTATAGCAATCCACCATCACAAAATTGATGCGTGTACTTTTTGAAGAGGCTGAAAAAAAATCAGCAAGCGAAAAAATCGGGAACTGTGATTCGCTGGATGCATCCCAAACGGAAGCATTCACAATATTCTTCAAGGTGCCTGGCAATTCAAATGAAATGGGCGCAGAAGCAGTATACACATAATCAGCCGCCGCATCACCAATGCTCCATTTGTCTGTTGCCTCATCATATGCATACCCAATGCTCTGGAGTTGTTCTGGGTTGATGGTTTCAGCACTGCTCATGTCTGATACCACAACCGGAACCTGCTTTGCGCCGATGTTTTCAACTGCAAAACTATCCCTCCTCCTGTATTCAAAAGGAGAATACGGCAGCTTGATGATTTCTGGAACGGTTGATGTTGCGGTAATGCCGTTGTAGCGCTTGACAAGATCCAGACATACAGGAATTTCAAACTCCGGATCTTCTGTGAGCGATACCCTGATGGTATCTCCAATGCCGTCTTCCAGCAAGGTTCCAATGCCAATGGCAGACTTGATCCTTCCATCTTCACCATCACCCGCTTCCGTTACACCAAGATGTAAAGGATAACAGATGCCGAACTCATTGGTCATGGTTTGCACCAGCAAGCGATAGGCCTGCACCATCACCTGAGGATTGCTCGACTTCATGCTGAGCACAATGTTGTGGTAAGATTCATCCCTGGCAATGCGCAAAAACTCCATCGCACTTTCCACCATGCCCATGGCGCTGTCGCCATAGCGGCTCATGATCCTGTCGCTCAAGGATCCATGGTTGGTACCAATGCGCATGGCCGTGCCATATTCCTTGCAGATTTTTACCAACGGGGTGAAGCGCTCGCGGATGCGATCGATCTCTTCAACATAAGCAGCATCGGTATATTCAATGAATTCAAATTTTTTCTTGTCGGCATAATTGCCCGGGTTCACCCGCACTTTCTCAATGATGCGTGCCGCAATTTCTGCCGCATTGGGCGTGAAATGAATGTCTGCCACAAGCGGTGTATTGTATCCGCGCTTGCGCAATTCGTTTTTGATTTCAAGCAGGTTGTAGGCTTCATTCTTTGAAGGCGCCGTGATCCTCACCAGTTCTGCTCCAGCTTCAATGCAGCGGATGGATTGCTCAACCGTTGCCAGGGTATTCATTGTATCTGTGGTGGTCATGGTCTGCACCCTGATCGGATGGCCATTGCCCAACAACAGGTCGCCAATCTTTACTTCAGTGGTTTGCAAACGCTGGTACGCACTAAGGTTAGCCAAGCCGGAATGGAGTGAATGTTGTTCTTGCATCAATTGCAATTTACATGATTGTACAATAGAAATTGGGAACTTCCTGCCACCTCCTGTCCCTGCCGGAATTACATGATTCCCTTGAAAAATCCAATGTGCGCAAGGATATCATCGGTCAGCTGCTTTCCGATGGCATCTGTATCGGCTTCAGCAGCAGCATCAAAATTGATTACAAAGGGATAGACATGCCTGTTTTCCTCTATCCATCCAACAACCCAACCAAGCTTTTTGCCTTTGACCAGTACCGAACCCAGTTGATAGGCGGTTTGGAACTGCGCATTGTTTTCAACAATCAACATTTTCTTGAGGCTTTCCTGCACGCTGGCCCTGATGGGATGCTGCTTGAAATAGAGCCTTTTGATCAGACCAAGCTGTTCATCTGCAGAAATTTGCAGGCTATCATTCATCCAGAAATGCTGTAGATCAGATCCTATTTTTTTGTTGCCATATTTAAGGCTGTCCACCCAAAACTTCATGGTATCCTTGCCAATCAGGGCAGCCACGGTTTCAAAATGTGCAATGCTATTGGCACGGAATGCGCTGTAAATGTTCAGGGTCTGTGCCAGGGAATCATTGCCTTTTACCAGTGAACTGTCATCGGTAAGTTTACCCGTGTGCAGGGCCACCATGGTGCTGACAATGTTGAAGGTTTGACCAGGTGCATAATTCAACTTGAAACGGTCCAGGTCATAGACCGTGAACGTTCCCCTGCTGTTGTCAAACATGCCAAAGGTTCCTTTCACGTTGTGTTTCTCGAAAATTCTTCCGATCTCATCATCAATGGTAACATTGTTGACGGTACAGGCATTGAAGGCCAGTACGGAAAGAAGGATGACAAAAAACGAGAGGATCCTTTTCATGATGATCAATTGTGGGGATGAGTTATTCGGGGGTTTGGTTCAATCCTCCGCCTTTCCACCACCTGAACCCAACAAAGCCGATAATGGCCAATGGTGCGATCATCAGGTAAATGATACCGCTGTTCAAACCCTTTGCGGGCTTGTGTCCAAGCTGTTGGGCTGTTTTGGTACAAATTGAACACTGCGCGTTTGCATCATTCGCAACTGCGAACACAAAAAGCATGCAGAGGATGGCCAATAACCTTTTCATGTACATTAAACAGCGTCGGCCTTCATTTGTTTGGCAAGGCGGTTCCTTTCTGTTTCGTCCAGGATGAGTTTGCGCATGCGGATGAAATTGGGGGTAACCTCAATACATTCATCATGCTGGATGTATTCCATGCACTCTTCCAAAGTCATTTGTTTTTTAGGAGCGATGCTGGCCGCGCCATCGGTACCGCTTGAACGCATGTTGGTGAGTTTCTTTCCTTCGTTGGGGTTCACCACCAGGTCTCCGGGCTTGTTGTTTTCACCAATCACCATTCCTCTGTATACCTCTTCACCTGGATCGATGAAAAAGAATCCACGGTCTTGCAATTTGTCCAGTGAATAGGCCGTTGTGTTTCCACCTTCTTTGGCCAGCAAAACACCATTGTTCCTTCCGGGAATGGCACCTTTCCAGGGCTTGTATTCTGTGAATCGGTGCGCCATAACGGCTTCACCTGCGGTGGATGTCAGCATGTTTGTCCTGAGACCGATCAAACCACGGCTCGGAATTTCAAATTCGATGTGCTGCATATCGCCCTTGGTTTCCATGACGGTCATCTCTCCTTTTCTCCTGCTCACCAGGTCAATGGCCTTGGAAGCAAATTCTTCCGGAACATCGATTACCAGGATCTCATACGGTTCACATTTCTTGCCATCAACTTCCTTGACAAGCACCTGGGGCTGACCAATGGTCAACTCATAACCTTCCCTTCTCATGGTCTCGATCAATACACCAAGGTGCAGGATACCACGACCAAATACGAGGAAGCTGTCCGCACTATCTGTTTCTTTCACCCTAAGGGCAAGGTTTTTTTCTGTCTCTTTCATCAGGCGATCACGGAGGTGACGGCTGGTTACAAACTTACCATCACGGCCGAAGAAAGGTGAGTTGTTGATGCTGAACAACATGCTCATGGTAGGCTCATCCACGTGGATGACCGGCAAGGCTTCAGGTGCATCAAAATCTGCAATGGTATCGCCGATATTGAATCCTTCAATTCCCACAACGGCACAAAGGTCTCCGGCCATAACTTCCGTCACCTTCCTTTTGCCCATTCCTTCAAACACATACAATTCCTTAACACGCTGCTTCTTTACAACACCATCAGCCTGCATCAGGGTGATGGGCTGGTTTTCCTTGATGCTTCCCCTGGCCACCTTTCCAACGGCAATACGGCCAAGGAATGAGGAGTAATCAAGGGAAGTGATCTGCATTTGCAGGTTGCCCTCAGCCACTTTGGGCTCAGGAACATATTTGAGGATACCTTCCATCAACGGAACGATGTCCTCCGTTGGGGTAAGGCTGTCGTTGAACCAGCCATTCTTTCCTGAACCATAGAAGGTTGGGAAGTTGAGCTGCGCCTCAGTAGCATCCAGGTTGAAGAACAATTCAAAAACGGCATCGTGCACCTCGTCTGGGCGGCAGTTTGGTTTGTCTACTTTGTTGATGACAACGATAGGGAGCAGGTTCAGCTGAAGGGCCTTCTGCAACACGAAACGGGTCTGTGGCATGGGGCCTTCAAAGGCATCCACCAGCAGGATCACCCCGTCGGCCATTTTCAATACACGCTCCACCTCGCCACCAAAGTCTGCGTGGCCCGGAGTGTCTATCACATTGATTTTCACATCATTATATGTAACGGAGGCGTTCTTGCTGAAAATGGTGATGCCACGCTCTTTCTCCAGATCGTTGCTGTCCATGATCAAGTCTCCAGTTTCCTGGTTGTCGCGGAAAACCTTGGCGGTATGCAAAATCTTATCTACCAGGGTTGTCTTACCATGGTCAACGTGGGCAATAATAGCGATGTTTCTGATATTCATAATCTTGTTTAGAGGCCGCAAAGTTAAGCCTTTTCAGGCGGGTAGGCAAGTTAAATATATGTTGCTGCCCATCTGAGCACCAAAGGGTCAAAGTGAATTTTAATCATCCGACCCAAACAAATCACTGTTTAAATCTGTTTTAATTTTAGGATTTATTGTTTATTTTAAAGAAAATTCCCCCCTTCAACCTCTCTCAACTTCTCTCAACCCTCCCCCATGGTTCACTCAAAAATCGCCGGCATCGGCAAATACCTCCCCGAAAGGATTGTTACCAACAATGACCTGCTTCAATACATGGACACCAGCGATGAATGGATCAGGGAGCGAACGGGGATTGAAGAGAGAAGGTATGCGCACCGCACCGAGGAAACCACCACCACCATGGCCGTGGAGGCCGCCAAGATAGCCATTGAACGGGCGGGTATTACTGCCCAGGACATCGATTTCATCATCTTTGCAACCCTGAGCCCAGACTATTACTTCCCCGGCTGCGGGGTACTCGTGCAACGCGCCTTGAAAATGAAAGAAATCGGAGCCCTGGATATCCGCAACCAGTGCAGTGGCTTTGTGTATGCACTGAGTGTGGCTGATCAATTCATCCGATCGGGCATGTACAAGAACATCCTCGTGATTGGAAGTGAAAAACATTCGTTTGGCCTGGATTTCACCACAAGAGGAAGAAATGTCAGCGTAATTTTTGGCGATGGAGCAGGTGCTGCTGTGCTCCAGCCCACCGAAAAGGAAGGACAGGGCATCCTCAGCACCCATCTGCACAGCGATGGTGAAAGTGCCGAGATCCTGGCCATGTACAATCCCGGAACACATGCCAACCATTGGAAAGAGGAGAAATATGCCAGCTTTGATGAGGCTGATATCGGACAAATGTTTTTCAGCCATGCGATGATTGATGATGGACAAATCTATCCGACCATGGACGGACCTGCCGTTTTCAAAAAAGCCGTCGTGAAATTTCCTGAAGTCATCATGGAAGCCCTGGCCAAGAACAACATGACCCCTGCAGACCTGGATTTGTTGATTCCCCATCAGGCCAATTTGCGCATCGCTCAATTTGTCCAACATACGCTCAAACTCCGCGATGACCAGGTATACAACAATATCCAGCATTATGGCAATACTACGGCTGCATCGGTACCGATTGCCCTCTGCGAAGCCTGGGAAAAAGGCCTGATCAAGGATGGTGATACCGTTTGCCTGGCTGCATTTGGAAGCGGCTTCACCTGGGCCAGTGCACTGTTGAAATGGTAAACTGTTTTCTCAACCGGCTTCAACCAAAAAAACATGCTTGGCCCAAAAAGCCTTGCACTCCTCCAATCTTTTCCTGCCCAACCGGTGCTGGGGAAGCGGCATGGCGGGTGAGCCAGGAAATGCCGTAATGAAAACATGGCCCTGCTGGGTGGGCCTGAGCACCAAGGTGAACTCCCAGGTGGATGGAATCTTGTTCACTTCAAGATGAAGCAAATCAAGGCCCCGGTTCTTCCTTAGAAAAATCCCAGCCCTTTGTGCAGCAGTCAACTCATCCACATGTACAACAGCCTTTGTGCCAATGCCGTTAGGAAAATCTGTTGGCGAAACCTGCCCATTGAGCTGGATGTTGCGGTCGCCTGTTTCCGATACAACAAAAGGATAATGGCCAATCCTGTTCAGGAGGCCTGGAATATCGGAAGCAAAGCTGGCAAAAAACCTTGAGCCAGGAAGTTTCAGCGCAGCTTGAATGTTCTTTTCAACATGACCGGCCCTTTGCAAACTGGCGCGCAATTGTTCATCCATCCCCTCAAAATGACGAAGCATGTGAAAGGCATTGTCGATCCGGTATTTGATTTTTGTCGGTTCCAAATCAGCCAGTAATTGAACTGCAAATAAATGGTTTTCGCCAATCTAAAAAGGTAAATTTCTGAACCAAAGGGCTATCCCGTCGACTTCAATGCCAACTGATTATTTTTTCCTGACAAGGTAAACCATGGTCATCATCATCAACAGGAACATCATGCCGGTGAACTGATGAGCAACCCCCAGCCAAAGCAAGGCTGTTTTGTTGTTGGCAAACAATACCGTGAGAATCCCCAAGACCACCTGCAATACAATCATCAGCAACGGGAGAGACCTCAACTTTGAAAACAGGGTTCCCCCAACAATTTTCTTTGCCCTCAGGTGCCAAACAACAATCAATGCTGTGATGAGATAGGCCAGCGTACGGTGGATGAAATGCACTGCCAGTGGATCGTGGGTGAAATCGGACAAGCCATCGTTGGCCATCGAAGAAGGAATCCATTCTCCATTGATTGTGGGCCAGGTGGTGGCAAAATTAGCGGCCTTCAATCCGGCCATGAAAGCCCCAAAGACGAGCTGAACCACAATCAACAACAACAAAACAAGTGTGAATTTTTTCAACGAAGGTGCAACAACATGTTGCGCAGTAGGAACCAGCAACAGCATGGCAAACCAATAAGTATACACCAGCAAGCCCAGTGCAGAAATGAAATGGATGGCAAGGCGGATATGGTTTACATAAAGGTTTTCATCATTGAGGCCGCTGGCCACCATGATCCATCCAATCAGGCCCTGGGCAGCACCCAGCAAAAACAGGATGATCAAGGGATTGATCATCTCTTTCCTGAACATTTTTTTGACAATGAAATAGATGAATGGGATGAGGAATACCAAAGCAATCAACCTTGCCCATTCGCGGTGAAACCATTCCCAGAAATAAATGAATTTGAAATCAGACAAAGTGAACTCAAAATTCAGGTGTTTGAACTGCCCAATTTGCTTGTACTGTTCGAAGGCCTTCAGCCATGCGGCCTCATTCAAAGGAGGGATAGCACCCAGGATTGGCTTCCATTCTGTGATGGAAAGCCCCGAGCCCGTCAAGCGTGTAATCCCACCCAACAACACCTGGATGATGATCATTCCGACTCCAATCAACAACCATATTGCTACAGCATTTGATTTTTTGGCAACAGTATTTTCAATCATGGCACAAAGGTATTGCAGTTGTTCATCGCGAAGGTTTTTTGATGAATTTTTCTTGCTACTTTGCAGCAGATGCTCAAACCATTTTACCAGGACCTTCATCCCGAAGCAGGATGCGATGAAGCAGGCAGGGGTTGCCTGGCAGGGCCAGTGTTTGCGGCAGCCGTTATCCTTCCACCGGATTTTGCTGATCCTGTTTTGAACGATTCAAAACAGATCAAGGAAAAGACCCGTTATGCCCTGCGGGACATGATCCAAAAGGTTGCCATCAGCTGGGCTGTGGCCAAAATTGATGCTCCAGAAATTGATGCAATCAACATCCTCAATGCCTCCATCAAGGCCATGCACCTGTCACTGGACCAACTCAAGCAAAAGCCATCTTTCATCATCATCGATGGCAACCGGTTCAAGCCTTACAAGAAAATCCCGCATGCCACCATCATCAAAGGCGATGGCCAGTATTACTCGATTGCAGCCGCAAGCATCCTGGCCAAAACCTATCGTGATGATTTTATGCTGGAGCACCACGAAAAATATCCACACTACAACTGGAAAAAAAACAAGGGCTATGGCACGCTTGACCACCGAAAGGCGATTGGCGAATTCGGAAGATGCCCCCTGCACCGGGAGAGTTTTCAGCTCCGTTAATTGGATGCCAATACAGCCATTTGTTGAACAACTTTTTTGCCGATTTTTTCACCCTGAATCATCCCCTGTTCTATGGCGCTTTTGTAATGAATGCCGCCGTAAAACCTGCTGATACCAGCCTCTTTTGCCGCTTCCCAAAACGAAGAGAAAGAACGCGAAGGCAAACCGTAAGGGACCTCAGTATTGTCAACAAATTGAAAATGGGAGCCAAACAGCGATGTCAACACCACTGCAGCCGATGCGCTGATCACACTGTGGCCGCTGGTATACTCCGGAAAAGGAGGAGTCTGGAGCAGGGGCCGCCAGGTTTCATCGATATGGGCATTGATGTATGATTCCGGCCGAATGGTATTGCTTCGGTATTTTTCATCCCAGCAGCTGATGAAGGCATCAAACAATGCAATGGAAGTAAAAAAATAGGCTTTGACAGACTGGGTGAAACCTGCATTCGCATTCTGCGAAGCAATGCCAACAATGCTCATCCAGTGTCCGCCAGGAGACAATTTCTTTGTGGCAAAATTCACATGCCCCTGCACCGTCAGGTGAAAAGGATTACAGTCCCAAAAAAGGGCCACAACAGAATCTTGACGGGTAAGTTGTTTGACAGTAGTATATACTTCATTGGCTTGCTGAAAAAAGGCAGATGCTTTGTCGGTGCTGAAAGGAATCGCCTGCCTTGGCCTGAAATGCTGCAGGGAATCAAGGGCAACTGTTCTGATTTTCCCCCAGTGCGGCTCTACTGCCTGAAAATATCCTGGTGGTGTAGGAATCCACGTAGATCCGTTTTTGATCAGTGAATACCTGCGCATCTTTCTTGTTTCTGCATATTGATCCGACTGCGACCAACGGACCACCGATGAGGATACGGCAGTTGCCCATGCCACAGATGCGGCATATTCATCAGGCTTGATGTGCTTGAACGCTTTTGTGATGACGCTCATTGAATCCAGCAACATGGAATCTGAAAAAACAAATTTGGAAGCGGTAAGCAGCAAGGCATACACTGCGCTGAAATCCCGGTTGATGTTTTTTTTATGCAGGCTGCGATCCGGTGGCTGAAAATCATTTCTCAAGCGATGAAATGAATTCATTTTATTGTCGGCCGTTGATGCTTCGTAAGCTGCAAGGCTTGAATACAAGTAAATCCTGCTCGATACCGGAGGAGAGAAAATATCATGCACGATGACCCCGGTGATGGCGCGTTGTGCACGGTGGAGCAGCTCAGTAGAAGTCTGTGCCGATGATGTCAGCAGGCAAAAAGAAAATAAAAGGTATACCGCGATACTTTTTGTGTTTTGCATCAATGGCTCATTTTTAAAACCTGCACAGGTTCGTTGTTCTTTGCAACAATGATCAGCTTCTTGTTCTCTGCATTCTTGATGACAACAGACTGCCGCACATCACCCCCCACATAAAGTCCTGTTGCGTTGTTGGGCAATGTTTTTATGCCGTCTTTTGAGAACTGTATCAAGCTACCAAGACCAGCATCGCTTTGTCCCCACTGGGTTCGCCATGGGTAAAAATTACCTGTCAGCAGATAGAAATTCCCCAGTCCTGGCATTTCCATTTTCT
>Ga0315902_10009302_pt1 | contig 13175 bp, 8 predicted proteins | sample LakEriMetagenome_9_FD_203523 | JGI IMG/M metagenome (GOLD analysis project Ga0315902, IMG submission 203523) | Freshwater fungal communities from buoy surface, Lake Erie, Ohio, United States - Buoy 12 MA117 | ecosystem: Environmental > Aquatic > Freshwater > Lake > Lake biofilm | place: USA... | reverse complement strand
CTCGATGCCGACCGATTGCAGGTGCGCAGCCGCGGCCTGCGGCTCGCGCAAGACGCATTCCTCGCCGCTGTCGGCCTCCGGCGTCGTTCGTGATCGCCGCGCGTCATCCCACCGGCTGCCGCCGGGGGCTTCCGGGTTGCGGCATGTCGCCGCCGCCCCTGATCGCCGCGGGGGATCACGAACGGCGTCGGCAATGCCCGTGTCGCTCGGCGGATCTGCGACTACAAGCACCCGAGCACGGCGTCGTGCACGAGGCCGTTGGTGGCCACGCCGTCGCCGGAGTCGATGCTCGGACGGCCGCGCCAATCGGTGAACCGGCCGCCGGCTTCCGTCACCACCGTCTCCACGGCGGCGGCGTCCCAGGCGTTGAGGAGCGGGTCGATCATCACGTCGGCCCGGCCCGTCGCCACGAGCAGGTAGCCGTAGCCGTCGCCCCAGGTGCGGACGACCCCGCAGGCCGATTCGATCCGGCCGCGGGCGGCGTCGCCGGCCGCGCGGCCGCCGTTCCACCGGGCGAACGACGTGAAGTCGCTGGAGCAGACGAGCGATTCGGCAAGCGTGGCCCGCGCCGACACACGAGCGGCAACCGCCGCGGCCGAGCCCCGCACGTGCCAGGCACCCGCGCCGCGGGCCGCGTAGACGAGTTCGTCGAGGGCGGGGATGGCGATCACGCCGAGCACCCCCTGCCCCGCCTGCCGGCAGCCGACGAGCGTGGCGTAGAGCGGCACGCCGCGGATGAACGACTTCGTGCCGTCGATCGGATCGACGATCCATTCATAGCCCGATGTGCCCGCCGTCGCGCCCGTCTCCTCGCCGAGGAAGGCGTCGTCGGGAAACGCTGTCAGCAGGTGGTCGCGGAGGATCGCCTCGGCGGCGCGGTCGGCCTGCGTCACGGGCGAGGCGTCGGCCTTTGTGTCGACCACGAGGGTCGGGGAGTTGAACCAGCGGAGCGTGTCGGCGGCTGCGAGTCGCGCGGCGGCGATCGCGACGGCCAGCCGATCGGCCACTGCCGCCTGGGAAGGAAGTGATGGGCGTGTCGTCATGCCGGGGGACCCTCGGGTGAGGCGGGTGTCGCCGACGGCGTCGGCCGCAGCGACACGAGCAGGATCAACCCCGCGCCGATCACGAGCCAGGTGTCGGCCAGGTTGAAGATCGGCCAGTCGATCACGCCGGGCAGCACGAAGTGAATCCAATCGCGGACGGCCCGCACCGGCTCGCCGAGCCGATCCGCGGGCGCGTGCCAGGTGAGGCCCGGCAGCCCGAGCCGGTCGTAGAGGTTGCCGATGATGCCCCCCACGATCAGGCCGAGGGCCGTGACCAGCACCGCGTCATCGCGGGTCGTCTGTCTGGCCATCATGGCCAGGATGCCGGCGATCGCCAGCACCGACACGCCGGCGAAGGCGAGGCCGAGCCCCTGCCCCATGCCGAAGAGCGCGCCTTCGTTGAGGTTGGTTTCCAGCATCAGCACGCCCGGGATGAGGTCGTGCCGGGGCCCCGTGCCTGGCATGCCGAGCCGGGCGAAGGCGATCGATTTCGTGACGAGATCCACGCCGGCTGCCGCTGCGGCCAGGAGGGCGAACCCGATCCAGGATCGGGATGCTGATCGGCTGATCGGGGTTGAGGAGTCCGACATCCCTGTCGCTCGGGGCTTCTTCGCTCGGAGGCCTAGCGGGGCTGCCGCGGCCGCCCGCCGTTCCCCTGCTCCATCTTTTCGGCACAGCGGATGCACATCGAGGCGAACGGAATCGCCTCCAGCCGCTTCTTGGCGATCACGCCCCCGCAATCCTCGCAGGTGCCGTAGGTGCGGGCGCGAATCCGGTCGAGGGCATGCTCGATCTGTTCCAGCGTGCCCTCCTCGCTTGCCATCAGGCTGAGCGTGAATTCCTGCTCGAACGCGTCGGAGCCGATGTCGGCCATGTGGATCGGCATGCTGGAGAGGTCGCCGCTGGCCTCCGAGCGGGTCTTCCGCAGGGCGGCATCGGCCATGGTCGAGACGTCACCCCGCAGCCGGGCCCGAAGCGATTCCAGGGCCGTCTTGAACACTTTGACGTCCGCCGCCTTCATTGCCGCCTTCATCGGTGCCAGCCCTCCCGAAGCGTTTCCAACCGGGGCCGTCGCGAGTTCCGCCTCCGACCGGCCGAATCTTGGAGGGTATCCCCCGGTTCGGGGCCTGTCAAACTGGCAGGCGTCCGGCCGGGCCGTCGCTTGCTGGAGCGAATGCGGCGACCTACCTTTTGACGATACTATGGCCGAACGCGGCTGCCTCCCGTCCGGGAGGGCCGGTCGCGGTATGGAGAGCGTCCGTTGTCCGTCCTTGCCCACACCGATCTTGCCTTTCAGCAGTGCATCTCGCCCGCCTGTCGGGCGACGTTCTCGGTGGACGAGGTGCTCACGAGCTGCCCGTCGTGCGGCAACCTGCTCGACGTCGAATACGACTGGGATCGGCTGCGGCCGCCGACGTCGTTCGAGGTGTTCGAGCGGAAGTGGATGCGGCGGAGCGACCCGCTCGCCTTCAGCGGCGTGTGGCGGTTTCACGAACTGCTGCCTTACGCGCCCCGCGAGTCGGTCGTCACGATCGGCGAGGGGCAGACGATGTGCCCCCCGTCCGACGGCGTGGCGAAGTACGTGGGCGTGGAGAACGGCCGACTGTTCCTGCAATACGAGGGCCTCAATCCCTCGGGCTCGTTCAAAGACAACGGCATGTCGGCCGCCTTCACGCACGCCCGCATGATCGGGGCCCGCCGTGCCGCGTGTGCCTCGACGGGGAACACGAGCGCGTCGCTGGCCGTCTACTGCGCCGTCACGCGGATGATGCGGGGCATCATCTTCATCGGCTCCGGCAAGATCTCCTACGGCAAGCTCTCGCAGGCGCTCGACTACGGCGCCCTCACGATCCAGATCGCGGGCGACTTCGACGACGCGATGGCCCGCGTGAAGGAAGTGGCCGGGAAGCTCGGCATCTACCTTGTGAACAGCGTCAATCCCTTCCGGCTCGAGGGGCAGAAGACGATCATGTTCCGAGTGCTCGAGTCGCTCGGCTGGGAAGTGCCCGACTGGATCGTGGTGCCCGGCGGCAACCTCGGCAATTCGAGCGCCTTCGGCAAGGCCTTCGCCGAACTGCGGAAGCTCGGCCTCATCGACCGCGTGCCGCGGCTCGCCGTGATCAACGCCGCCGGCGCCAACACGCTGCACGAGCTGTACACCCGCCGCGGCCTGCGGTGGAACGGCGGCCGGGCCGACCTCTCACCAGCCTGCCACTACTACGACGAGCTCGACCGCGACAAGAAGCGGGCCGACACGATCGCCAGCGCCATCGAGATCAACCGCCCGGTCAACCTCAACAAGTGCCTGCGGGCACTCGAAGTGTGCGACGGCGTCGTCCGCGAGGTGAGCGAGCAGGAGATCCTCGACGCCAAGGCCCAGGTGGGGGCCGGCGGCCTCGGCTGCGAGCCGGCGAGCGCCGCGAGCGTGGCCGGAGCGAAGCAGCTCGTGGCCGAGGGCGTGATCGGCAAGGACGAGCGCGTGGTCTGCATCCTCACGGGCCACCAGCTCAAGGATCCGACGGCCACCGTCGCCTACCACACCACCGACCAAAAACTCTTCAACGAGGTGCTCGGTAGCCGCGGCGTGAGCCGGGCGAGCTTCGCCAACCGCTCCGTGAGCGTGGGCAACCGCCTCGACGAAATCGTGCAGGCAATCGATCTCTATGGCTGAGTCCAGCGGCCCGTTGCGTCTCGTCGTTCACGGTGCCGCGGGCCGGATGGGCTGCCGGGTGGTGGCCTGTGCCGCGAGCGACACGCCCCCGTGGCGGCTCGTCGCCGCGATCGAGCGGGCGGGCCATCCGCGGGGCGGAGTCGATGCGGGCGTGCTCGCCGGCATTCCGGCCGCCGGTGTCGTGGTGAGCGACTCGTGGACCTGCCCGGCCGACGTGGTGATCGACTTCTCGCTGCCCGAAGCGGTGGCCGGGATCGTGGCCAAGTGCGTGCAGGCCAAGCTGCCGCTCGTCGTGGCCACGACGGGTCTCGAGGCCAAGGAGCATGCGGCCATCGCCGCCGCGGCGAAGACGATCCCGATCCTGCAGTCGCCGAGCATGAGCCTCGCGGTGAACATCGCGATGGATCTCGTGGGGCGGGCGGGCGCCCTGCTCCGCCGCGTGGGCGGCCGCACCGATGTCGAGATCATCGAGTGCCACCACCGCCACAAGGAAGATTCGCCGAGCGGCACGGCGCTGAAGTTCGGCGCGATCGTGCAGGAGGCGATGGGGCAGACGAAGGCCGCGCACGGCCGCGAAGGCCGGCCCGGCGCCCGGCCGGCCGACGAGATCGGCTACCACGCCGTCCGCGCCGGCGACAATCCGGGCGAGCACACGATCCTCTTCGGCATGGAGGGGGAGAGTTTCTCCGTGAACGTCAGGGCCACCAACCGCGACTGCTACGCCCGCGGCGCTCTGGCCGCAGCGCGGTTTCTCGTCGGCAAGCCGGCCGGCCTCTACTCGATGCGCGACGTGCTCGGCATCGCCTGAGAGGTGGTGGCCCTCGCGGTTCGCGATCCCCCGGCTTGCGCCTGGGGGCTTGGATGGGAACGCTGCGGATACACGCCGCGGCCTTTCCCATAAAAGCCCCCATGCGCAAGCAGGGGGATATTCCGGCATCCATCCCGAAGCGGCCCGGATCATCCCCCGGCTCGCGCCTGGGGGCTTGGATGAAAGCCCGGCCGTTTGCGGATAACAAGCCCCGGGCGGAAGCCCGGGGGTCGGCTTCGCACCGTGCTCAACCCCGCTCAGTCGCGATACTCGTACTTGTACTTGCCCGGATACGGCACGGGGTAGGTGCCGTCGGCGTTGGCCAGCAGCAGCGGCGGCGAGGAGTCGGTGAGCGCGTCGACGCCGGCCGTGAGGTCGTCGGGGCAGTTGAGCATCTCGTCGTAGGTGATCGCCTGTCCGGTGTGGGCGGCGAACCGCCCCATCGCCGTCACGAGGCTCGCCTGGGCTCCGCGGACGGCCTCGTTGTAGGGCGTGTTTTTGATGACAGCCTCGACGAGATCCATCCACTCCTGGCGGTAGGGCTGGGTCTCGCTCTTGTTCGCCGTCCAGATCGTGTTCTTGTCGTCGATCTCCTGGCCCTTGAAGATCGCCGAGCGGGCCGGATGGTGGCCGGTGCTCGAGATCCGGAAGGCGTGCTTCGAGCCGTGGCCGAAGAGCCCGAACTTCGACTCGGCCTTCGGGATCGTGCGGCCGAAGTAGAAGAACTTCGTGCCGTCGGCGAACGTGTACTCCACCGAATAGTTGTCAAAGTTCTGGTCGTCGATCTTGGCTCGCATCTGGCGGCCGCCATTGGCCTCGGCCTTCACCGGCCAGGCGTCCTTCATCCAGCAGGCTTCGTCGATGTGGTGGATGTAATAGTCGCTGAAGATGCCGCCGCTGGCCCAGAGGAAGCAGTGGAACCGCTTCACCTGCCACTGCAGTTCCGTCATGTCTTTCGGCGGCCCCGGGAACAAATCCCAGCCCTGCACGGCCGGCTGCATGCGGTAGCCGCGGAGCGTGATGATGTCGCCGGCGGCCCCTTCGCGGAGCTGCTGGAAGAGTTCCTGTCGGGCGCTGTTGTGCCGGGCCATCAGCCCCACGCCCACCTTCAGGTTCTTCGCGTCGGCGAGGGCGGAAAGCTCGATGATCCGCCGGGCGCTTGGCCCGTCCACCGCGATCGGCTTCTCCATGAAGACGTTCAGCCCCTTCTCGATCGCATAGCGAAACATCGGTGCCCGGAAGGCGGGGGGCGTGGTGAGGATCGCGATGTCGCCGGGCCGCAGGGCGTCCATCGCCTGCTTGTAGGCCTCGAAGCCCACGAACTTCCGCTCGTTCGGCACGTCCACCGTGTCCTTGAACTGTTCGACGAGCGCCTTGTGGCGGGTCTCGATGTTCTGCGGGAAGATGTCGCACATCGCGTACATCTTCATGGGGGCGGAGGTCACGGAGAGGGCATCCGCCGCGGCACCCGCGCCCCGGCCGCCGCAGCCGATGAGGGCGAGGCGAATCTCGTCGCTGCCACCGGGTTGCACCGCGGGTGGCTTGGGCTCGGTCGCCTCATCGGCGGCCCGGGCCACGCCGGCGAGGCTGCCGGCTGCGGCGGCCATTTGTCCGGCGGTGCCGAGGAACGTGCGGCGGGTGCTGCCAGGAGCGTGCGAATCGGGGCGGGGCTGGTTCACGGCAAATCTCCACGAGGGTGAGCCACGGCTGCCCGGAGGCGGACGGGGCGAACGCTTCAGGCTCGGAGTATAAACCGCCGCGGGGTATCGCATGCTGGTCGCGAGGCTGCAAGCGAAACATTTTTGGAGCGACTCATAAAACCGTCCCCTCCTTCCACCTCACCGCGGCCGGAAAGAAACGGACGGGGGCCGACGCGATCGACCGCGAAAAGCCTTCCCCGTCGCGGGCATCACGGCCTGGCCGACGGCTGCATCAGGTAGGCGAGCAGGTCGGGCAGGTTTTGTTCGCCGATCTGGTCGAGCATGTTCGACGCCATCGGCGAGAGAGGCGAGACGGCCACCTCGTCGATGTCGGCGGCGGCGATTCGCAGCTCCTTGCCCGTGCTGTCGACGAGGATCAGATCGCCGCCATCCTCGCGGAGCTTGAGGCCTGAGATCACGCGGCCGTCGTTCGTCGTCACCATGGTCGTGCGGAAGGCCTCGTCGACGTTGCGATTCGGATCGAGGATGTCCTCCAGCAGCCGCTCCGCACCTCGCTGCCCCACGCCATCGAGTTGCGGGCCGACCTTGCCCCCCACGTCGGCGATGCGATGGCAGCTCGCGCAGGTCTTCGCGAAGATCGCCCGCCCCGCATCGATCGACGGCGTCGCCTTCGCATGGTCGGCCGCCACGCGGGCGATCACCTGCCGGATTGCGGTGTCGGCCGAGGGCAGATTGCGGGTGAGGTCGGCGATCCGCTCTTCGACGTCGGCCGCTCCCGAGGCCTGCAGCCGGTTCACGACCGGCTTGTCTTGCAGGAGCCGCGCCGACGCCTTCCCGGCGGCCACCCGCTCCAGAAGCAGCTCGGCGCCCTCCTTTGTCGAGGCGAGCGCCAAGGCAAAGGGCTGCTGCAAGGCTGCGGGCGCGGTGACGATCGCCGCGGCCAGCGTGCTGCGGGCCTCCGGCGTGTCGGTCGCGCCGAGCTGGCGGGCCACGGCCTGACGCAGCGGCACCGGCTCCGCACCACTGCTCACGATCGTCGCCAAGGCCGCAGCCGCTTGCCGCGCGTCGAGCGCGGCGGCCGTGGCGGCGGCGGTGGTGCGGACGTCATCCGGCAGCCCGGCATGACGCAACACGCCGAGCGTCTGGACGGTGACGGTCGCCAGCCGCAGCTGCTCCGCCACCTTGAGCGCAAGCGACACAAGATTGGCGGCGGGCAGCGGGCCGCCACTCGAATTCCCCACGAGGTTGAGGATGCTCGGCGCGAGGGAGGCGCCCCAACGCCCGAGCTCGTCGTCACTCGAGAGTTTTTTACCACCGCGAGACAGGCCGTCGAAAAGCGACTGAAACGCGGCCGCCTCGGCGGCGACGCTCTCGCCATTCCTCTCCCGGGCAAACCTCGCCGCCTCGTCGACCCGCTCGTCGCCGCAGTGCTGGGCCACGCTCGCGAGGCAGCGGCTCACGAGGTCGGGCTCGGCGTCGTGGCCGCGCAGGTAGTCGAAGGCGAACCATGCGACTGCGTCGTCCGGCACGGCGACCGCGATCTCGATGAGCTTGAGCCACTCGGTGTCGGCGAGCGTGAGGCCGGCCAAAACGTCCGGCGGCGTCGTGCGCAGCTGGTTCCGCACGGCGATCCGCAGGGCCTGGATCAGCTGCACGTCGTCGCTCGGGGCCGCGAGCCACGCCTGCACGAGCGGCTGAATCGACGCCGGCTCCGGATGCTCCGCCAGCGCCTCGGCGGCCGCACGGCGAACGAACGGATCGGCGTCGGCGAGTTTCGCGCGAACGAGACCGCCTCGGGCCGCATCCCAGCCGGGCATGGCAGCGAGCGTTTTCATGAGGTGCACGCGAACGACCGGCGCGGGATCGTTCGTGGCCCGCGCGAGCGAGTCGCCAGTGAGCCTCCCGAGCCTCGCGAGCCCGCGGACGGCAAACGCCCGACGATCGTCGGCATGGGCGGCGCCCGAGACCGGCGCGGCGAGCACGCCCTCGAGTAGCGAAGCCACACCGTCGCGATCGCTGCCTGGCGGCGCGGCCCGTGCGATGAGCGTGTCGAACGCGAGCCGACGCATGGTCGCATTGCCATCCCCGAGCAGCGCCACGAGCCTGTCATTCTCCAGGCGGGTGAAATCGGCAGGCGATCCGGTCGCCCCCTTGCCATCCATCCCCTTCCAGACGATCCGCCAGATCCGGCCGCGGTGGCGGTCGCGGCGGGGATGCTTCAGGTCGACCTCGTAGTGGCCGATGATGCAGTTGTAGAAGTCGGCCACGTAGAGACCGCCGTCGGTGCCAAGCTGGAGATCAACCGGCCGAAACCACCAGTCATCGCACGACACGAAATCGGTCGGCTTCTCAACCCACGGCGACGAGCCCCGCCACTCGGGGACGTCGCGATGGATGATGTTGGTCATGACGTTGCCCACGAACATCGACCCGCGATACTCCGCGGGAAACTGTTCCGCCTCGTAGGCCACCATGCCGGCGATGCCGGTCGAGCCGTGGCCGTCGCCCGTGGTGAGCGGCGCGAAGCCGAGGCCATCGTGCGGTTTGCCGAAGCTTTCGTAATGACCGCCGCGGAGGATCATCATGATCGGCTTGGAGTGGCAGTCGGCCGTGAACTGGTTGCCCATCCGGTCGAAGCACATGCCGAACGGGTTTACCTGCCCCCACGAAATCTGCTCGATCGCCGAGCCGTCGGGGCGGAAGCGGTAGCTGTTGCCGGACGTCATTTCGAGGACGACATCCCCCTCGCCGCGCAGCTTCACTTTCGACGCATTGCGGAAGCCGTGGCAGGCGTAGACCCAGCCGTCGGCCCCGAGCCGGAATGCATTCTGGTTGCCGTGGGTGTCGGCGAAGTCGAACGGGCCGTAGAGCACTTCGCGGCGGTCGGCCTTCCCGTCGCCATCGGTGTCGGTGAGCTTCCAGATATTGGGGATCGACCAGACGATCACCTCCTGGCCGCGGCCGTCCGGCCTGCCGACGGGCAGCGGCAGCACGCCGATCGGGATATTCAGGCCGTCGGCGAAGAGCGTCGCCTTCGTCGCCCGGCCGTCGGGCCCAAAACCCTCGAGCACGGTGAGGCCGTCGCGCGGAGTGGTTCCCGGCGCGGCAGCGAACGGATACTCGACCGAGTGGGTCACCCACAGTCGGCCGCGGGTGTCGAACGCCAGGTTCATCGGCTTCTGAATCTGGGGCTCGCTGGCCACGAGCTGAATCTCGAATCCGGGCGGCAGTTTGAACTTCGCCCGCTCCTCGTCCGGCGTGAGCGCCTCTGTGGGAGCAACCGGCGGGCTGGCTTCGGCCCGGAGGCCCAACGTTGCGACGCACAACAGTGCGAGAATCGGCCGCCGGAGCATGGTCCGCGCGAGCATCAGGCTTTTCCTCCTCAGCCTATTGGCGGGGGCAAAAGGGTGTCAGGACTCTTTTCGGCACCGGGAAAGGGACGATAATCAGTAGAGTTCTGACACGGTCGTAGACTACCAAGAATTCGCTCCCGCCCCTATTGTTCATGGCCGCAGGTCACTCCCGATGTACAGCCTTCGTCTGATCGTCGTCGCGATCGTGGCCGGCGAGCTTGCCGCCTCTGGTCAGGCTGCCGAGAAGGCTCCCGACTTCAATCGCGATATCCGGCCGATCCTGTCGCGGAACTGCTTCGCCTGCCATGGCCCCGACGAGCACGACCGCCGCGGCGGCCTGCGGCTCGACGATCGCGAGGCGGCAATCTCGGAACTCGACTCGGGGGCCCGGGCGATCGTCCCCGGCCGGCCCGACGAGAGCGAGCTCGTCGCCCGCATTCACGAGACCGATCCCGACACGACGATGCCGCCGCCGGAGACGAACCACGTGCTCACGGCAGAGCAGAAGCAGCTGCTCGCCAAGTGGATCGCCGCGGGAGCCCCCTACTCTCCCCACTGGGCCTACGTGCCGCCCCACGCCCACGCGCCGCCGGCCTCGAAGCAGGCCGACTGGGGCGACAACTGGATCGACGAATTCGTCCTCGGCCGGCTCGAGGCCGAAGGGCTCGCCCCCGCCCCCGACGCCGATCCGGTCACGCTCCTCCGCCGCGTCACGTTCGATCTCACCGGTCTGCCGCCGACGCCCGCCGAGGTCGAGGCGTATCTGGCCGACACCCGGCCTGACGCCTACATGTTGTTGATAGACCGGCTGCTCGCCTCGCCGCGGCACGCAGAGCGGATGGCGGCCTGGTGGCTGGATCTCGTTCGCTACGCCGACACCGTCGGCTACCACGGTGACCAGCCCCACAGCATCGCGCCTTACCGCGATTGGGTGATCAAGGCGTTTCTCGACAACGTGCCGTTCGATCGGTTCACGGTGTTGCAACTCGCCGGCGACCTCGTCGGACCGGCCGCGGGCGAGCATCCTGAAGACGCGGTGCTCGCGAGCGCCTACAACCGGCTCCTGCAGACGACGCACGAGGGCGGCCTGCAGATCAAGGAATACCGGGCCATCTACCAGGCCGACCGGATCCGCAACGTGTCGGGCGTGTGGATGGGGGCGACGGTGGGCTGTGCCCAGTGCCACGACCACAAATACGATCCCTACACCGCCAAAGACTTCCACGCGTTGGGCGCGTTCTTCGCCGACATCGACGACGAGAAGCACATGGACAAGGGGGGCTTTGGCGGCCAGAACCTGAATACGTTGCCGACGAAGCGAGATCCCGAGATCACGCTCGTCGGGCCATTCGACCGCGAACGGGCCGCCGACCTCGATGCCCGCATCCACTCGCTCGAGAACGAGCTGCCGCCGCTCGTCTTGCCGCCACGGGCCCAGCCCGAGGAGCCTGAGCCGGAGACGGTGGTGGCAAAGCGGCTCGAGCTCCAGCGGCTCCTGGGCGATCGCAAGGCGCTCGACCGCAGGCTGATGGTCACGCGGGCGCTGAAGGAGCCGCGGCAGGTGCGATTCCTGCCGCGCGGCAACTGGATGGACGAGACGGGCGCGGTCGTCGAACCGGCCATCCCCGTGTTTCTCGGCAGCGTCGACGCGAAGGGCCGGCCCTCCCGCGCCGATCTCGCCTCGTGGCTCGTGCGGCCCGTCGCCGAGAGGGGCGTCGGCGAATTGACGGCCCGGGTCACGGCGAATCGCCTCTGGGCGATCTTCTTTGGCGCGGGTCTCTGCCGCAGCGTGGGCGACTTCGGCGGCCAGGGCGAACTGCCCGACCATCCCGAATTGCTCGACCGGCTGGGGCTCGAGTTCATGCGCGGCGGCTGGAATGTCCGCGACCTCGTCCGCACGATCGTATCGAGCCGGGCCTACCGGATGTCGTCGGATGCCGCGGCCGATCTGCTCGCCCGCGACCCCGACAACCGGCTGCTGGCGCGGCAGGGCCGCTGGCGGCTGCCGGCGGAGAACGTTCGCGACACGGCCCTTTTCACGAGCGGCCTGCTCGTCGAGCAGCTCGGCGGCGAGAGCGTGCATCCCTACCAGCCGGCCGGCTACTACCGGCACCTGAATTTCCCGATTCGGGAATACAAGGCCGACGATGACTCGCGGCAGTGGCGGCGGGGCCTCTATGTGCACTGGCAGCGGATGTTTCTGCATCCGCAATTGCTCGCCTTCGACGCGCCCAACCGCGAGGAATGCACGGCGGCCCGGATGCGGAGCAACACGCCCAAGGCGGCGCTCGTGCTCCTGAACGACCCCACGTTCGTCGAGGCGGCGCGGAAGCTCGCGGAGCTCGCGCTCACGTCGGGCGGCGCCGGCGACGATGAACGGATCGCGTTCCTGTGGAAGCGGGCGGTCTCGCGATCGCCGGATGCGAGGGAGCTTGCGATCGTGAAAGACCTGCTTGCCCGCCGCCGCGATGAATTCAAGGCGAGCCCGCAGGCGGCCGGTGAACTCCTCGCCGTCGGCATCGCGCCGCGCGACAAGACGTTGAACGAAACCGAACTGGCCGCCTGGACTGCCGCCGCCCGCGCGGTGCTCAACCTCAACGAGACGATCGCGAGATACTGACACACCGCACGACGAGGCGACGGGATCGGCGTGAGGATCCCGAGCATTTGGCCGCCGCGGCCACCGCGAGGGAACTCATGCCGTCCCGGAGCCGGAACACCACCCACGGGTGACTGACATCATGCACGATCCTGCCGCAATTCACCGCCGCACGTTTCTCGCCCGGTCGGGACTGTCGCTCGGGGGCGCCGCGCTCTCGGGGTTGCTGGCCCGCGATGGGCTGGCGGCGGCCATCTCAACGCAGTCGCGAACGGGCGGATCTTCCGATCGCTATCCCGGCGCGGTCCACCCGCTCCACCATCCCCCGAAGGCGAAGGCGGTGATCTTCCTCTGCCTCGCCGGCGGCCCGAGCCACCTCGAGACATTCGACCACAAGCCGCTGCTCGCGGAACTCGACGGCAAAGAGATGCCCGAGAGCGTGACGGCCGGCCAGCCGATCGCGCAGCTCCAGGGGCAGAAGCTCATCTGCCTCGGCCCTCGCAAGGGCTTCGCGCGGCGCGGCGAGTGCGGCGCCGAGGTGAGCGATTATTTTCCGCTGCTCGGGGGCTTGGCCGACAAATACGCGATCGTGCGGAGCATGGTGACCGAGCAGATCAACCACGATCCGGCGCACACGTTCATGAACTGCGGCACGGCGCTCTCCGGCCGGCCGAGCATGGGCGCGTGGGTGACCTACGGCCTCGGTAGCGAGGCCGACGACCTGCCCGGCTTCGTGGTCATGACGAGCAAGATGGGCCGCAGCCCGCAGCCGATTGCGGCCCGCCAGTGGCACTCAGGCTTCCTACCGGGGCAGTTTCAGGGCGTCGAGTTCGCGACGAGCGGGGCCCCCGTGCATTACGTCACGAATCCGCCGGGCGTGTCGGCGAGCCATCAACGGGACGTGATCGACACGGTGGCGGCCCTCGAAAACCACCGGCTCGCCACGCTCGCCGACCCCGAGATCGCCACGCGGATCAAGCAATACGAGCTCGCCTTCCGGATGCAGTCGAGCGTGCCGGCGCTGGCCGATCTCTCCGGTG
>Ga0315902_10009299_pt1 | contig 13176 bp, 11 predicted proteins | sample LakEriMetagenome_9_FD_203523 | JGI IMG/M metagenome (GOLD analysis project Ga0315902, IMG submission 203523) | Freshwater fungal communities from buoy surface, Lake Erie, Ohio, United States - Buoy 12 MA117 | ecosystem: Environmental > Aquatic > Freshwater > Lake > Lake biofilm | place: USA... | reverse complement strand
GAGGGGTATCCAACGAAGGACGGCGCCGGTCTTGTCGCATACCTCCTGCCACGGAATGAGATTGGCGTGATGCTCCATCTCGGTCAGGAGGATTTCGTCTCCCTCACGGAGCACGAATCGTTCGCCCCCCGGAGGCAGATCGGCGCCCCGCTGCGCTTTGGCCGTGGCGTTGCTGAAGGCGTAGGCGACGAGATTGAGGGACTCCGTGGCGTTGCGCGTAAAGACGAGATCCTCGGGGCGCGCTCCGACGAAGGCAGCAATGCGGGCGCGTGAACCTTCGTAGGCCTCGGTCGCCTCCTCAGCGAGCTGGTGGGCACCGCGATGCACCGCCGCGTTGCTCGTGAGGTAGTAGTCGCGCTCGGCGTCGAGCACCGCGAGGGGCTTCTGCGTTGTCGCGGCAGAGTCGAGATACACCAGGCGACCGCCACCGCGCACGTGGCGGGACAGAATGGGGAAGTCCTCTCGCACCTTGCGTGCGTCGATGGGGCTCGCCGATGTGGCCACGCTCACGCCGCGCTGCCTGCCTTCACGAAACGCTCGTAGCCCTCGTCTTCGAGGCGCTGCGCGAGCTCGGGTCCGCCGCTCTCCACGATCCGGCCATCCACGAACACATGGACGAAGTCAGGATGGATGTAGCGGAGGATTCGCGTGTAGTGGGTGATGAGCAGGGTGCCGGTCGTGCCGTCGGCCTGGAAGCGATTCACGCCCTCCGCCACGATCTTCAATGCATCAACATCGAGGCCGGAATCGGTCTCGTCGAGGACCGCGATGCGCGGCTTGAGCAGCTCGAGCTGGAGAATCTCGTGGCGCTTCTTCTCGCCTCCGGAGAAGCCCTCGTTGACGGATCTCTCCGCGAAGGACGGGTCGATCTGCAGCGCCGCCATGGCATCCTTCATCTCCTTGACCCACAGCCTGAGCTTCGGCGCCTCGCCGCGGACAGCAGTGGCCGAGGTCCTGAGGAAGTTCGAGACGGACACTCCAGGAATCTCCACGGGGTACTGCATAGCCAGGAAAAGCCCCGCGCGTGCGCGCTCGTCGACGGACATCTCAAGCACGTCCGCGCCGTCGAGGGTGATGGACCCCTCGGTCACGGTGTACTTGGGGTGGCCGGCGATCACGTAGGCGAGGGTCGACTTGCCGGAGCCGTTGGGACCCATGACGGCGTGCGTCTGGCCAGCGGCCACGGTGAGGTCGACCCCGCGCAGGATCTCGCGGGACTCACCGTCGGACTCCACGGTGGCGTGAAGGTTGCGGATCTCGAGGGTGGACATCATCGCTCCTATTCGGCGTGCTGGGGCAGGCTCACGGGGTGCTCCCCCACGAGGACTCGGGCGTCTGCGCCGTCACCGGAGACGACGACATCAAAGACAGGGACAGGTGCGGTGGCGGGCAAGGACAATGCCTCACCGGTTCGCAGATCGAAGCGAGAGCCATGGAGCCAGCACTCGATACTGCAGTCATCCACTTCGCCCTCGCTGAGAGCGACATCGGCATGTGAGCAGACGTCGAGGACACCGCGGATCTCTCCGTCGCAGTGGGCGAGCGCGACGGCGAACTCGCCCACCATCACGCGGAGTGCGGCACCCTCGGGAATGTCGGCGACCGCGCACACGTCGATACGGTTCACGTGAGCACCTCCTCGCCGTCCTCGATTCCATCGTCGGAGACGTCGACCCCTAGACGGGCATCGACGTCAGCCATGACGTCGGCCGAGAGAGCGGGCTCACCGAGGCGACCCAGGATGTCGGCAAAGAAGCCCCGGACGACCAGGACGCGAGCCAGGTCCTCCGGGATACCCCGCGCCTGCAGATAGAACAACTGCTCGTCGTCGAAGCGACCCGTGGCACTGGCGTGTCCGGCGCCTTGGATCTCACCCGTCTCGAGTTCGAGGTTGGGCACGCTGTCAGCGCGGGCGCCGTCGGTGAGGACGAGGTTGCGGTTGACCTCGTAGGTATCGATGCCGATGGCCTGGGCGCGGACGAGCACATCGCCAATCCAGACGGTGTGCGCACCCTCGCCCTGGAGGGCGCCCTTGTAGAGGACGTTGCTCGTGCAGTGAGGGGTGTCGTGATCGACGAAGACGCGATGCTCGAGATGCTGGCCAGCGTCGGCGAAGTAGAGGCCGAGGAGTTCGGCTTCACCGCCCGGGGCGGCGTAGGAGACGAGCGGGCTGAGGCGGACGACGTCCCCACCGAGCGTGATGTGAGCCATTAACAGGCGCGCATCTCTCCCGAGCTGTGCTGCATGGGTGCCCACGTGGACGGCATCGCGATCCCAGGCCTGGCGAGAGATGACCGTCGCCTGAGCGCCATCCCCCACTCGGATTTCGACATTGCCTGCGAAGACAGCAGAGCCGCGGTGTTCGAGGATGACCGTCCCTCTGCTGAAGGGCGCGAATTCGATCACCAGGTGAGAGGCTGACGCCTCGCCGCGGCCGGTGAGGATCACATGCGCTCGGCCCAGTGCCTCGGCGGCAAGTGACAACACGACGACGTCGCGCGACTGCGTCAGTGCCTGAGCGGACACGATGTCGGCCGGCACGAGCGTGACGCCCGTGCGGGGGTCGTCCGGTGTCACATGCTCGACCGCGAAGCCCTCTGCGTCGACGGACACGTCCAGGGCACCCGTCAGGTCGAGAGTGCCCGTGTGCAAGCCTCGCAGTCGACCGAGCGGGGTGAACCGCCACTGCTCCTCGCGGCCGGTGGGCACCGCGTGATCGCCGACGGCGCGCGAGCGTACGGACGGCGAGTGGTCACTCGCCGGAATGGTGACGGACATTAGCCGACGGCTCCTTCCATCTGGAGCTCGATGAGCCTGTTGAGCTCCAGGGCGTACTCCATGGGCAGCTCGCGCGCGATGGGCTCGACGAAGCCACGCACGATCATGGCCATGGCCTCGTCTTCTGTCATGCCCCGCGACATGAGGTAGAAGAGTTGATCTTCGCTGATCTTGGAGACGGTCGCCTCGTGACCCATCGACACGTCGTCCTCGCGCACGTCAACGTAGGGGTAGGTGTCACTCCGGGAGATGTCGTCGACCAGGAGCGCATCGCACTTCACGGTGCTCTTCGCTCCATGGCAGCCCTCGAGCACCTGGACGAGGCCACGGTAGGAGGTGCGGCCACCGCCCCGGGCGACAGACTTCGACACGATCGTGGACGAGGTGTTGGGTGCGGCATGCACCATCTTCGCGCCCGCATCCTGGTGCTGGCCCTCCCCGGCGAAGGCGACCGACAGCGTCTCGCCCTTGGCCTGCTCGCCGAGCATCCACACGGCGGGGTACTTCATGGTGACCTTCGACCCAATGTTGCCGTCGATCCATTCCATCGTGGCCCCCTGGTGCGCAGCGGCGCGCTTGGTCACGAGGTTGTAGACATTGTTGGACCAGTTCTGGATCGTGGTGTAGCGGCAGCGCGCGTCCTTCTTGACGATGATCTCGACCACGGCGGAGTGCAGTGAGTCCGAGGAGTAGATCGGGGCGGTACAGCCCTCGACGTAGTGCACGTAGGCACCCTCATCGACGATAATCAGGGTGCGCTCGAACTGCCCCATGTTCTCGGTGTTGATGCGGAAGTAGGCCTGCAGGGGAATCTCGACGTTGACGCCGGGCGGCACGTAGATGAAGGAGCCACCGGACCAGACAGCGGTATTGAGTGCGGCGAACTTGTTGTCGCCGACGGGGATGACTGAAGTGAAGTACTCGCGGAAGAGGTCCTCATGCTCGCGCAGGCCCGTGTCAGTGTCCAGGAAGATGACTCCCTGCTCCTCGAGGTCCTCGCGGATCTTGTGGTAGACCACCTCGGACTCATACTGCGCTGCTACGCCGGCGATGAGGCGCTGCTTCTCAGCCTCCGGGATGCCGAGTCGGTCGTACGTCGACTTGATGTCATCGGGCAGTTCATCCCAACTCGTCGCCTGCTTCTCCGTCGAGCGCACGAAGTACTTGATGTTGTCGAAGTCGATTCCGCTGAGGTTGGAACCCCAGGTCGGCATGGGCTTCTTGCCGAAGAGACGCAGGCCCTTGAGCCGGAGATCGAGCATCCACTCAGGCTCGTTCTTGAGCGCGCTGATCTCGCGGACGACATCCTCATTGATGCCACGACGTGCAGTGGCGCCGGCGACGTCCTTGTCATGCCAGCCGTACTCATAGCGGCCGAGGCCGTCGAGCTCGGGGTGCGCGGTTGACGTCATGCGGAGGTCCTCCGGTTCATGAGGGCGGGTACGAGGGTGGTGCATACGCCATCGCCACGACCGATCGTGGCGAGACGCAGGACATGGGATCCCAGCAATTGCTCGAAGGCTTCGGTCTCTGCCTCGCAGATCTGCGGGAATCGGGCGGCGGCGTGACGCACCGGGCAGTGGTGCTGGCACAGCTGTGGCCCGGCTTCCGTGTCGACCGTAGTCGCGGAGTAGCCGTCCTCTGCGAGACCCGACGCAAGCAGCGTGAGCCTGACGCGCACGTCCGAGGGCTCCGCGAGCGCCGTGCGGTGACGGGCCACGAGCATCTCGGCACGCTCACGTGCGAACTCCAGCACGGCCTGTTCGCCGTACGTCCGCTCGATGAACGCGAGCGCGGAAACAGCGAGGTCGTCGTAGTCCACGTCGAATGCGTGGCTCCCCGCGTCCGTGAGTGAGAACACGCGCGCAGGCCTGCCACGACCGCGCACGGGTGTCGGCCCGAAGGGACGGCTGTCATCTGCTTGCACGAAACCCTCGGCCACCAGCGCATCCAGATGCCGCCTCACCACCGTGGGGCTGTGGCCAAGGCGTCCGGCTAGCTCCGCGGCGGTAGCGGGCCCTCCGTCGAGGAGGGTCCGGGCGACGCGCTCGGCACCGGGGCTGGGGAATTTCACACCCCTAGTGTGTCGCAAATCCTCCGCAGCGCAACCTCCGGGTGCCTATTTCGCGCGATCTGCCCCTATCCGGGTGGCTTCTGGGCCGGCCTGCGGGGGGCCCATCGTCGCGTCCCACGACTGCGGAAGACTGCCGGGATGGACGCGGCACGCCTCGAAGGGGTCGTCGTGTCCTATGGGCCGGGCACGCGGGCCCTGGACGGACTTGACCTCCGGGTGCGCGACGGTGCCATCACCGCGCTCCTGGGGCCCAATGGGGCAGGGAAGAGCTCCGCCGTGGGTGTCCTTGCCGGGCTCGTGCGTCCGATGTCCGGGCGCGCTCAGGTGCTCGGCGGTACGCCGGGTCGCCCTGCGGCACGACAGCGCGTCAACGTCATGGTGCAAGACGATGGATTGCCCACGGGTGCCCGAGGCGCCGAGGTGGTCCGTCATGTCGCACGTTTGAGGGGTGCACTGGAGAGCGCAGAGCCCCTCATCTCGCTGCTGGGACTCGATCAACTGGGGCGCACCTCCGTCCGCCGTCTGTCCGGTGGCGAGCGCCGACGCGTCAGCCTCGCGTGCGCGCTCGTGGGTGATCCCGACTTCGTCATTCTTGACGAACCCACGGCAGGGCTAGATCCTCGCGGCCGCGCCATCGTCTGGGATGCCATCGCGGGACTCCGTGATCGCGGACGCGCCGTCCTGCTGTGCACGCATCTGCTCGATGAGGCGGAGGCGCTCGCCGATGACGTGGCGATCATCGCCTCGGGGCAGGTCCGCGCCGCCGGTCCCCTCGCCTCCCTGGTTCCGACGGGCACGGAAGTCGTCACCTTTGACGGGCCTCTTCACCTCGATGTGCGCAGCCTTGTGGACGCACTACCCGAGGGCGCCGTCGTCACCGAAATCTCCCCCGGTCGCTATCGCATCGAGGGCGGAGCCTCGCCCCAGATACTCGCGACTGTCGCGTCGTGGTGCGCCCAGCACGGAGTGCAGCCGCGCAATCTCGGGGTCGGCTCCGAATCCCTCGCCGATACCTACTGGCGCCTCACCGATGACACGGGGAGCGCCACGTGATTGCCCAGGCAGGATTCGAGCTGCGCCTCCTCGTGCGCAATGGCGAGCAACTCCTGCTGACCCTGATCATCCCGGTGGTACTGCTCCTCGGCGTCACACTCGTGAGCGCCGTGCCCTTGGATGCACCCGCCGGACCCGATCGAGTACCCGAGGCTCTCGGCGGCGTACTCGCCGTCGCGATCATTGCCAGTGCCTTCACCTCGCTGGCCATCAGCGTGGGCTTCGACCGTCGCTCGGGGGCGCTCCTCATGCTCGCGACGACGCCCCTCTCCCGGCAGGCAATCCTGGGGGCACGCGCACTCGCAGCATTGGCCATGGTGGGAATCCAGCTCGTCCTCTTGACCGGCACGGCGCTCGCGTTGGGTTGGCGCCCCTCCCTGGCGGCCCTGACCCTTATCCCCGTGGCCATCCTGGGCACGCTGGCCTTTGCGGCCTTGGGCTTCGCCCTGGGGGGCGCGGTGCGGGCCGAGGCCACTCTTGCCATCGCCAACGCCGTGTTTCTCCTCCTCGTGGTCGTCGGTGGCACGACGTTTCCGGCCACGGACCTCCCGGGCCCGATCGCCACGATCGTGGCGTTCCTACCTTCGTCTGCGCTCGGCGACTTGCTCAGATGGGGTGCTGGTGTCACCGGGGCCGCGGCCGGCTCGCTCGTCGTGGATGCCGTCCTGGTGGCCGTCTGGGGCATCGCAGGCCTGATCATCGCGGTACGCACCTTCCGCTGGAGCTGACAGCGCGTGATCCCGGCGGTCGGGCTCTCCCAGCACGCCGCCTCCACGCTTCCGTCATAGGCTCGAGACATGACGGCGGACACCCACCCCACCGAGACCATCTCCCGCCAAGGAGCACGTGCGCCGCGCTGGCTGCGCGGCATCTTCATCGCGAATCTCGTGGCACAGATCGGGATCGTCGTCACGGGAGGCATCGTGCGCCTCACTGGGTCCGGCCTCGGCTGCCCCACCTGGCCCGAGTGCGTGGAGGGCTCCTACATCCCCACGTCGCGGCAGGAAGAGGCCTGGCACAAGTACGTCGAATTCGGCAACCGCCTGCTCACCTTTGTGCTCGCGGCACTCGCCCTGGCAGCGATCCTCGGAGCTCTCGCCTGGTGGCGGCGCCAGCGGCAGACAGGCGGGGATGCTCGCGGGGCGGTCCTCGCCCTCGCGGCGATCCCCATCGTCGGCACGGTCGTCCAGGCGGTGCTGGGCGGAGTCACCGTCCTCACCGGCCTCAACCCCTGGGCCGTGTCCGCTCACTTCCTCGTGTCCATCGCGATCATTGCCGGCTGTGTCGTCCTCGTCGTGAGATCCGGTGAATCCGGCGACCGCCCCGTGACGCAGTTGGTCCGACCGGAGGTGCGCCTGCTGGCCTGGGCCCTTCTTCTGGTGACGGCGGTGGTCGTGGTGCTCGGCGTCGTGGTGACCGGGAGCGGGCCGCACTCAGGCGACGCCGACACGGAGGCACGCTTCGGCGTCGACCCGCGGACGGTCGCGTGGCTGCACGCGGATTCCGTCCTGCTCTTCCTCGGTCTGACCATCGGACTCCTCGTTGCCCTGCGGGTCACTCATGCGCCCCGCCGCACGATCACGCTCACCCTCACCCTCCTCGCGGTGGCGCTGGTCCAAGGCTTGATCGGCTACGCGCAGTACTTCAGCGGCCTGCCCTGGGTGCTCGTCGCGATCCACATGCTGGGCGCTTGCCTCGTGTGGATGATGGCGGTCTTCGTCGTGCTTAGCCTGCGGGCGCGCGGCCTCGTCCCCGCTGACTAAACAGTCACAAAGGGATCGATCGCGACCGCAAGGAAGAGGAGCGCGAGGTAGGTGATCGACCAGTGGAAGAGGCGCATAGGCCGGACATCCTCCGCACCCGCAAGGGCACGCCGGCGCAGAAGATGCGCCTCCGTCAAGAACACCGCGCCGAGGACGACTGCCGAGAGGGAATACACCCACCCCATGGGCGCCACGGGGATGAGGATCAGCGACGTCGCGACCATGACCCACGAATAGATCACGATGCTCCTCGTCACCGATCGGATGTCGCTGACAACCGGCAGCATGGGGACCCCTGCAGCGGCGTAGTCGTCCCGATAGCGCAGTGACAGCGGCCAGTAGTGCGGCGGCGTCCACCAGAAAACAATGAGGAACAGCACGACGGGTGTCCACGACAGGGAGCCCGTGATAGCGGACCAGGCGATGAGCACAGGCATGCACCCGGCGGCCCCACCCCAGACGATGTTCTGCGACGTCCGTCGCTTCAGCAGCATGGTGTAGCCGACCGCGTAGAAGGCAATGGCCACGATCGCCAATGCAGCCGAGAGCAGGTTGGCGAAGGTCGCCAGCACCACAACGCTCGCGATCGACAGCATGGTCGCGAGGACAAGTCCCCCGCGCACCGAGACCGCCCCGGTCGCCACGGGGCGCGCGTGGGTGCGGGCCATCAGCGCGTCGATGTCGCGGTCGTAGACGCTGTTGTAGGCGTTGGCGCCACCCGCAGCGAGCATGCCTCCCACGATCACGGCGATGGCCGTCACAGGGTCGGGCCAGCCCTGGGCCGCCAGGATCATCGACGGAATGGCCGTTACCAGGAGCAACTCGATGATGCGCGGCTTCGTGATGGCGACGTAGTGGCGGATGGTCTGCCAGCCCGAGAGGTCGCTGCCGCCAGGCCTCTGCTCGACCTGGGCCATGGCGTCCCCTCGTTGGGCCGCGGCAAGTGGACCGCGGGCTAAGGAATCCGGAACTTCCTCTTGCAGTCTAACGATGCCACGTGCAACCGCAGGTCCCGTCGCTAGGCTTCCGGGGTGACCGATACCCAGCCCGTGCCCCAGCCCCGTCCGCTCATCGGAGAAGGCCCCCTCACGTGGGATGACATGGACCGCAGTGCCGTTGCCACCGTTCGGGGACTCGCTATGGATGCGGTCCAGAGCACGGGCAACGGGCACCCCGGCACCGCGATGAGCCTCGCACCCGCCGCCTACCTGCTCTTTCAGCGCTTCCTTCGCCACGACCCGCACGACCCGTCGTGGCTCGGCAGGGACCGGTTCGTCCTCTCCTGCGGACACTCGAGCCTCACGCTGTACATCCAGCTCTTCCTTTCCGGCTACGGGCTCGAGCTCTCCGACCTCAAGTCGTTTCGCAAAGCGGGCAGCCTGACACCGGGCCACCCCGAGTACGGCCACACGGTCGGCGTCGAAACGACAACGGGGCCGCTCGGCCAGGGGATCGCCACGGCCGTGGGCATGGCGATGGCCTCGCGCTACCAACGCGGCCTCCTGGACCCGGACGCCCCGTGGGGATTCAGTCCCTTCGACCATCGCGTGTGGGTCATCGCGTCCGATGGAGACCTAGAGGAGGGCATCTCCGGAGAGGCGTCCTCGCTCGCTGGAGTGCAGCGTCTCGCCAACCTCACCGTGATCTGGGACGACAACCACATCTCCATCGAGGGCGATACCGCCGTGGCCTTCACCGAGGATGTCGTGGGGCGCTACGAGGCCTACGGCTGGGATGTCCACTACGTCGGCATGGCCCCTAACGGCGACATCGACGTCTTGGCGCTCAGCGCCGCCCTTGATGCGGCCTGCGATCAGCAGGAACGCCCGACCTTTATTGCGATGCGCAGCACCATGGCCTGGCCTGCCCCGCAGGCACGCAACACTGCAAAGGCACACGGTGCTGCCCTCGGTGCCGACGAGGTTGCGGCAACAAAGACGGTGCTCGGGCTCGATCCCTCAGTTGACTTCCAGGTGCCCAAGGGCGTGCTCGAGCATGCCCGCAAGGTCTCCGATCGCGGCGCGGAGCTGCACCGCGAGTGGGATGCCTCCTACCAAGAGTGGCGTCGACGCTACCCCGATCGCGCAGCCCTGCTCGATCGTCTCCTCGCGCGCGAGCTCCCGTCTGACATCGCAAATGCCCTGCCCGTCTTCGAGGCAGGCACCTCGATCGCGACGCGTGCGGCTTCGGGCAAGGTCATCAACTCCATCGCCAAGGTGATGCCGGAGTTCTGGGGTGGGTCTGCCGATCTCGCCGAGTCCAACAACACGACGATCGAAGGCGGACTCTCCTTCCTGCCCGCGGGCAGCGGGGCACGAGACTCCTCCCCCTACGGTCGCATCATCCACTTCGGCATTCGCGAGCATGCAATGGGAGCGATCCTCAATGGGATCGCGCTCGAAGGGCTCACCCGCCCCTTCGGCGGGACGTTCCTTGTCTTCTCCGACTACATGCGAGGCGCGGTGAGGCTAGCGGCGCTGATGCAGACCTCCGTCGTCTACGTCTGGACCCATGACTCGGTGGGGTTGGGCGAGGACGGGCCCACACACCAGCCGATCGAGCACCTCTGGTCCCTGCGCGGTATCCCGGACCTGGCCATCGCTCGCCCCTGTGACGGCAACGAGACCGCTCAGATGTGGCTTGAGGCCCTACGCCGCGGAACCCCCACCGGCATGATCCTCTCCCGACAGGGCCTGCCCGTCATCGACCGATCCACTCATGCTCCTGCTGCGATGGCGGCGCGCGGTGCGTATGTCCTCGCCGATGCCTCCGCGACACCTCGGGCAATCCTCATCGCCACCGGCTCGGAGGTTCAGGTGGCGCTCGCCGCGCGGGAGATCCTCGAGAAGGAAGGCGTGCCCACGAGGGTCGTGTCCGCTCCGTGCCTGGAGTGGTTCGACGATCAGGACGACTCCTACCGCTCGTCCGTGCTGCCCGACGACGGTGCCGCCCGCGTGGCTGTAGAAGCCGGTGCGACGTACGGATGGTGGAAGTATCTCGGTCCACGTGGGGCCGCCGTGGGCATCGATCACTTCGGTGCGAGCGCCGACGGTGCCATGCTCTTGGAGAAGTTCGGCATCACGGCCGAGGCGGTCGCCGCATCCGCGCGCGAGCTCCTGGCCCGGGAAGGAGCATGATGACGGCGCCGCAGGCACTCGTGGATCTCACCCGCGCGGGTGTATCCATTTGGCTGGACGACCTCGACAGGGGGCGCATCGCCTCCGGGGATCTCGCCCGCCTCATCGATGACGACGAGGTCCGCGGGGTGACCACCAACCCCACGATCTTCGCCAAGGCGCTCTCGGGCGCAGGATCTGCCTACTCCGCCCAGGTGAAGGAGCTCGCCCAGGCGGGGGCCTCCGTGGACGATGCCGTCCGCGCGCTGACGACCACGGACGTGCGCGATGCCTGCGACGTCTTCGCTCCGCTTTGGCGCGCGTCCGACGGCGTCGACGGACGCGTCTCCATCGAGGTCGATCCTCGGCTCGCGCGCGACACCGATGCGACGATCCTCCAGGCGCGACTCCTTCACGGCATGGTGGATCGAGGCAATGTCCTCATCAAGATTCCCGCCACAGCAGAGGGCCTCCCCGCCATCACCGAGACCCTGGGGTCGGGCATCAGCGTCAACGTCACCCTCATCTTCAGCGTCGAGCGGTACGCCGAAGTGCTCGATGCATGGATGTCGGGACTTGAACTCGCGCACGCTCACGGCCACGACCTATCGACCATCCAGTCGGTTGCCTCCTTCTTTGTGAGCAGGATGGACAGTGAGGTCGATGCCCGCCTCACCGCGATCGGCACTCCCGAGGCGCTCGCCATGAAGGGCAAGGCCGGGCTCGCGAGTGCCCGCCTTGCCTGGGGGGTCTACGAGGAGGCGATGGCATCACCGCGCTGGGCGGCCCTGGCGGAGTTGGGAGCCCGGCCACAGCGCCCGCTCTGGGCTTCAACGGGCGTCAAGGATCCGGCGTTGCCTCCGACGATGTACGTCATGGGGCTTGTCGTCTCTGGCTGTGTCAACACCATGCCGGCGGCCACTCTGAAGGCATCGGCGGCGTACCAAGGGTCCGTCGTCGATACCGTGACGGGCACCCAGGTTGAGTCCCGGGGAGTGTGGGATGTGCTCGGCGCGCTGGGCATCAGCGAGCCCGAGGTCTGCCAGAAACTCGAGGACGAGGGTGTCGAGAAGTTTGATGCATCCTGGGCCGAGCTCCTCGACACGGTCAGCCGTTCGCTGGACGACGCCAGGCACCCATGAGCAATCCGCTCCGTGACCCGCGCGACCGGCGACTGCCCAAGGTCGCCGGACCGTGCGGGCTGGTGCTTTTCGGCGTCACGGGCGATCTCGCGCGCAAGAAGATCATGCCCGCGATCTACGACCTGGCCAATCGAGGCTTACTCCCACCAGGCTTTGGACTCGTAGGCTTCGCTCGCCGGCAGTGGGATGACGAAGACTTCGCGCAAGAGGTCCACGACGCCGTGCGCGAGTACGCACGCACGCCCTTCCGCGAAGACGTCTGGGCGCAGTTGTCCGAGGGGATCCGATTCGTCGAAGGCGACATCTCCGATCCCGCGGCCTACCGTGAGTTGTCACGTGTCGTGGAAGAGGTGGACCGGCAGCGCGGCACGCTCGGCAACCACGCGTTCTACCTGTCCATTCCCCCGGGCCTCTTCCCCGTCGTTGTCAAGAACCTCAAGGAGAGCGGGCTCAGTGAACGCCACGGTCGCGAGTGGCGCCGTGTCGTGGTGGAGAAGCCCTTCGGGCACGATCTCGCGAGCGCACAGGAACTCGACAGAGTTCTGAGCTCGGCCTTCACGCCTGACGAGATCTTCCGAATCGACCACTACCTGGGCAAGGAGACGGTCCAGAACATCCTGGCCGTGAGATTCGCCAACACGATGTTTGAGCCCATTTGGAACTCCAACTACGTCGACAACGTGCAGATTACGCAGGCTGAGGACATCGGCATCGCCGGGCGTGCCGGCTACTACGACGGAATCGGTGCCGCGCGTGATGTGATCCAAAACCACCTGCTCCAACTCCTCGCACTCACCGCCATGGAAGAGCCCCTGTCGTTCAGTCCGCATGAGGTCCGACAGGAAAAGGAGAAGGTGCTCAGTGCCGTCACCCTTCCCAGCGACATCGGCGCCCACACAGCACGCGGGCAGTATTCCGCGGGGTGGCAGGGAGGGGTGCCCGTCGTGGGCTTCCTCGAGGAGGCAGGGATCCCCCCGGATAGCACGACGGAGACCTTCGCCGCGATACGTGTCACGGTGGATAACCGCCGCTGGGCGGGGGTCCCGTTCTACCTGCGGACGGGCAAGAGACTGGGACGCAGGGTCACCGAGGTTGCCGTCATCTTCAAGCGCGCCCCGCATCTCCCCTTCGAGTCTGCCTCCGTGGGCGAGCTCTCCGACAACGCTCTCGTCTTTCGCATCCAGCCCGACGAAGGCGTGACCGTGCGCTTCGGATCCAAGGTGCCCGGGACGGCCGGCATGGAAGTGCGT
>Ga0315902_10009298_pt1 | contig 13180 bp, 8 predicted proteins | sample LakEriMetagenome_9_FD_203523 | JGI IMG/M metagenome (GOLD analysis project Ga0315902, IMG submission 203523) | Freshwater fungal communities from buoy surface, Lake Erie, Ohio, United States - Buoy 12 MA117 | ecosystem: Environmental > Aquatic > Freshwater > Lake > Lake biofilm | place: USA... | reverse complement strand
TATTAAATCCGTTGAGAAGACCGGTGACTTTCTTAACGAGAAAATCCACTTGCTACAGCGGTTGGCCTTCGCTTCAAATAAGGAGAACGTCCTAAAAGACATCGGTCCCGAGTTCTTAGATCGGGTACTAGACACCGGATTTCTCGTCGAGTTAATAAAGAGTGTAATCGATGACTTTTGTCTTTCGAGAGTTACCTTTTTGTTTGATGAAGCTGCTCATACCTTTATTCCCGCACAGCAGGAGATTTTCTTTGAGATTTTCAAGCTGCTTCACGGCGAAAGGATCGCCTGCAAGGCGGCAGTATATCCTTCAGTGACATCATACGGGAGGAATTTTGAAGTTGGACAGGATGCAATACCTATACCGATGGATCGATTTGAACCGGGTGAGCACGGACGAGCAGCGAGAAGGCTGCAATTCCGATCGATGATTGAGTTAAGGCTGCCCCATGGCCAAGTACGCAAACAAGTCTTCCAGCGAGGCGAAATGCTCGACCTGTGCATCGAACTATCCACAGGGAATCCTCGGGCCTTTCTACATTTGCTAAACCGCGCGTTAGACGATGGGTTTTCTGAACGCGCTGTTACGCTAGCGGCTCAGGAATTCGTGGATAAAGAACTACTTCCGTACCACGATAACCTAGCCAAAAGGCTTCCCAAGTTTGCTGCCCACGTGAGAAAAGGACTGGAGCTCTTGAGAGGGTACATGATTCCCGAGATAAAGAAGAAGAACTTTCGTGAAACCAAGAGTGGATATCAATCAGCTTTTTTTACCGTCCCACGAGATATCTCTCCAAACTTGAAGCTTGCGTTAGACGTGCTCTCATATTCTGGAATCCTAGTGCCAAAGGGAACTGTGAAAATAGCTGGCAGAGAAACAGGCATTCGCTACATGATTCATCTCGCGCTTTTGGCAGCCGAGAAAGCATTTTCTGATCAGAAGCTAAACGAGGCGTTTCGGAAGCTCAGTTTGACTGACTACCGAGAGTTCTCGTCATCCGACCCGCAAATTGATCAGTATCTTGAATCATTAAGAGTAGCGGGTGAGCATTGCGTGAATTGCTCTGCTGCAGTGCAGCCTAATTCCAAGTTCTGTAGTGAATGTGGTTCCAGAATTGAAGTCCAAGCGATGATAGGTGCCTTGCTCGACGAACCAATTTCGGCATTGTCAATTAGTTCGCGACTAAGGGATCGTATCAAGAATGAATTTCCGCGAGTGGGCGACCTAGTCCAAGCAACACGCGATGAAATCATGCAAATCAAGTACATTAAAGAGGTACGTTCTCGCATCATAAAAAATGCCGCAGACGAGTTCATTTCTGGATAAGGAGGCTGTATTGACAGTTCACCTGAACCATGAAATTTCACTTGTGACGTAGTCCGTCAGTTCGAACTTACACCGAGTACTCCTTGAGAAATACGCGGTTGTTGCGGCTGCGAAAGTCGGTCTTCGTGGTGGCGTCGCTTTTACTTGCTAGAAGCTTTCTCAGTCGTACTAAGTCTCGCCTTCCCTTGTTTCATTCCCTCTGCCTGCAGCAGCTGCACGGTCGTCAGTTGCATCCGAAGACTATCGTCGAGAGCCGTCATCAGTACCTCAAACCGAAACTGCCGAACGACGCTCGCGCACCAGGATCTCCCAGTCAGAAACTCGCGAGCTGGGTCATCGACGATGCAAATGATCTTCCTCCACTCACCCCCAAGGGCGTTCTCCACGGCGAGAAGCTTGAGCATATCCTTGGCTAACTTCTTCCGCTGGCCATCCCGCATATTGCCGACGTGTGAAAAGATCTCACAGAGAACGCATTCCGTTCGGTTTACCCCGTCGACCCGGAATAGTGTCCCGTCAGCAAGACGGATGTCGCTTGGGGTCAGATGCACTTTTAGGGCGGCGCTGGCGAGCTGCAAGCACACTGGCTCGACTTCTTGTTGGACCGCAGAATCAGATAGATGTGGTTGCATAGCCGCTTCCTGTATGTGAACCTAGCTCAGGTGACGTTCGACGCCAGCGACAATACCAGCTTGCCCAAGCTTTCGCAGTACTTGCATTTCGTGCGGGCGAGGTCTTCTTTGTGGTTATGCAGGAGCCGTTTTACTTTCGCACCCCAATCCGTCATTTCGAACCCGCACCGGGTATTCCTACAGATAGACGCGGCTGTTGTGGCTGCGAATGTCTGTCTTCGAGCCGCCAATTATAGCGGCGCTGAGCATGGAGGTGCGAGTTGCTCTCGTCTGTTCCCCCTTCTTCCTTGTCCGCGCCGGCTCGGCGATCGGAAATCGCTGCGATTCTGGCCGCCGGCATCGTTCGGATGAAATCGCGTATGGCGATCCTGGATTCAGAAATCGACGACGATCCAGCGGAATTGCCAACAGCTTGCCTTGAGGTTTCGCCGGGAAGCGTGCTCTCTGTGACCAATGTGGTTAACGACCAGTGAGTCCGCTTTCTCAGGAGAAATCAATGCAAATCGACATCGACAAAGAGGTCGCTCTGCTCCAACGCATGACGGTTGGGCAGCTGCGAGAGAAATTCGAAGAGACGTGGGGCGAGCCAACCAACACTCGCAACAAGCAGTGGCTCGTCAAACGCATCGCTTGGAAGATGCAGGCCAATATCGAAGGCGACATTTCACAGCGGGCAAGGCGTCGCGCCGCTGAGCTCGCTCGCGGCACCGACATCCGTACGACTGCCCCCAAAGCCATCAAGCCGTTACAGAAGCCAGCGGGCGACACCGTGACCGGCTTCGTTCAGCCAGAAGAAGACAATCGACTACCGCCGCCGAGATCAGAGATCGAGCGAGTCTACAAAGGCGAGAAAATCGTGGTGCTCGTTCTTGATAACGGCTTCGAATACGAGGGAACCATCTACAAGACGCTCAGCGCTGTGGCCAAGAAGATCACAGGCCAGCACTGCAACGGATACCACTTCTTCAAGCTCAACAAAAAAGGCGGTGACAAATGAACAAGGCCAACATCAATCGCCAATTGAACTGTGCGATCTACACCCGCAAGTCCACAGACGAAGGGCTCGACAAGGAATTCAATTCGCTTGATGCTCAACGCGAATGCGCCGAAGCGTACATCAAAAGCCAAACGCAGGAAGGCTGGCATTGCGTACCCGATCGTTATGACGACGGTGGTTTCACTGGTGGCAATATGGATCGTCCGGCGCTCAAGCAATTGCTGGCGGACATCGAAGCAGGCAAGGTGAATTGCGTGGTCGTCTACAAGGTCGACCGACTGAGCCGCTCGCTGATGGACTTCGCTCGCATGCTCGAGGTCTTCGAACGCAATCAGGTTGCCTTCGTCAGCGTAACGCAGCAATTCAATACGACCAACTCGATGGGGCGGCTGATGCTCAACGTGCTGCTGTCGTTTGCCCAGTTCGAACGCGAGCTGATCTCGGAGCGAACTCGTGACAAGATCGCTGCGGCGCGGCGCAAAGGCAAATGGTCTGGTGGCATGCCGCTGCTTGGCTACGACATCGAGCCGCAAGGTGGCAAGCTTCGAATCAACGAGGTCGAGGCCAACAGAGTCAGGGCAATATACGACCTGTACTTGGAACGCGAATCGATCATGGCGACCATTGCTGAGCTCGACAACCGTGGCTGGAACAACAAGTCATGGAAAACGAAAAAGGGAACGCTTCGGGGCGGCTCGCCGTTTACCAAGGCGACGCTGTTCCGGCTCCTGACCAATGTGACCTACATCGGCAAGCTTGGCTACAAAGACGAAGTGAACGAAGGAGAGCATGAAGCAATCATCTCAACGGAGGTCTGGCAGAAAGTGCAATCGCTTCTGAGACGGAACGGTCGAACAGGCGGCGTCGAAGCGAGAAACAAGTTCGGTGCAATGCTCAAAGGAATTCTTCGATGTGCTTGCTGTGACTGTTCGATGACGCCGACGCACACGACCAAGAACGGATCGAAACGGTACCGTTACTACGTTTGCATGAAAGCCCAGAAGCGTGGCTGGAAGAACTGCAAGTCCAAGTCGGTGCCAGCCGCCGAGATCGAGAAGTTTGTCGTCGACAAGATACGCCACGTTGGCCACGACGCGGCGCTCGTCGACGAGGTGGTGGAACAAGCCAAGATCCAATCCGAGCGCGAACTGGGGGCACTTGTGGCCGAACGGGACGAGCTTGTCAAAGAGCTGGAGTACTGGAACGAAGCCATCCGCGTTGCCGCTCCCAAGATTAAGCCAGGCTCGCCGGATGCGACCTCCCTGGAGCAATTAGCCGACTGGCACGAGAGTCTTCGGCGCGCCGAACATCGGCATGCGATCGTCAGCGCGAAGCTGACGGCGATGCAGGCCCAGACGCTAACCCGCGAAGATGTGGTCAACGCATTGACCAGCTTCGAACCAATCTGGGAATCGCTTACAGTCCGAGAGCAATCAAGGATCGTACAGTTGATCGTACAGCAGATCGATTACGACGGAGCGACGGGGCGCGTGACCATTACCTTCCATCCCGATGGCATCAAGACGATCGCCATGGAGAACCGTCCTGAACTTGTGGAGGCCGCATCGTGAACAAGCCAGTTAGCGTCGATTTTCAGTTCTCCATCAAGCAACGCGGCCGTGGGGCGAAGAAGCGAATCGTCGAAGGGGCATCCCAATTGGACGAGTCCAAGCCAGCACTCGAACGAATACCTCGCATCTCGCGCTCCATGGCACTTGCGATCCACTTCGAGGATCTCATCAGGCAAGGCGTCGTCACCGACTACGCCGACCTAGCCCGCCTCGGTCATGTGACCCGAGCACGCGTAACGCAGATCATGAACTTGCGGCTGTTGGCTCCCGAAATTCAGGAGGAACTACTTCAAAGAAGTAGTGACAGCCATCGGAGCAGTAGTGTGAGCCTGAAAGAGCTTCAGGAATTGGCGATGGACCCAAACTGGGAAAGCCAACGGAAGAAATGGATCAATTCAATGCGTACAGATCGATGACGAAAATCACGAGTCCGATATTTGGAATACTGTCTTCCAGCCTTTCTCCTCATCCAAGTAGATGATTGGCTCCCCAACGATGGCAAACAGCGAGGATAGTTTTTCACTAAGCTCTTGTTTCTGCTTCTTCAGTTTGGATGAGGCACTTTTGCTTCCCCAGTTGATCACACCGCTATCGCGAGCGAATGAGTAAAGCAGGTCCCATTGCTTTGTCGGCTTCAAGTTGGAGCGACCGTCCGCCATGTTCATTTGCGTAAAGTGGAATCGCTGACTTTGCTCCCGAAATGTGACTTGCACGTTGTGGGCGTCCAAGAATCTTATTGCGACTTCTGACCATTTGGCACCAGGAGGGATTGCAATCTGGGTATTTGAATTGGTAGTCGACGGTTGCGGCACTTCTGTCTTTGCAATGTCGCCATCTGCCTTGACGGTAGCGTCGTGCGGTTTCGTACTTGTCGTCTCACCAAACATGGCTTTTTGCGCTTTGCGAAGACGTCGATTGTAATTCTCGGCCCGTTCAATCGCTGTCTCCACACCGGGGCGGAATAGTTGCACCATGATCCACGCTGGTGAGCCCTCTTCTGGCTCGTAGGTGCCCTTCTTAACCACATATCGCTGAACCGCTGATAAGAAGCCATCAGCATGCGGAGCGACCATCAATTGCCATTCAACGTCTGCGATTGTCGTGGGGTAGAGATCCTCAAAAATGGGTTCGAAATTTTCTGGGAAGTCGCGCAGATGCTTGTGGTTATTGAGTAGGTTAGTTAGGTTTTGAACGGTCCACATGTAAGAAGAATTCAGTTCCAGATCCATCATTGTCAGCCAATCAGAGATTGAAGTGGTTGCTTCAAGCATCTTGTAATATGCTTGAGCGAGCAAAATTAGAAGGATCAACCCTGAGTTGCGATCATCCTCCTCAGGGATTCCCTTCAGCAGATCTTCAGCGGTTGCGTTAGGCGAATCGGTAGAATCGCTCTGGGATGCAGTTGCAGAATCCTCTGTGGTTGCTGCCGTACCCGAAGCCAATTGGTCTAGCTCGAAGGTCCTCAATTCATGCAGGATGGAATCCAGGCGAGATACATACTCCCATCGAACTGGCTCGGACGCATACCACTTAGACTTTCCTTCGTCGTGCAATACGTCCTTAATTGCTTTCACAAACGGCTGGAGCAGTCGACTTTGCCCTTTACGTATGGCATCGCGCATGCTCGCAAGAATGTTCTCCGCAGACTCATCAAGGTGCACACAGGCTGCTTCGTCTAGGTACCAAGCAGGAAATGAGCCGCCTTCAACATCAACGACGGTCCCGCTCTCGGTCATGACCCGCGGTTTGCATCCCGTGCCGCTTCCGAATTGACTGTAGGCAGATTGAACAAACGACTCCAAACGCCGACGATGCGTGATCAAGAACTCGCCAGACTCGTCTATCTCATCTGGATCGAAAATCGGAAACTTGTCTTTTGACATGGTTTCCATCTCCCATCTATTTCCCGTTGCCGTTGGATTTAATCGCTTTGGGGCAGCGAAATAGAGAAACATGAGTCGGTGCTTTTCTAATGAATTTCGGACAGCCTCAAAAGCATCCACTTCTTTGCTTGTCGGATGGTCTTGGGGGACTAGTGGTCGGGCTTCACCATGCGTGCCGCGCCGGGCATGCTTCAGAAGATGCCGGAGAGCGTCTTCCCATTCCTGCGCTCGAACGCAGTAAGAAGCACGAAGTAGGAGATCGGAAGTTGGTTCGAGATCGTAGATTCCAGGGTCAGGATCCTGGTATAGGCTAAGATCACTAATCGCTGACTGAAGACGCACAAAATCAGTTACGCATTCGGGCAGCACCGTCACAAAGCGAAAGGTATCTAAGCGATTTTGACCGTACTCTGCTCTGAACAACTTGCAGAGTTCACCGGCGATCCATTCGCTGTCGGTTTGGTAGAACACCGTCGCAGGTAGTGGTTTTTCGCCTTCAGTGAATAGGAAAACTGTCGAAACAGCAGCGTTTTGGCTAACTTTCGGTGCATCAAAGCCCATTTTCACCCAACCTTATCGTCCTGTTATTCAGCCCGAAGAATCTTGCCCAAAATCGAGGAAACGCAAAGTTTGCCCATGTCGAGTGACCAGACGTGTCACACGCTCGGGCTATCGTCAGGCAATCTTCATTGCCTATGCTATCAAAACCCTGTAGACTTCGGTAGACTTTGGTGCTTCGACTCAGGGTTCAGCAGGACTGGATGATGAAAACAAGACTAAGCGAGTACGTTAAGGTCGCCGAAGCGGCCGAGATTCTCGGGGTTTCGCAGGGCACTGTGCGAGCTTGGGCAGAAGCGGGGAAAATTCCAATGCACAAAAATCCAGCAAACGGATACCGCTTGTTCAAGAGAGCGGAGTTGGAGCAATTCCTTGACTACCTCGACAAGCCGTCGACGCCAACGAACCCAAAATGATGCAATAAGTGGCCTAAGTATGGTAAAGCTTGAAGACCTGAAATCCGGACTACCGCTGGTTGGATTGGAGCCGTCCTCTATTGCAACTGTTGCTGCCGTTGTGACGATTGGCGAGGGCTCGGTACAGGTCTTTTATCGCACCAGTGACGGACAAACAAAGGAACGTCTGCTTGGGCGTGCGGACGAAGAAAATCTAAGCATTGCGATAGTTGAACGCCCATGGTCGTTTGATGGCGACGGGGCTGCATTTCAATTGACTTGCGAAGCCAAGCGAATTGACCTCGCATTTCTCTTCGATCCAATGATGGCCGTTCACACATCCAACGTGGACCCGCTTCCTCATCAGATTACCGCAGTATACGAATCAATGTTGCCAAGGCAGCCACTGCGTTTCGTTCTTGCTGACGATCCAGGTGCCGGCAAGACCATCATGGCTGGCCTCTACATTCGTGAACTGGTTATGCGAGCAGACGCTCGACGCATACTGATCGTTGCACCTGGCAGTTTGGTCGAGCAGTGGCGCGACGAATTGTTCGAGAAATTCGGGCTGGAGTTTCGCATCTTTTCATCCGAGCTCGAACAAGCGTCTCCGAGCGGCAACCCTTTCGAAGATCACGATCAATTGATCGTGCGTCTGGACCAGGTTTCACGATCCGAAGAGCAAACCCCTAACGGTCGCGAGCCTGGTGCTTTGCAAATCAAAATGCTCGAAGCAGGCTGGGACCTAGTCGTCTTCGACGAAGCTCACAAGCTTGCCGCTCATTACTTTGGCACGAAGCTAGAGAAGACGGCACGCTTCCGTCTTGCCGAACGCCTCGGCGAGCGGTCTCGGCACCTATTGCTCATGACTGCCACGCCCCACAACGGTAAGGAAGAAGACTTCCAGCTCTTTCTGTCTCTGCTGGACTCGGACCGATTCTATGGCAAGTTCCGAGGTGATGGCGCACACAAAGTCGATGTCTCCGACTTGATGCGACGCATGGTCAAGGAGGAGCTCGTCAAGTTCGATAACACTCCGTTGTTTCCTGAACGCAAGGCGTACACAGTCAATTACACGCTCTCCGAAACAGAAGCAGCTCTGTATGAAGCCGTAACGGACTACGTCAAAACGGAAATGGGCAAAGCAGATCAGCTCACTGGTTCGCGTAAAGGGTCGGTTGGTTTCGCACTCACGGCGCTTCAACGCCGACTGGCCTCCAGCCCCGAAGCCATCTACCAATCGCTCAAGCGTCGTAAAGAGCGACTTGAATCCAGGCTTCGTGAAGAGAAGCTGGGCATTCGCGGACGTAAAGCACTTGCGGAAACGATCGGCGAAGCGCCGGAAGACGATGACGATCTAAACGCTGAAGAACAAGAGACACTGGAAGAGACGCTGATCGACGATGCGACGGCAGCCAAGTCGATCATCGAGCTCGAAGGTGAAATCGAAATTCTCAAGGGGCTCGAAGAGCAAGCTCGCAACGTGGTCGCATCTGGTCAAGACCGCAAATGGGAAGAGTTGTCGAAGATTCTACAGAACTCAGCCGAGATGCGCGACGCCTCGGGCCGCCAACGCAAGTTGATCATCTTCTCCGAGCATCGCGACACGCTGAACTACTTGCATGAAAAGATTGCAGGCGTTCTTGGCAATCATGAATCCATAGTCACCATCCATGGTGGAACGCATCGCGATGAGCGCCGCAAGATTCAAGCACTTTTCCGTTCCGATCCAGACGTTCGCGTTCTAATTGCCACCGACGCTGCCGGTGAAGGTGTCAATCTTCAGAACGCAAACCTAATGGTCAATTATGACCTCCCCTGGAATCCCAATCGCTTGGAGCAGCGATTCGGTCGTATTCACCGTATCGGACAAGTCGAAGTCTGCCATCTGTGGAACCTTGTCGCAAAAGAAACACGCGAAGGCGACGTCTACCATCGGCTCCTCGAAAAACTGGAAGTCGAAAGTGAAGCACTCAAAGGACGCGTGTTCGACATCCTTGGCGAGGTCTTCGAAGATACAAGCCTGAAGGACTTGCTCATTCAGGCGATCCGCTACGGCGACCAACCCGAAGTGCGCTCGCGGCTCACACGCAAGATCGACCAGGCTCTCGATCACGACCATTTAAAATCGCTTCTGAACCGTAATGCACTTGCCCAGGAAACAATGAGTCCCGAGCGGCTTTACAGCGTCAAGGAAGAAATGGAGAAGGCCGAAGCACGACGCCTGCAACCGTTCTTCGTCCGCTCATTCTTCATGAAGGCGTTTGAGCAACTCGGTGGATCGATCTATCCACGCGAACTGTCTCGATTCGAAGTCACTCACGTACCTACATCCATACGTGAACGCGATCGTCGCATCACTGGGCGCAACCGCCGGGAGCAAGAACCGGTTCTGAAAAGATACGAACGCATTTGCTTTGAGAAAGAAGCGATCCAGCCAGTAGAAAAACCCGGTATCACGCGGGCCGTCCTAATGCATCCTGGTCATCCGCTCATGCTGGCAACAAGCGACCTGATCTTGGAGCAACATGCAAATCTAATGCGACAGGGCGCATTGTTAGTTGATCCATCTGATGAAGGCCTTGAGCCTTGGCTGATGTTTATTGTCACTCATGAGATCAAGTCTGGAGACGGACAAGTCCTCTCCAAGCGGCTGCAATTCGTCCGAGTCAATCCGGATGGATCGACATCGTTTGCAGGCTGGGCTCCGCACTTGGACCTCGAACCCCTGGCCGATTCCGAACGATCCCTGATCAAAGATGTCTTGGATGCAAGCTGGATACGAGCCGATCAAGAGCAGCGAGCTATCGCTTTAGCCGCATCGAAACTAGTCCCTGATCACTTCAAAGAAGTAAACGATCGAAGGGTGACTCACGTTGACAAGACGCTAGCCGCCGTTCACGAACGATTGAGCCGTGAGATCGCTTTCTGGTCAGATCGTTGGCTCAAACTCAAAGAAGACCAAGAGGCGGGGAAGGATGTTCGACTCAATGTGGAGAATGCTCGACGAACCGTCACTGACCTTGAAGGACGATTGGAGAATCGACGCAAAGAGCTTCAGTCAATGCGTCACGTAGTAAACGGTACACCGATCGTTCTTGGTGGCGCTCTAGTTGTACCGGCAGGTTTGATGCGTAAAGCACGTGGCGATGACGATTCAACATCCAGTTTTTCGTCAGACCCAATTGCACGGAGCCGAATTGAACGCATTGCCATGGATGCAGTGCGGAACCACGAAGAGTCTCAAGGCTGCTACGTCGTCGATGTGTCGGCCGACAAATGTGGTTGGGACCTGACCTCACATCCACCAATGGTTGGTAACAGACTTCCTGAGCCTCGACACATCGAAGTCAAAGGTCGAGTCAAAGGTGCTGCGACTATAACCGTTACACGAAACGAAATGCTCTATGCATTCAATCAAGGCGACAAGTTTGTTTTAGCGATCGTGTTGGTCCATGAAGACGATAGCTACGAGGGCCCTTATTACGTTTGTAGACCTTTTGATAGTGAACCCGGCTGGGGCGTGTCCTCGATAAATTACAACTTGAGCGATTTGCTTCGGAAAGCAGGAACATGCGAACAATGAGTCAAAATGTGATTTCCCCAAAAAAACTAATTGAGGTTGCGTTGCCTCTGGATATTCTCAACGAGGCATGTGTCAAAGACAAAAACCCATTCCTTAAAAATCATCCTAGAGCAATTCACCTATGGTGGGCTAGACGCCCATTAGCAGCCGCACGAAATGTGATTTTTTCGCAACTTGTTAACGACCCTGAAGATCTGTGGTACTGCCAGAACCCGGGATTGGAGCCCAATAAACAGACAAGAGGTCATTGGACAAAGGCTCGCACACGCCTATTTAAGATCATCGAAGAACTTTCATTGTGGGAGAATACGACCAATCAGGAAGTGCTCGAAAGAGCTCGTGATGAAATTAGAAAAAGCTGGCACGAAGTGTGTGCCTTAAATTCTTCACATCCTCAAGCTTCCAAGTTATTCAACCCGAATGTTATGCCCGAGTTTCATGATCCTTTCGCGGGCGGTGGAGCTATTCCACTAGAAGCTCAGCGACTGGGATTGATCGCCACAGCAACGGACCTCAATCCTGTTGCAGTTATTATCAATAAAGCAATGGTTGAGTTCCCTCACGCCTTCCGTGACAGCAAGACGATACACGAAGAACCCCAAAAGCAGCCAGTACTAATAAAGTCAGAGAATCGACAAAGCGCTATAGTACAAGACTTACAGTTTTTGATGCGGAGAGTAAGGACCGAACTGGAGCAAGAAACTAAACAGTTTTATCCAGACAGATACGTGTCTTCCGCCGACCTTAAAGCCAGACAAAAGTTAGAGCCTTACGAAGGTAAATCACTCCGTGTTATTGCATGGCTCTGGGCTCGCACTGTCAGAAGCCCAAACCCAGCGTTCTCTCATGTTAACGTTCCCCTTATCTCAAATTACGTGCTTTCAAGGAAAAAGGGGCATGAAGCATATGTGGAGCCGGTCATAATTGGCGACAACTATCGCTTCGAGATTCGAGATGGCGTAGCTCCGCTGGGATACGAAACAGGAACGAAGCTGGGACGGGGATGTAAATTCAAGTGTCTACTTTCTGGCACTCCAATCGACGAGGACTACATCAAGCGAGAATGTAGTTCGGGAAGAAGCGGGTTTACTCTTACTGCGCTTGTGTGCGAGGGCATGAGGGAGAAGGTTTACCTTTCACCTCGACCCGAGGATGAAAAAGCGGCCAACTCTGTCGATGCGTCTGGGCTTCATGACGCCATCGCATTACCAATAGCAAATGACCCACGAAACTTATGGTGCGTCAACTATGGCATCACGCAATTTGACCAACTTTATACGGAGAGACAGCTTTTCGCTTTGTCAACAATAAGTAATACGATACAAGACATTCACCGAGAATTAGCGGAAAAACATCCCAATCGCGAGAGCTACTTATCTGCTCTTGCAGCGTATCTCGCATGTGGATTGAGCCAACTTACTCGTTACAGCTGTGTCAATTGCTCGTGGAATGTGACCAACGAAAACATTGTGCAGGCATTTGGTCGACAAGCGATCCCGATGACATGGGATTTTGCTGAGTGCAATCCGTTTTATGGATCGTTATCAATTGAAGCTACAACACAGTGGGTTGTCGATGCAATTTCGTCGCTTCAGACCGGCGTCTCAGGCGAGGCGTTTCAGCACGACGCCCGAGTAAAACTTGCCGACAAAGACAATGTTGTCATTTCTACTGACCCGCCATATTACGATAACATCACCTACGGGGACCTCTCAGATTTCTTTTATGTCTGGTTGCGACGCACTCTTCGCACGGTGTTCCCCAGCTTGTTTTCAACTATGTCTGTTCCGAAACAGGATGAATTAATTGTTGCACCCTACAGGCATAAGACGAAGGTCGATGCAGAAATTTTCTTTATGGAAGGAATGAAGTCTGCAATTCAAGGGATGGTGAGTTCGTCACATCCCGCCTTCCCAATCACTATCTATTACGCTTTTAAGCAGTCCGAAACCAAGCAAGGTATAGGCACATCTTCAACTGGCTGGGAAACTTTCCTTGAAGCTGTTGTTCAGTCAGGGCTTCGTGTGTCAGGCACTTGGCCCATGAGGACAGAGAAGGTCGATGCATACAAAAGCAAAGTCAATGCCCTCGCATCAAGCATTGTTTTGGCATGTCGCCCTAGCAGCCTGTTGAAAAATCCTGGTTTCGCGCTACCTTATGACGATTGTCGCAAACGTCATGGAGGAACGCACGATGGCACTCGGTCGGCGTAAGCCAGTTCAACAGCAGGA
>Ga0315902_10009297_pt1 | contig 13180 bp, 18 predicted proteins | sample LakEriMetagenome_9_FD_203523 | JGI IMG/M metagenome (GOLD analysis project Ga0315902, IMG submission 203523) | Freshwater fungal communities from buoy surface, Lake Erie, Ohio, United States - Buoy 12 MA117 | ecosystem: Environmental > Aquatic > Freshwater > Lake > Lake biofilm | place: USA... | reverse complement strand
TTAATGCAAAAATTATTATTATAATAAAACAATATAGAAAAAAATTATTTTCCATCTTATATATTATATTAATTATATAATTATGCCGCATAAATTAATATTATACAAAAGTGAAAATTGCCCCTACTGTGTTAATTTTAAAGAAACATGGAATCAGATTAAGAATGATAATAAATTAAAAAATATGGAATATCATGAGGTAGATGTTGATGATATGCTTAAAGAAGGAGGTAGGCGTCACAAATACAAGGATATAGATTATGTATATGATTATGCCCCTATGCAAATACCTCAGTTAGTAGTATTCCCTGAAACATTTCCATCAGTAAATTATATAGTCTATGAAGATAAAATGACTTATGAACAAATTATACTCGGATTAACAAATAAAGTCGAAGAATTACAAAAGAAGCTAAATGAAAAATCTACAGAGAGTCTAACTGATTTAGATGAAAAAAAAAAGAAAATACTCTTAAAAAAAATTCTAGGCGATGATTTGTCAGCTGATGGTATTAAATTATTAAAGGATATGTTTGGTGATAAATTAAAAAAACTGAAAGAAGCTAAAGTTGAAGGTGGTAATCTAGAACAATCCGGTGGGGCTAGTTCTCATGATAATAAAAACTATAAATTAAAATACTATAAATATAAAGCAAAATACATTAAATCAAAAGAAAATTAATCTAATACTAATATATGTACATATATTATATGTTCATCATTATTTTTATTCAAGAAAACTAACGATAGTATATTTATATCTGATTACATATATTACATATAAATCAAGATAACAAATATCATCTAGTTGATCATGAATAAATTATGATAAATATCTCATAATTTATTTTATCCAAACGCGATACTAGAAAACATCGGATAAGTCGCTTCATAAACTCCTGGATAAAACTTAGACCATGAATCTAGTTTATTATTTTTATATATCCATGAATCTTGATATTTATAATTATTATCATGAAAAAAAGGACCATCTTGATCTCCTGGAACACATTTATCATTCATTAATCCACAGTTATCATATTTCATACATGAATCACTAGATAAATTATAACAGTTACTAGTAATATTATTGTATGTTCGTAAATCCCAGTAATCTCTATGTCCTGGATAATCCTGATGTCCTGGACCTAAATTATCATCAAAATATTCTAGATTATTTATATAATAACAATAATAAATAATTAATAAAACTAATATAATAATTATCATGTATATTATATGCTTTTGATTTTTTTTATAATAATGATTATAATCTTGATAATATATAATCAAAATTATTATCAAGAAAACTATTGGAATATTTTGCCATACAGATATTTAAATGATATTTATGTATGCTACGATAGTTCATGTTTGAAAAAAAAATATAAATCATGTGTAAATTACTGTGATAGATTAAAAAAAAATACAAGTGTTCCGGATTGTAAAGCAATATGCCTAGAGAGTATAAATCAAATGAGTTATATAAATCATCTAGGTAATTATAATTTTAATTATATAAACAAGAAGTTCAAAAAATATTCACCTTTATTTACTGATAAATTATAAATATTTATAATATATGATAATTATTTACTTGATAATTCTTTTAATTATTTATGTTTATCTCGTTAATATTAAAGAACATTTTGGATTACAAACATCTGCATCTAGAATGAGTATCAATCGTATGTATTTTAATGACCAATTATTTGATAAAGTAGATTATATACCCAATTCTCAAGATATAGGTGAGGATGGTGTAACTGGATGGATTAAATGTATGCGAGACTGTGATGGCACATGTTTAGAATATGGTATAACTGGTAATTCTTACTGTTTTCATAAAATTTAATAAATTTTCATAATATAAATAAAAATTTTTATTTATATTTTTTATAAATTATCATACATATTTTTATAATCAAAATCATCTGGATCTTTAATTATACATATTTTATCTGGATCTATATCTCGAATAACTATTTGTTCTTTGTGTTCTTGATCTATTACTATAATTTTACTAGCATTAGATAAAACTTGTGTCTCCAGATTATAACGCATATTTAGTAAATCCGAGTTAAATAATTCATGATTATTCTTGATTAACATGTCTTCCCATAAATATCTAACATCATAAATATATTTAATCTTCAAGTATTTTGCTGCATATCTCGCCGCTATACCGTTCCAGTAATTACTAGTCACATGGATTATACTAATATTATTTACATCTAGTATTTTGATTAATTCTAGAATATAATATTTTAGATAATCTAGTTCATTAGTTAATTTTGTATTATTGATCTTGATGATATAATTTTCATGTGTTAGATTATTCTTTTCATCTGGATAGTTTGGCCGATAACATATTAATAATTTATATTTATCCGTTATTTTTCTGGATCTTGCATAATCTTCTTGATCCGGACTAATATGATTAGTTAGATATAATATCTTATTTTCTTGATTATCCTGATTATTTTGATTAATTCTTTTATATCTTAGTTTTGTTGTGTATATGTCTAGAATATCTGGATCGGAGTATAATAAATATTCTGCATTGAATTTATCTAAGAATAAATGTCCGATATGTTTTGTATCTAGTAGATTAAGATAATAATTTAAGAAAACTAAATCATATAATTTTCTTAGTCTATTGAAGTTAATTGAATTTTGGGCGATGTGTTTTTCGATCTGAGTAAGTTTTACAGATAATATCTCGATATTTAGATAATGAATATCTAGAATATTATTATCTTTTGAGTAAAAATAGATATCAAATGAATCTAAATTATCTAGATCTTGAATATTTCTAGTATTTTGTTGTGTTGAAAATATAAGATTAGGTAGTTTGATATCTGGCATAATATCAATCAGTTTTAATAATCCAGTTTTATATTCTTGTTTTTTAATGATTATCTGTAGTTTATACCATGATTTATTTTTTATATTATAAAAGTATTTTTTCTTATCTGGTGTTTTATTCTTAATCATAATATACTAGTATATATTTTTATTTTGATTCTAAAGGCGATGGATTGTTATCATAATCTATTTTTGATTTTACAATCTTATTAATAATTTTACATAATAAAGTTTTTAAACTATTTAATTTTTCTTTGAATATATTATCTCCTTGTGTATTGTGGTTATAATATATTATAGCCCGAGTAAAATCTGTAATTGATCTCCAGAATTTATTAGAATACAAATCCCCCTTAATACTAGTTACAGATAATTGTCTCTCCGCATCAAATATTTTTCTTAAATCATTATAATTATTTATTTTATTATTTATTACTTCCGTAAAATTGTAATAATTATTATATAGGTTGTTAGTACGCAAAAAATCTATTATTAGATCATAATATTTATATCTTATTTCATTGTTATAAAAGTCGTTGTGTTTTTCATTATACTCCCTTACAGACTTTTTATGAATATTTCTAATTTCATTTGGCATAAAGCAGTATTTTTTAGTATCATCACTCGCAGATCCTATATCTTTAGGTAATAATATATAAGGATAGAAATACGATATCCAACGTCCTTTTTCCCCCCCCTCTAGCATTTTGTGATATGAATCATATGCATTTGAATATAAATTTTCATTTTGCATTCTTTCGTAATCAGAATTTGATGCCGCTATAATATCAGCCTTATAACCTCCTTTCTGTTCTAAATATTTCGTCTTATATTTTATATATTTATATTTGTAATCCATATAAATATATTATAAAAAAAATGGATGTTGCACTAGATATAGATCCTGATTTAAGAAAATTAGAAAAAGATCCAATTAATACTAAAGAGCAACCTAATTATACAAAAACAACTGACCGAACGATCGGTTTTATAGATCTAAAAGATCAAGATAATACTACAGATACAGATGATACTTACGATTATGATTTATTAGAAAACCAAAATGATCTATTAATAAAACAAGTAAATTATCTATTAAACATTATTAATACTAACAATATACAGATTGATCCAACATATAGTAAATTACCAGACAACAATATAAATAACTGGACACATACTAATCAACAATTATTAGATACATGGATCAGTAAAATAACCCGTACATCTTTTATTTATGAATTAATCTTACAAAAATACCAAGTAAAACTAAACAAATACCTAATGTACTCTTTAATACTAAATGCTATATCTGCGTTAATATCTGTTATATCTACATCAGTAGCCGGTACAGATTCAACTAAATATATATGGGTTATCTTTGGTCTTAATTTAGGAGTATCTATCATAACATGTTTGTCGACTATAATTAACGGCTATATAAATATTAATAACTGGTCTGATATAGTTAAAAATCTGTCTGCCTATGTTCAACAATTAGATAGTTTTATCTCTGATCTATTAACTCAATCTATGTTACCTATTAATATGAGAACCGATGGTAGTGATTTTATAATTAAAGAAAATCAAATATTCAGTAATTTACTTAAAGCAAGTCCAAATATATCAGCATTAGATTTTGTAGAAGCCGATAAAAATTATAATGATATACTATCTGGTAAAAAACCTCAGATTAATACTAAACATATCATCCAGAATAATTAAAAATTAATTTTTAATAGCAGGAGTATTAGTATTGAATAAATAGAAGAATATAATTATGAATAATATTAAATAAAATATATCATAATTATCTTGTGTGTTTTTATTTAATACTTGAGATAATTGAGATTCTTGTGATTCTTGTGATTCTTGAGATTTTATTTCTTGATTAACTTGATATTCTTGATTAACTAGATATTCTTGATTTTCTTGATTTTCTTGATTATCTTGATTTTCTTGATTATCTTGATTTTCTTGATTATCTTGATTATCTAGATTATCTTGATATTCGTGATGTTCTTGAGATTTCATGAACATATTTATAGCATGATCTTGTATATGTTTAGGCACTTCTACTAACTTACCGTCTTTAGTAGTATAAATAATAGGATCACTAAAAGGGGATATATTAGGTGCATCGCCGATAGTCTGCGTTAGATTAATATATTCTAAAAATTTACTATTACAAAAATCGACTAATTCAATTACAGTAACTTGATAAGTATTGCCTGTTTTTTTATAAGTAGGATAATTCAACTCCATTTTATAATAATAATTTATAAAATAAATTATTTTGTAAATTATAATAAATATATGAACAATCCGGATAGTTTTATATTTTTATGTTTGATTTTTATAATTATAGTTAGTATAATATACAGTAATTATAATTATAGTGAGAATTTCAGGGTAGGACCGGGTTATTATAAATCATACTGCTCTAGTTGTGGCGATAAATCACTAAACGCATGTTCATCGTGTGTTAATTGTGGTATTTGTATAACACCAGATAATAAGTTATCATGTGTGAATGGAGATTCATCTGGACCTTATTTTAGACGTGATTGTAAAAATTATATATATGGAACTCCTATTATAAATAACAATACTCCGGTTATTGCTCCGATTAAATATGTTAGACGTTATCCATTTTATAGATGGCGCAGACTGCCTTATTATTATTTTGGATGGTAATATATATGGATCAAGATAATACATATGATACATTTGATCAATCTGGATATTTAATTAAAAAGACAGATAATGAGTTAGGATCGTTTGTTATACTAAACAATGAAGATTGTAAAGATTTAACAGAATTAAACAAAAAAGATCTAAATAAGATTAAAGAACAAGATATTTTGCATAATTATAAAAATATTACGAATTCATGTACTAATATGATTAATGTATGGGGAGTTGGATCATCGGCGATAAGTATTATCAGATTTTTTTTATAAATTATTAAATTATATTATTATATAACTTAATTATGAACAGAATTAGAGTAATTGATGATAATTATCAAGTATTAATAACTCCTACTATTAAGATCTCGCCGGACAGTTCTTTGGAGATAGGTAATTGGACAGATGAAAATCTCAGAAACTATCATGTTATTAATTATAAATCAAAAAATGATGCAGAATTTAATGCTCTTAAATATCCTGATATTGATTGGAACAGAATAATCATAAATCACGAAGAGATATATTACAGATTAAGATCAACTATTAAATCTATATTGGATCAATATTCTTATGATGTTGAATATAATCCTATGTTTATGAGTTCTTATCAACTAAAAAATAGTATGTTCGATAGAGTTATTAACGGCGGAGATAGATTTAATCTAAGATACTATCAATCAGATATAATTAATATAGTAATTGTAAATCCGTGGTTTAAGATTTTAGAGAGTATATCGAATGTTCTAGAAAAATATCGCGATCATTTATACTCTGACGTTTTAAGGATTAGAGATAAAAAGATAGTAGATAATAAGATTATAATTTTGTATGGTGTAACTGAGTTAGGCACTACTTATCAGATAAAACTTATACCTAGTATTTTGAATCAGTGGAGTAATTGGATGAATAAATATAATAATGTAGTGAAAGGAGAGGAGTTATACAGAAAAATGTTATATACACAGTCTATAATAGATAGCACACCTGCGATTAGATAATTATATCAAGTGTAATAATAATATTCTTCAACAACATAATTATCAAACTCGAGTGGAACTGTCTTTTGTACCCATTTACCATAATTATTCAGATACATTCTAACATTATCATACATATAACTAATCTCTACTGATTTTTTATCATGTAATAACAATATCCTCCATCTCCACTCTGTTAAGTTTTGTGAGTTTAAATTAGGTTGTGATTTTTTATAGTGATTTTTAGGAATAGTATCTAAAACAGTTGTATAAGTTAATACAATGTGCTTATTAGTTGTATCAGATGGTATAAATATATTATTATTCATTATAATTAGAAAATAAATATATTATATATTTATAATATATTTATAATATGAATACAAATACAGAAGAATATTTAGGAGAAGAGATTATATATCAATACAATAGTTATACTCCGGATGCGCTGATTTATTCATCGGTGGACAATAATATGACTGAGACTAGTTATATAGATACTTTAAATCAGCTTTTACAACCTAGAAGCAGTCTACCGGTCAATAATCTACAGCATACATATGATCAATTAAACAGCTTAATCGATCAAACTGCATTAAAACGTGCATGTTGTTTAAAACAAATTGATCCTACTAATCTTAACAATTATTCGATTAATGTAAGATTACCAATGCCTAGTAATTATACACCAAATAGTACTGAAATGAGTCTAATAAATAATAAATACAATATATATGATAAACAGATATCAATACCGAAAAGTATGTGTGAAAATCTAGGTCCTAACTATCAAAATTCAAAAGGACCGGCCTGTCAAAACTTTTATACATTATACTGCAATAATATTATTAAAGAATATACTGATCTTAACAATGGAGTGTTTGATAATACAGGGTTTGGTTTATATAAGCCGGAATGTGCTTGTTTTGCTCCTCCTCCAGCTTTCATTAAAAACTCAGGAATAAATGCACCACCTAAATGTTTTTTACCGGGATGTGATAATGTTAACGGAGTATTCTTAGATCCAGTATCTGCCGCACCAGATAGTAACTGCCAATTAACTATATGTAATTCTACTATTAATTATTCAGAATTTGATGCAGGTCAAGATTTAAATGTCCAAAATAAAATTATACAACAATGTGGTTATGTCCCAAAATCTGTTACTACAGAAAATAAAGACTCATCTGGTGAAACAGGTAGTACTATCCCAGGAGCCGGTGTGATCCCTCCATATAATCCACCAGATACATATAATCCACCAAATCCTTATAATCCGCCAAATCCATATAATCCACCCAATCCATATAATCCACCCAATCCATATAATCCACCAAATCCATATAATCCACCAAATCCATATAATCCTCCTAGTCCAAGTCCGAGCCCGAGCCCGAGTCCAAGTCCTAGTCCGAGCCCTAGCCCGAGTCCAAGTCCTAGTCCGAGCCCTAGTCCATATGATCCATCAGATAGTGGAAAGCCGTCGGGCGGATCTTCAGATGTAGCACCAGAGGGGGCTATGGCACTAAGTAATCAACAATTAATAGTTGGCGGTGGTTCTAGTTTATTATCTGTTTTTATTTGTTTTATATTTATAATTTTAATAATAGCAATATTTCGTTAAAAAAATATTTTATATTACAATATATTTTTTTTATCTATAAACTTATTATATGCTTAGTCTAGATAATACTTTTGTATATAAATATAGATGGCAGATTATAACATTTATATTAATATGTTTAATCATATACTTGCTTTGTAATTTAAATTTAACTGGAACATTAGAATCTTTAGATCCTAATCTCGCAGAATCTATAGATAAATATCTAAATCGGAATATTCACTTATCTTGTTTAATAAATAATCAACAGATGTATCTTGCACTAGCTCCTAGAACTAACTGTTTAGATATTAATGATAAACAATATGATTGTTCATATAATATAGCATTATTACAGCCGTTAAAAAATAATTATAGTACATTTAAACTGGATCAAAAATTAAAGAGTAATCCTCCTATTTATAGATTAACTAGTCAGTTTCAAGGTACAACCCCGATGATGCCTAGGATGAGTTTTAATATGTTAAAAAGTAGAAGTAATAAATTATGTTTTGATGATGGTATTGATATAGAGTTTAATTTAGAGACTGATAATACTGGATTATACTATATCAAATATATTAATGACAATACAGTATATTATATAATGAGCGATAGTCATAACAAATGTGTACAAAAATCTAATAATAATTTTATAAGACTAGGATTAACTAGTAATCCTAAAGAAGCTCTTGGATTTAAATTAGAATTAGAAGAAGATAATGTAACTGAAGAGTTTGATCCGGATAATTCTAATTTATCTTGTAATTCTTGTAATTCTTGTAATACAGATAATCTGCCTAAAAATATAGATACTGATAATACTAATTATAGTAGTTTGGATACTCAAGGAACAAATGGGGATATTCAAGGTTTTGATGAATACGAAAATGGCTCTAACTATATGCCTTTATTATAAAAAAAATTGAAATCTCGAGTATAAATTGATATAAAATATAAATATTATTAGTTTCTACATCTAACTAATAATCGAGTATTATTTGGATTTTTTTCTTATGGCTGCTACTAATTCTAAGACTCTTGATAACGAATGGATTAATCCTCGTAAAACAAAAAAGACTAAACTAGTTAAACAAGTTAAACAAGAGAATCCTATTAAACAAGAAAATCCGATTAAACAAGAAAAAATATTTAAAAATCAAAAAAATTTTGGAAATTTAGATGCTAGGAACAATCAATCTGCTAGATATTTTATGCGGAAAAATAATATCTTTCCTTTTTTTCAAAATAAGATAACATATAATAAATATGTAGAATTTGTTGATTATTTTAGGATTAATCCGATCAATAATTTATCGATGAATGATGTTTTAACTCTAACTCTAAATGAATTAGTAAAACAAGTTCAATGGAATCCGGAATATTATTATATCTTAGAACAGGTATTAACTAATAAAAAACTACTCCCGATTAGTACTAAGACTATTAGTTGGAAGTGGAATTTATTACATATACTATTATGGTGGGATCAGACTCTGGATTTAGTATTGTACGATAAAACGAACAAATTATTATTAGATCATGGATATTCTATATTCGATGAGAATGATGCAAATGAAAACTCATTTAAATCATTACAAAAATGTTATGAAGGTGTTCTTGATCAAGATACACATGTGATGAAGAAAAAGATAGATTACAAGACATATCTTCATAGATATAATCAGATGTGCGGACTACCTAAAACGCAGATAATAACTGTAACAAAAGATATACTGAATAAAATATCATTCGATATCGATGATAAACACATTGATATTGCGCGAATGATGTTAGTTTTAGATAAAGATATATTTTTTCAGGAGTTTATTACTGTAGTATTATTTAATCGAGTAAAAACATTGACTTATAATAAACAGGTAATGAACGCTGTTAATTTTCTTAGAGTAGTTTTAACGAATATAGATAACAAATTTAATAATAATATTAAGATGAAAGAGTTGAATTTATTTTTTAATAACAATCGAGATAAAATACCTACTTATAATCAATGTTTAAAACTGTTGAAATCTTCTATTATCAACTATGGTTTTAAAGATACAGAATATAAGATTTATGATTGGAAGATCAGTTCAACTTTAATAGGTGAGTTATATAGAAGGTATCCTAATGTATTCGATGATCTATATAATGATTTATTATTATCTTGTATTACTGATGATGTTCAAGATGAGCATTTTAAAATCTTGTTACAAGTTGATAAATCAATTAGAGCGGAGATAGCTTTGAGGACTTTATATCAATCGAGATACATTAACATATTTGATAGTGAGTTTATCTTGAACACTAGGAAGATTAATAAGATAAACTGGAGTAAGATAAATATGGAACAAGTTAAAAAAATCATATATGATTATAATCTGGATGTGAGTAACAAGTTAGTTAATAACTTAGATATCATCAAGAAGATCAAGTTATTAACTTATGTTGATGAAAAAGAGAAAGATATTATCAGAGAATTGTATAACTATAATCAAGAAAACTCGCATACTAAATCAATCATATTAGATACAATCGGTTATATTATTGGTGGTCGGATCTTATTTTATACATGGGATTTAAATGAACGAAAACAAGAAATAGTTAATAAAGAGGATGTAGTTCAACAAGATAAACTATTGTTCGAAAATTTGATCTTGAATAATTATAATATCCCGGATGTGATTGATGATCTTACTTACACTTATAAAATATTGAATCCGAATATATTAATCAGATCAATCGCTATGGCAAATTTTAAAGATGTGGATCTTACTATTAAATTAGTAGAGGAGATTATTAAGAATAATTTAGTAACTAGAGAAGCTTATAAACAAGCGACTATAGATTACATTACTGTTGATCTTGATGACATTGGTATAAGTTGTCAGAAAAGATTGTTACATATCTCTGCTAATATATAAGAGATTATGATAATTAATAAATTATTATAATCATGTTTGTTGCATTTATTACAGGTATTACTGGACAAGATGGATCATATCTAGCTGAAATATTGCTAGAAAAAGGTTATCATGTATATGGATTAGTCAGAAGATCATCAAACTTTAATACTCAGAGGATTGATCATCTATTTGATAATAAAAATTTATTTTTAAGATATGGGGATCTGGCAGACTCTGCTAATTTATGTATGATCTTATCGGAGATAAAAAATAAATATAATGATGATCTAACTAGATTAGAAGTATATAATTTAGGAGCTATGAGTCATGTTAAAGTATCTTTTGAGGTGCCAGAATATACCGGTCTAGTGGATGGTATTGGAACTTTAAGATTACTAGAGGCAATTCGAACTAATAATATGATTAATATTACTCGATTTTATCAAGCATCGACATCTGAATTATACGGAAAAGTACAACAAATACCTCAGAATGAAAATACTCCATTCTATCCTAGATCTCCGTATGGAGTTGCTAAATTATATGGATATTGGATTACTAAAAATTATCGTGAATCATATAACATGTATGCATGTAACGGAATATTATTTAATCACGAAGGACCTAGACGGGGTCCTACTTTTGTAACTAGGAAAATTACAATTGGATTAGGTAATATATGTGCAGGAAAACAAGACAAATTAGTATTAGGAAATTTAAATGCTAAGAGAGATTGGGGACATGCACGTGATTTTTGTTATGGAATGTGGCTAATGTTACAAGCAGATGAACCAGATGATTATGTTTTATCTACTAATGAATCTCATACTATAAAAGAGTTTGTTGAAAAGAGTTTTAAACTGAAAAATTTTAATATTAAATGGAGAGGTTCTGGATTAGACGAAGTAGGCTATGATGAAAATACTGGTCGTGTATTGATTACAGTATCTAGTAAGTATTATCGACCTGCAGAAGTAGATGAACTGTTAGGGGATAGTACTAAAGCTAGAACTAAATTAGGGTGGTCCCCTATATGTTCTTTTGATGAATTAGTTAAAGAAATGGTTGATCATGATTCATAAATAATTAAAAATTTTATAATAATAAATTTTTTAATATTTAGGATATAACAAATTATGAGTTTCACGTATCACTGAATATCCGAACGGATCATAATTTTTAAGATAATAAATTTTAGAAACAAATAACTTATGATCTAAATGATATATGTATTCATGGTTCAATAGACATATCTTTATTTTATATGTGATGTTATTTTTGCTATGAATATCTATGTAATATTCTTTAATGATTATTTTTTTTATTCTACACTTGATTAGTTCATCAAAACTAATAGAATATGGATATTTAGTTATATATATTACTCCATATTTATCGATATATACAAAATAAGATAATAATTTATTTATACTTGTTCTAGATACTATAGTATAACGTCTTTTGAGATTTAGTAATCTAGTGATACTTGGTAAAACAATATTATTATCCATTGTTGATGATAATGAGATTATTTATTAATAATCTCATTTATGGATTAATTAGATTACGGATATCAATTTTTTTTGTTTGTTCATATTGTTTGCATAACTCTTTTAGATTTTTTCGGATCAATTTAGCAATGATTAAATTTTCTTGCTTCATATTTTCAAATTTATCTAATGGAGTATATTTATTTGGTATATCTGGAGATAATATCTTAGATTTTTGTTCTTCAGATATTATATTTGGTTTTATATATGCGATATAAAACTCCCGATTATCATAACTATATCTAGTTAGATTTTTAATCAGACCTTTTTTTAGTGTATCTTTAAAAAATATCTCATTAGATAAACAAGGACCTAGGACTTTTAATACATCATCCTCTGGAGTGTAATAATAAGTAATATATATTTTTGGATAAGATGGTGATAATTTAGTAGGACAAGTTGTACTAGTCATCGGCGGATGTTTATATATGATATGGGTGTAATCAGAGACAGGTAGTTGACGATTAGAAAGTTCGATCAAATATCCAGCCATGACTAAAAAGAAAACTGGTTATAATAATATAAAAAGATTCATATTATACTTGAATTATCAATTTTTTTATAGAAGAAGATCGTATTTATT
>Ga0315902_10009290_pt1 | contig 13182 bp, 9 predicted proteins | sample LakEriMetagenome_9_FD_203523 | JGI IMG/M metagenome (GOLD analysis project Ga0315902, IMG submission 203523) | Freshwater fungal communities from buoy surface, Lake Erie, Ohio, United States - Buoy 12 MA117 | ecosystem: Environmental > Aquatic > Freshwater > Lake > Lake biofilm | place: USA... | reverse complement strand
CATTCCTTACCTTCTCTTCGCTACCACAATGCTTGCATCTCAACATAAGCTTCTCCTGTGTTCGCCATGATATAGCTTATACTTTAACATTAATCTTTATTAATATCTACTATTAGTTAGCAATGCCTAATAATGCATCAAAAATAACTTGAAAAATCATTGGTTATTGTGCTATAAGATTTGTCCATTAGGAATTAATTATTGAACTTTTAAGATGGCTACAAAACAAAACAAAAGCACTATGCATCCTCGTTATCGCTTGATTACTGTCATAACCCCGAACGGTCAGGAATTTAAGACGCGCTCCACCTATTCAAAAGATATTTTGAAGTTAGAGATTGATCCTTCTACGCACCCAGCATGGACAAGGGACAGCAGCTTCTTAAACACTAAATCTAGCCATATTGCTGACTTTAACCGCAAGTATGAAGGCCTTGATTTCTTATCCAGCCCTGGTACTGAAGAATAAAAAATATTTGCTATTTGCATTTATTGCGCTAGCCTTGCATATATGCAAGTTAATTTTTTATGTCTTATATGCTGAAAGATACGGTATTAAATCTATTTTATTTTGATGCTATTGCGCAAGTTATTAGCTATCTTGTATTGTTAATATGCTTAATAGCTTTTTCCTTTGCAAACCGATACTTAGAAGGCGATAGCTATAGAAATAATTTCTTGTGGCATTTGGTTTTGCTTGGTATATCGGTGATTACTATGGCAAATGCAGATCATGTGTGGCTCTTTTTTACCGCTTGGGTGGCGGGTAATTGGTTGTTAGTACGGATGATAATCCATAATCCTAACTGGAAAATGGCTGAAAACACTGGCAAACTAGCTACCAAGAATTTTGCTTTTTCATCTTTTTGCATTGGACTAGGCTTACTCTACTTGCAAATACTCTCAAGCGAAATTAGCATTCAAAATATAATCTTAACTGCTTTCAAAATAAACGACGAAAAAAAAGACATCGCCTTATTCTTAATTATGATTGGGGCGGCTGGCCAATCAGCTATTTGGCCTTTCCACCGCTGGTTAATCAGCTCATTAAATGCCCCGACTCCAGTCTCTGCATTAATGCATGCGGGGTTAATAAATGGCGGCGGCTTTATTTTAATTAGATTTTCCCCATTATACGCAAATGAACCAGTATTGCTAAATGTTCTTTTTTGTTTGGGAATTGCAACCGCAATATTAGCAACATTTTGGAAGTTAGCCCAAAGTAATAACAAAAGGATGCTTGCAAATTCAACAGTTGCCCAAATGGGCTTTATGTTTGCACAATGCGGCCTCGGCTTGTTTTCAGCAGCACTCTGTCACATTTGCTGGCATGGCCTATTTAAGGCATATTTATTTTTTGCAGCGGGAAGCGCCGCAAGCGAGAAAAAATTGCCGCGCTCTACCCGCCCTAAAATGTCTAGTTTAGTAATCGCCTTGCTTTTAGGGGTAATAGGCAGCTATGTTTTTGCACATGCTAGTGGTAAAGTGTGGGTAGTAGCGAACAGCAATTTAGTGCTGACCATAGTAGCATTTATAACTTCAACGCAATTCGCACTTACTGTGCTCTCCACTCACCCCTTGCATAACTTCTTTGCAGCTAGCATATTTACTTTTATGGGCGCCTACATATATGGTGGTAGCATCGGCATTATATTAAATTATCTATCCCCGCTTTACATCGATTCACCGCAGCCGTTGAACTTCTTTCATATTATCGGTATGAGCATAATTCTTGGCAGCTGGTTACTTTATTCGTTTAGAGGATATTGGCAAGATTATACTATATCTAAAAAAATATATGCTTGGCTTTATGTACGCACACTGAATGCAAGCCAGCCTCATCCTTCAACTATAACCGCACATCATAATGATTATCGATATAATTAAGGAAACAAAGATGAAAGCTATGCAAAACAATCAACCCTTGGCTAATGAATCATTGCAAATTCCCACTATCCTTACAAATGCTTGGGAGACTATAGCGCCGCTCTGGCCTTTGCAAACTATTATTGCCCGCAATCCGCTAGCTGGGTTTGAAGACAAAAAGTTCTTTGAATCGATTGCCATCGCTAATGAGTTATTTGCGGTTGATAATGTGCCAGATGAATTACGGATGATAAACATCCACACGATTAAATGGTGCGAGGCATTTTTTGATCAAGGGCAAGCTTCATTACCAATGCCTAACCGCAATTTAGGTCTTTATAAAGCATGGCGAGAATTATGCAAACACGATACAACACTGCATAAAAATAATAATGAAATAAGAAAGTGGCTAACCTCTTTACCTAAAAATTCCGAAGCAACAATAGAATTATGCTTACAAAAACTAAATATAGATAGCAAAGATTATCAAAGCTTTATAACCCTCATGCTTGCAATGCTTCCTGGATGGGCTGGATACATAAAATATCAACTATATTGGAAAAATGATAATTACGCACAAAGCATTAACGTTGAACTTGCTGATTTTTTGGCAATTCGCTTGGTTATTACTTGTATATTTTGGCCACATGCAGCACAATTGTTAAATTTGCCTAAAGCTAATCCTATAGATTCAACAATCATCAGAAAAATCAAAACAAATGAGTTGAAATACCAGAAAGACCTTTTAAAAAAGCTAAGTAAATCAGCTAGCTTACTCAATAAAAGCTCCTTAGAAGTTAAAGAGAATATTAATGTGCAATTAGTTTTTTGTATTGATGTACGCTCAGAACCATTTCGCCGCGCCTTAGAAGCGGAAGGTGAATATCAAACATTTGGCTTTGCAGGTTTTTTCGGATTGCCTATTAGCGTACGCAAGTTACATGAGATTGAATATACAGCTTTATGCCCTGTATTGCTCGAACCGCAACATTATATAAAAGAAGAAAACGGATGCTCTCACGAAATGAGCCGCAAAGATGATTTAAAACGCAAACTATATATACGCTGCAAAAGAATATACGAATCTCTAAAATATACTTTCTCCACCCCTTTTGCACTGGCTGAAATATTGGGGCCATGGGCTGGGCTTAATATGTTATTTAAAACTTTTACGCCGCTAGCATTAGCTAATTTGAAAGATAGCATATTGCAGTTAATATGGCCTCCCCTTGAGAAAAAACTTTCTTTAGTGCATTATGTTGATAAAGATAAAAAGCCAGAATTAGGTATTCCAATCAAAGAACAATGCTCTTATGCGGAAAATGGTTTGCGCATGATGGGGTTGACAAAAAATTTCGCTCCCTTGGTTATATTTTGTGGGCATAGAGCAAGCACAACAAACAACCCTTATGCTTCCTCGTTGGATTGCGGGGCTTGCGGTGGGCGCGCAGGGGGCATTAATGCCAAAGTTTTTGCCAAGATACTGAACGATAGCGATGTAAGGAAATATTTAATAAATAAAAATATTAACATCCCTGCTACTACGGTATTTATGGCCGCAGAGCATAATACCACCACTGATGAATTGGTTATTTTTGGTGACACAGTAAATCAACTTAGTAACGCACATAATGAGGCTTTAACTAAATTGAAGCGCTCTCTTGAGAATGCCAAGTTTAATAATAATTTATGGCGTTTACAGCAGATGAGCAGTTCTGCTAAAGAAAATGCAGCTAAAGCTGGGGCAAGCGTTAAATTGCGCAGCGCTGATTGGGCACAAACTCGCCCTGAATGGGGGCTAGCACGTAATGCTAGCTTTATAGTTGGGCCAAGAGAATGGACCGAAGATCTAGACCTTGAAGGCCGTGCATTTTTGCATTCTTATGATTGGCAAATTGATAAAAGTGGTAAATTACTTGAAACCATCTTGACAGCGCCAATGATTGTTGCCCAATGGATTAATTGCCAATATTTATTTTCCACTCTACACAACGTTGTTTATGGCAGTGGCAGTAAAGTCACCCAAAGTATATCTGGTAAGATAGGAATTATGCAAGGCAATGCTAGTGATTTGATGCATGGGCTTCCTTTACAGTCTGTATACATATCAAATGATAATGCATTCCACGAGCCAATGCGCTTATTGGTTTGTTTGTATGCCCCGCGCTCCATTGTTAGCTCGATTATTTCTCGACAAGCCATTCTGAAAAAATTATTTGCAAATGAATGGGTTAAATTAATTACATTCGACCCTATTGACCAAGATTTTTATTCGCTCAATTCGGACTTGAATTGGCTGCGCTCCGAATAAAGTAGGAAATAATTGCTTGTAATTATAACTATGACGCCCGCCAGTGCATTTGCAGAGATGGTTTCGCCAAAATAAATAAAGCCTAATAATAACCCAAAAGGTAGGCGCAAGTAATCGAAAGGCAGCACGATCGATAATTCGCCATTTTGTAAAGCGTTAAAAATACATATAACTTGCAAGATAAATAATATTCCTAAACCCAATAACGGCAGATAATTTGTAATAATCAAATTTATATAATTACTGTTATTTATCAAAGAAGGCATGGTTAGTATTACGCAAAACAAGCTGGTATAAAATAATTGTCCATGCACCGACTCTTGCTGGCCATTTTTTTTGGTTATGATGTCACAGCCAGCCCATGCTAGAACAGATACCAAGATCGCGGCAACCCCTTGCCAGCTTGCATCATTGAATTTTGGGTTAGCAATCAATAAAACACCCGTAAAACCAATAAGCAAGCTAATGATTCTATTACGTGTTAACTTTTCCTCGGCAAAAAAGAAAATCCCCAGCACACATCCGCTCAATGGCAATAGAAAAGAGAGCGCCGCAGCACTGGCAATGGTTGTGTAGTTTAGGCCATAGTAATAGGCAATGTAGCCAGTCACATTAAGTAGGGAGCGAAAGAAATGAATTTTTATTCTTTTAGTACTTACCCTATGCCACTGAGAAAACACAGTTAAATAAGCTATTGTTATCAACAATGCAATAGAAGTATAAGTACTAATTAGGCTTAGGACTGTGAAGGCTTCTCCCAACTGTTTTACTATAATAATCATGAAGGTGATGACTAAACCATGCAAAGCCATCCAATAAATGCCTAGCAAATTAGACTTGCTCATATTCCGTGCCTAACGCTCTTAGCTTTTGATCTTTTTGCGCTTCAGATTTTTTCTTCTTCGCCCTAGATTGCAACAAATAAACCCCTCCAAATGTAATCATTAAATATCCTAAGATGGAGTAATTATCAGGAACTTCACTAAAGAGAATATAACCCAAAATACCAGAAAATATTAACCTTGTGTATTCAAAAGGCATAACTATAGACATTTCTGCTAACTTAAATGAACGAAAAAATGCCACTAGATGCAATAGATAGCTTAGCGCAACTATTGACAAGTATTTTAAATGCTCTGGGCTAAGGGCACGCCATTCCATCATCGCAAGCGGCAAAGAAAGAGCAGATGAAAATAACATGGCATAAAATATTTGTGCTTTACTATGCTCCGTCCTGCTAAGCATTTTTATTGAGATATTATTAATTGCCCAAAAGATTAGTGCTAAAAATAGAAAAAGATAATAGTAATTGAATTCGGCAAAGCCTGGCTTAACAACGAATAAGCTGCCTGTAAAACCCATAGTAAGTAGTACCATTTTAGCATGGCTTAATTTTTCGCGAAAATAAAAGAGCCCAATTAGCACTATTAATATGTGCTCTAAGAAAGATATTGCTACTGCATCTGTAATCCGCACGCCATTTGCTAAAGCATAGGTAAAGCACAAAGAGCCCATAATGCTGAAAGTACCCCTAGTCGCGTGCAAGCCTATTTTCTTAGTTGCCAAGTTTTTGCGAACCCCACCATAAAAGCACCAAGGTAATAAACAAATTAAAATTGCTAGCTTACACAAGAACGTAGCCTGATTAGGAGGAAGCCCCACAGTAAGCTTTTTTAACGAAACATAGTAAATTGATAATGCAAAAGCATTTAACAACATTAATACTATTGCTGAGGCTGTATCTCCAGGGGAAGAAGGGCGATTCATCATTTGAAAAATATGGAAAAATTATTACTGTTATTGCTTTGTAGTATATAAAATTAACAATGTTTTTATAATTAACAAAGCTGATGGCATTGTAAAATAAAAGTACCAAAAAGGCAAGGGAATGAATTTCAAATATTAACAACCATCCCCCCCAACTAATCTACAGATGCTAAATCTTAGATATATCCAATGCCGCCTTACATTCATTAGTTAATAAATTACTATAAGCAGCATCATGCAACTATTAATGATTATTAAAAATTAGTTGTATAAGGATTTAATATAATGTAATTTATGGAGGTGCTTATGCTTGTAATTATTGGAAGTGCGGTCAGCAATATAAATGATATTGCTGATTTTATAGCAAATTTTTACCCAGAAGCGGAAAGGCAGAGGATGACAGATAACCTAATTGAGAACAGAAATAATTTATATTGGGGCATTGGGGGGGCGGTATTGTCAGTTATTGTTAATACTGCAAAGCAAAGCGTTTATAATGCAATACCTCAGCCTTGGCTTGAGAAAGATATTGTTACTTGGGGTGACTATTCTTTGAAATTGGAAGATTTTTTTGGATCCAAAACAGTGCTCGCAACGTCTGCAACTTTTTTTGCTATGGCTTCTGCGGCCTTCTTTATGAGATCAACTAGGTTTAGTGATGCTCATACCGCTAAAGCAATGTCTTTTAGCGCGGGGGCAATTATAATAGATTTAGTTATGTCGCATGATGATTTGGAGCAATTAAAAATCAATAAAATTGCTAATAGCTTGGCGAAACATCTAACTACAGAGCAAATAGGAAAGTTATATTCAACGTATAGTTATGATTGGGATAAATTAAATAAGCTAGCTACAACACTTGATAAACTAAACTATGCAAAGATGAGTTTTGAAGAAGTAGTGAAGCTTATGAATAAATATAATTTCGATATGGCGAAGATAGATGTTTTAGCAGATGTGGAAGAAAAGTTTAGGCATTCCAATATAAGTTTTGAAGAAATAGTTAAGCTTGCGGATAAATATAAATTTGATATTGCGAAATTCGATATATTATCTGAAGTAGAAAAGAAATTTAGGCATTCTAATATAAGCTTTGAAGAAATAGTTAAGCTTGCGGATAAATATAAATTTGATATTGCGAAATTGGATGTCTTAGCGGTGGCAGAAGAAAAATTTAGATATTCGAACATAAAATTAGAAGGGGTGATAGCTTTCCTTGAAAAATATCAATTCGATGTGACTAAGATGGAATTTTTAAAAAATATTTCGCAAGCGTTTAGATACCTATACGAAGATATCTCTTCAACTGAGATTGGCACGTTGCTGGAGCTTTATGGCACTGATGAAAGTAAGCTGCTAAAATTCACGCAAATTGCGCCTAAATTTGCTAACCTATTATTTCAGAATAAAATTAGATTTAATCTTGTCGATATAGATAAATATTTTGTTGATAAAGTTATAGCGCTTGGTGAAAATGAAAAATATACAGACTTGCTTCTTGATTATGCCTTCCTAAAAGAATTTAAAACTCCAAGCGATATTAAGCAACTAGATGAGCTGAATTTTAAAAGCGGTGATAAACAGCAAGATATCAAATATTGTCAAAAAACCCTTTTGCATTCTTTGATCAACGCATTGCCTCCTGCAGCCAAGGAATTTATTGAATTTGCCAGTTTTTATATTCCAAAAGCATATTCTCCTAATTTAGGGGAAAAGTATAGAACAGGTTTAGAGCATTTAAAAATAATCAAAACGCTAACTGGCAAAACAGCAAATTTACAAGAAGATTTGCGGGAGTATTTTATAACCACAAGAGCGGATGAATTTGGTGGTGCAGATAAATATCTGCAATATATTTTTGCAACAAACGCTGCCTTCATTAGTGAGAGCACGCAAAAATTTAGTGATTGGTTAGATGAGGACATTAAAAACAAACATGATGAATATCATAACCTCATGAAATCTATTTATGCACGGGTTAACTTGGGATGGGAAAAAGAGTCAGAAAACAACGATGTGCATACCTATCCACAGTTTAACTTTCCTCTGGCTGAAGCCGTGAGTTTTTTAGCAAAATTTTCCAACTTCAGCGCGTTACCTAAGCTCTTTCCAGTTTTGCAAAAATATACCGCCAATAGCAAAATTGAAGATATGATTGCCACGTATAGAGAAGCATTAAATTTTCTCAAACAACAAAACATATTGCTTAATTGGTATGCGAATTCACAAGAGTATTATGAGGAAATCTTTAACTCAAAATTTAAAAAAGATACAGCTCAATTCGAAGCAGATAAAGCCCTAGATTCGACAATTTCTTCCCTAAAAGAAGCCAATATTACAGAAAACGACATATTGAAAAATGTTTATTCTATGGCCAAGTTACAATATATATTCACTAATCGCTTGGAAAAAGAATTAAATAACCAACTAAAAGACAATGCAACTAAGCAAAAACTTTTCTTTTATGCCAAAATGTATGATGTTGTAAATAATTTTATCCTACCAAATATCAGCGAAGAAGGTAATTTCCGAAAAAATTTAGAGTATATTAAGCAAAAATTCAATGAAAGCATTACGCTAGAATTAGAGCAAACAGAATTATTAACTAATCATTATTTATTATCACGGCATGGAGCTAAAAGTGATTTTTTTAATTTTTTCGAGCAAGCAACAAAAGACCATCATTTACTGCCAGCTACCGCTGAAAATCTACGCCATGATAAAATCAGCAGCCTGCTTTATAATATAAAAATCACCGTAGGTGAGTATTCGTTGGTTGAGAGCATCTTATCAAAACAAATGGTAGATATCTTATTGAACGCTGATCGAAGTTTGATAGATGCAATCCTAACTTCGCGTAACATACTGTTTAATGAAGTTAATGGCTATACCAATAAAATATGCCTCTTCAAAGCTGAGAGTTCATTTGCCGCATTTAGCTGCGCCTTAGCTGAAGGAATAAAATATAATTTAGCCTATATTAATGGGGATGGAGCGAATTTATGGTTAACTTCGTTAGAAGGTTTAATGGGTAAAAAAAGCGGCGTGGAAAAACATAGCGATAATGAATTACTAAAACTTTTAACTACCTCGTCTGCTAAATATCATGAAGCTTTTTCCTTGTTAAAAGAACTGAAAACTACATTAGAATATGCGGAAATAGAATTTCCTATAGAAAAATTTGCCATCCAAAACGCGAAATTAACTTTTCATAAATTAAAAAACATCGACCCAGATTTTTCAATTGAACCATGGATGGAAGAGTATTTAGGTAACCAAGACGTATCCCCATTAGTGGGCATGTAATGCTTTTTTCAAAGATCGCCGCTCAACTAATAATATGCATATAGCAGTAAGTAAGGATATAAAAGCGATAAACAAAGCTGGTACTATGATGTTTTGCGTCTTATGCCAAAGCCATAAGCAAATTATCGGCGAGCTTCTGCCAAATAGCTCTGTACCTAATGAATAACTGAATCCAGTTAGTAAATATTTCTTTTCCGTAAATTGATGGTAAAGCCAGGAGGAAAATGGCGCTAAAAAAGCCAGCCCTAAAATTATAATCCAAATCCTTACTAGGCATACCATAAATAAACTAGCATTGCTTAATAAAGCAAAAGCTGGAACTATGGTGACGGCCAAAGAAATAGTGGCACACTGCATTACACGGGCTGGCGAATAACGATCCGTCAACCATCCAAAAATAGGTAATATCATCATATCTAGTACAAGCAATGCTGAATTAGCCATCATCATCTCTTTTAAAGTGATAGATGAAATTTGCGGCACGAAACTATTCATGAATATGAAGGGAATAGCATAAGTCAAATAAGTAAAGCTAGATGCCAATACCGCAGCCAAAAATTTTAATTTCCTATTGAAAAGGATGGTGTTAAGTCGATTAACTTGCTTTAATATAACTGGTTTTTCCATAGCGTGATAATAACGCCACAACCCCCCAAATATGCAACTAATAAAGCCAAACAAAAATGGAATACGCCAATATCCGTGCCATTGCTGATTACTCACTATAAAAGTTGCCGCCAATGAGGCGATAATAATCCCTAGCATAACCGAGCATTGGTAGATGCTATTTATCTTTCCTCGATGTTTCTCAGGGGCTTCCGCCATCAAAAAAACATTTGCCACCGTGGTTTCGCCAGAAGAGAAGAATCCTTGCAACATACGTGTAACTGCCAAGCATATTGGTGCGAATGTTCCTATAGTATCATAAATAGGCAACATGCCAATCATGCCCGTACTAAAACCAATTCCTAATAATGATAAACTTAATGCACGGTTAGCAGTGTACTTCTCAGCTATATGGGCAAAAAATATTGTACCTAAAGGGCGGGTAATCAGGCCTACTGAAAGTAACCCGTAAGCCATTATCAAAGAAACAATATAATCATGCTGCGGAAAGAAAAGTGGAGCAATAACTGGCGCTAAAAAACCATACAACGCCGTGTCGTAATGGTCTAACACATTGCCAATCATGCAAGTGATTAGTTTTTTCCTATTTGTAACAACGTTACTCACGTGTAATCCACCCACCTCCTAACACGCGAGTAGGCCTGTCTATATCATAAATCACGCATGCCTGCCCAGGTGTTATACCGAGGTATGGCTCTGTTAGAGTTACTTTTGCTTTGCCTTGGCCTAGGGGGTGCAACATAGCAGCAATTCCTTGATGAGCTGAACGCAATTTAACAATGCAATTTATCTGTCTGCCGTTACTTATTATATCTGCATCACCCAACCAATTTAATTCTTTTATATTAACTCCGCAACCTAACAGCGCTTGTTTATTACCGACATATACACGATTCTGCAGCGGGTCAATTTTTATAACATATAGCGGCTCTGCAGCTGCGATGCCAATTCCCCTTCTTTGGCCAATGGTAAAATTTACAATGCCATCATGCTGCCCGAGTATGTTACCTTGCATATCGCAAATATCACCTTTTTCCCAAGCTTCGGGGCGCAGCTTAGCTATGACTTGGCCATAATCACCATTAGGAACAAAGCATATATCTTGACTGTCAGGCTTATCTGCAACATTAAGGCCGTATTTCTGAGCTAGTAAACGGGTTTCATCTTTATGCAAATGCCCCAAGGGAAAGCGTAGGAAATCTAACTGTTCTTGGGTGGTGGTAAATAAAAAATAGCTTTGATCTTTTTTGGTATCAGCACCCTTATGCAACTCGGCTTTATTATTATTGATTATGCGCTGCACATAGTGCCCTGTAGCCAGAGCATCAGCCCCCAAGTCTTTTGCTACTTTGAAGAGATCATTGAATTTTACTTTTTGATTGCAGCGCACGCAAGGTATTGGGGTTTCCCCCCTTATATAACTATCAACAAAGTCATCTATAACGGCATCCTTAAATATGCTTTCATAGTTTAAGACATAATGAGGTATGCCAATCCGTTCGGCGGCTACTTGCGCATCATAAATATCTTGCCCAGCACAGCACGCACCTTTTTTAGCCATGGCCAGGCCATAATCATAAAGTTGCAGGGTGACGCCTATGACTTCATGCCCCGCATCCGCTAAAAGCGCAGCAACCGTGGAGCTATCCACACCGCCTGACATTGCCACAACTATTTTTTCTTTTTTGTTACGCACTAAGATGAAAATAAAAAATTAAGATGGTACATTATAACAAATTCAACTTATTTTGGCAAATTTATCATAAGCTATTACATGGCGAAAAATTGCCATCATTCAACTTGTGGCGCTTAACAGTTTGTGCCCAGGTTACTTCTTGTTCAATAGTTACTTTGTCAAATATATATTTCCAAGATTGGGCAGCTTCCCCAGTTAGTAGATTTTGCACTTCTCCAACCAACCGCCCTAATTTGGGCAACTGAAATTTATAAATATTTCTTCTGATAAAATCTTGCATTATATGCGCATAATAGTTCAAGTTATGAACCTCTGGCTTTAGATTATCCTCGAGAAATGGTATAAAATATTCGATCGCTTCCTCGTATTTGAAGAAAAATTTTTGTATATTATAAGCAATACGCATATTTTCTCCCCTAGTATAAAGTGAATATATGAATATTTCAGTATCTGTTTCGCCAATGCTAAACAGCCAATCGTAATTCTCTAGCACATGCAGCAATGTTTTTTGGAGGCTAATTAGCTTTTTATATGCTTCTTTTGAATTAATGGACTTATAACTACTAGTCATAAACATGTTAAATTCATTTAATATAGTTTGGCTCATATTAAATTTAAATTTATCTACCTCTTTACCCATCCCCGCACTATCGCTATCAAATATATTATTAATTATATAATACAGCTTTGACGATAATAACTCTTTATCCGCGCCAGTGCTAAGCGCTTCTTTTAAAACAAATTGCGCAGAAGTTTTATAAAAAATAAGTGCGTGAGGGTTTGTTTTTCCAGGATTTAAAGCGAAGTGGCAATTGTTTAAAGACGGATGTTTAGAATAAATTCCAGCAATAGATGATATTGTTTGCGGAGCGAGTTCTGCATATGGAAATTTAAATATTTCTAATGAGCTATTATTCTGTGCAGCGCACATTAATTTCATTACATTAGCTTCGCTTATGTACCCCTCTAGGCTTTCATCATCCGATAAATTTAAATAAGCAATTTTCTCACTTATCTCTATAAAACTAGCTATTTGTGAAATATTTTCATCATCTAGAGTTCCCCCTAATTCAAGGTGGTATAAGTTATTTTGTTTGATAATAGCTTGGAGAAACTTTTCTAAGTCGCTGCCTTCTAGAAAATTTTCATTCAATGCCAGTTCGCTTAATTTACTTGAGCAAAGCACTAATTTTTCGAGGTATGACAACGATAGCTCCGATAGCTCATTGCTTGAAGCGAATAGGCTTGATAAATTTATCCCATTTTTTAGAAGTAACATGATTATATCGGTAAAAGTTTCATCCCCTAACGAATTACCATTTATGAATAAATGATCGAGCGCTCTATTTTTTGCTAAAAAAGTATTGAATGGAGTTGCTAATTTGGAAAACTGATCAGGATGATTTGTAGGCTGAAAGCACTCAATTAAGCTAAGATCAAGCATGGAGCTATTTAAAGAGAAAATTGTCAATACATGGGTTAAGCTGTAGAAGTCAAGATTTGATCTTACAGACAAGATAAACTAACAAAACTGATCAGGATTTAAATTCTCCCTTTCAGCGTTGTATTCAAGATACAAGATCTCATTACTTTTTTCAACCGCTAATTT
>Ga0315902_10009288_pt1 | contig 13183 bp, 28 predicted proteins | sample LakEriMetagenome_9_FD_203523 | JGI IMG/M metagenome (GOLD analysis project Ga0315902, IMG submission 203523) | Freshwater fungal communities from buoy surface, Lake Erie, Ohio, United States - Buoy 12 MA117 | ecosystem: Environmental > Aquatic > Freshwater > Lake > Lake biofilm | place: USA... | reverse complement strand
TTTATAGAAAATACTTGACAGGTGTTTTTTATGAGTTTAAAGTTCGTTTGTCAACTTTAGGAGAGAGACATGAAAATTTCAACAATGATAGTATTATCAGTAGCATTTTGGGCTTATGTGTGGCTTTGCTTGCAAATCATGGGTAAGTTAGCAGGAGCTATATAATGGATAAATTTGGATGGGAAAAGGATAGACATAATACCTGGTATAACCAATGGGATTATAAAACACCTAGAAGTTATCGTGAAAGATATGGTGTTGACTATAAACATGACGATACGGAACATCAAGAACATATAACAACAAATATCTTGACTGTCATATTAGTTTTAATTATAGTGGGGATGTTATGTCTACAAAATTAGAACACATAGCAGATATTCTTAAACGATTGAATGACGAACTTAAACTAGATAACGACAAATGGGAGAGAGCAAATGTCACAACAACAACATTACCACCAAGTGATGATGGAACAACATCAACAAGAGGAGAGAGCAAAGATGAACTATAACGAACTACGTAAGATTAACGTATCAGACCACATTGAGAAAAAGAATGGTCTATCATACTTATCATGGGCTTGGGCTGTAGATACTCTTTTACAGCAAGACCCAACTGCTACATGGACTTATGGCGAGCCTAAACAGTTTGGTGAAACACTCATGGTATTCTGCACAGTCCATGCGTTTGGTAAGTCTATGACTGCACAATTACCTGTGCTTAACTTTAGAAACCAAGCTATACCTAACCCTGATGCTATGGCAGTTAATACAGCTATGCAGCGTTGTTTAGCTAAAGCTATTGCATTACATGGCATTGGTCTTTACATCTATAGCGGTGAGGATATTCCAGAGTCAGAACAACCAGCTCCAAAGGCAGTATCTAGCAAGGACTTTCTATGATAGAACAACGCACAGAAGAGTGGTTTCAGCAAAGATTAGGCAAGGTGACAGCATCCAGAATATCGGATGTTATCGCCAAGACTAAAACAGGCGTATCTACATCTCGTCAAAATTACCTTGTCCAATTAGTATCAGAACGTATTACAGGCAAGAAAGGCGATAGTTTTGTTAATCAGGCTATGCTAGATGGTATTGAACGAGAAAGTGCTGCTAGGGAGCTTTATATGCGAACTAGAGGTGTATCTGTGACTGAGGTAGGTTTCTTTGACCATCCTGTTATTAAGAATAGTGGTGCTAGTCCTGACGGAGCTGTAAATGCAGAAGAAGAAGGTAAATATGCAGGTCTTATAGAAATTAAATGCCCTATAGAAACTACCCATACTAATACGCTTATGAGTAAGTCAGTTCCTAGTAAATACATACCACAGATGCAATGGCAATTAGCTTGCACCGGTGCTAAGTGGGTAGACTTTGTAAGTTATAATCCTAATTTCCCTGAAGAACTACAGTTATTTGTAGCAAGGGTTGACAGGGATGATACTTACATAGCAGAATTAGAAGCAGAAGTAGTAAAGTTCTTAGACGAAGTAGAACAAACAATTTTAAAACTTAAGGAGTAGTATATGGCTGAGTATGACAAAACAAACACGTTTACGTTAAACAAGAACGACAAAGGGGATAATCCTAAACGACCAGACTATAGAGGAAAGTTAAATGTAGATGGTATTGAATTTACTTTATCAGGTTGGGTTAAAAAAGGTCCTAATGGTAAATTTATTGCTGGTGCTGTAGCAATGGTAGCTACAGATGAAAGACTTAAACCTGCTGTTGAAGGTGCAGATGACTTATCAGACGTTCCATTTTGATAAGTATTTTGTATTAGACATGATAGTCTAAAATGGTATATAATACGCATACCTTTCTAATATTAGGAGTAAACCATGAAAGTATGTCGTAGTTGTAATAAAGAAAAAGCATTAAATGAATATTATACTCACGCACAAATGGCAGATGGTTATTTAAACAAATGCAAAGTTTGTGTTAAAACTAGAGTAAATTTACATAGGGGAAACAACTTAGATGCGGTAAGGGATTATGATAAAAAACGTAATCTTTTACCACATAGAGTTGAAGCAAGAAAAACTTATTTAAAAACAGAAAATGGTAAGGCAGCTAGAAAACAGGCATTGTTAAATTATAAACACAATTACCCATTAAAATATGCTGCACATGTAATAACAACAAATGCAGTTAGAGATGGAAAGTTAATAAAAGAAACAAGCTGTTCTGAATGTAATTCAGATTATAAAGTTGAGGCACACCATGATAATTATACGAAACCTTTTGAGGTTAGATGGCTATGTGAACTATGCCATAAGGAATGGCATAGACACAATAAGCCAATTTATGAATAACTATTTGTTCATTACGTACATAGTTACTTCAAAGCCAAAACGCATTTCTGTAGCTGCTGGAGTTGTCCACATGGTATTTATCCTTAAGTAATATATTATGCTTAATTGCACAATATAATAGAATTATACGCTTGTGTTGGTTTACTAGACACCAGATAATCATTAAAGGTTTATAATGGATATACATAACTTAGAATTAGATATAGCGTGTTATGCAACTGCTGTGTACCATGAAGTTAATAATAGAACACTAGAAGAAAAGGTCGGGGTGATTAATGTCATACGTAATAGGTTACATACTGGTTATTGGGGTCGTGATGTATGCTCTGTTGTTTATGCTAATGGTCAGTTTATTGGGGTTACGGATGAACGTCATCCAAAAGTTAATACTAGGGCGTATTTGGAAACTAAACTTTTGGTTATTGATACGATTGTTCTTAATAAACATGCAAATCCAGTTGCAAATGCTTTATATTTCCATGATGACTCAATACCGCCAAAGAAAGAATGGTTTGGTAAAAGGAAAAAAACACACATAGGAAGGATGGTATTTTACTAATGATATATTTTACATTTAATATTAGCAATCCGTTTGCTGAGTATAAAGAACAAGAGGTTGCATGGAGATTAATTAAAGACAATAATCCATTTAGCAACATAACGCTTTACAAAAACATTGATAATTTATTATCATTAAGTTTTTCTATTACATTAAAAAGTGGTTATGTAGAAATAGGATTTTTAGGATATTCCTTATTATTGGATAAATCATGAAAAAACAACCTGTAGCATGGCTTTATGAAGAGTTTGATGTTAGGTCTGGTGATTTAAAGAAGTCTTATTTATGGTCATTTCATCCTAATCAGCTTTCATATTTAAACGACCTAAAGAATACAACGCATCATATTAAGATAACACCATTAGTTCCTGGTGAACCTGTAGAAGAATATAAAGGATTATCTAAATACGATAGTAAGAAACTAACGGAGGCACATGGTGGACTCTAAACCACTAACCCAAGAAGAAATAATTAAGATATATAAAGAAGCATTTGGTAAAGGTGACCAACTTGTCACGCTTGAAAAGATATTTAAATTTGCTAGGCTTATAGAACAATTGCATGGAGTAAAAGATGTACACTAAACTAGACGACCAACGACAAGCAAAATTTATCATTGGCTATATTACTGCACATCCTGGTTGCAGCATTAAAGAAATTGTGCAAGAATGCGTAACTAATAGAACTAGGTTAAAGTATTTAGAAAGCCAAGGATACTTTACTTTGCCTAAATGGACTTATAGCAATGAACTAGATAAACGATTTAAAAATAGAAATTATGTATCTGTAACTGTAGGTAGGGAGTATGGTAAATGGGAAGAGCAGAAAAGATATTAGATGTAATAGTATGGTTGTTAGTTGTTGGTGGTATGGGTTGGTTTGCTTATGGTTGTTATCAATTAATTGATTTATTTTTTCTAAGGGGATAGTTATGGTAGATATGGTGAATAGACCTCCACATTACTTAGTGGGTGGTATAGAAGCAATAGATGTAATTAAAAGTCGTTTAACAAAAGAAGAGTATATTGGTTATCTTAAAGGTTGTAAGTTAAAATATGACTTACGTTATCCGTTTAAAGATAATCCACAACAAGATTTAGAAAAGTCTGATTGGTATAAGCATAAGTTATTAGAAGCTACTAGAGACGAAGATGCTGTAAACCCACCTGAAGTGGAAGCTATCTTAGAAAGATTTGATGATGAGTAAAATATATTGGGTATTTATCGTGGTATTAGCTGCATTAGCTATTTGGGGAACAGAAAAAGCTATGGGTCAAACCACTACTATACTAGCACCTGATGGGTCTGTAACCGTCTGTCAGGTTTATAATGGTACTGTAATTTGTGTCTAATGCTATGCGTAATGCGTATGCTAGTCATACAGACTTTGGCTTTTTAAAAGGTGTAATACTAGACAATCCAAAAGCTATGCCATCTAACATTGACATGGTTTTTGAAAGACGTGGAAACTTTCTTATTGGAGAGTGGAAGCGTGAAGATGAGGATATATCTCTAGGTCAAAAAATACTGTTAAAAGCATTAGCAGACCAAGATAAGTTTACTGTGTTAGTTATAAATGGGTATAGTGATGATACTGGAACTGAGGTAAATAACTTTTACAAGGTTACCCAGGATAAACTTGCTATTCTTGGTAATGGTATAGAAGGATTAAAAGACTATATAGACGCTTGGTATCAGTCATCTAATGGAGTAAGCTCAGAATAGAGGGATAATTCTTCCCCTGATATTTCTATAAGTGAATCATCATCTAGTTGAATGACAATAGTGCTATCGCCATGTAATGCTTCACAAGATACAATCACTCTGCCTAGCATGTGATTACATATAATCTCTACATCTGAACGTTGCATAATTGTCCTATATATTTACTAAAGAGTCTTTGGCAATCTTTTCTGATTTAACAGACCTTGCCCACGACCCACAATTTTGACATTGATAGCGTTGATAAATAGCAGTCCTACTTCTTTGTGTACCACGAGATTGTAATTTTCGTGAAGCACAATTAGGACAACAAACGTCAGCAGAATATGCGTTATGATTTGGATGTTGTTTAATCCAACCTTTGAATTTATCGTAGACTTTCTCAAGTAATATAACATCATTCTTATTATACTCTTCCATAACTTTCCATGCCTTACGGTCATCATTCATACATTTGACCCATAAAGCATGACCTTCATGTTCTGTCTTGCTACCTAATCCAAGAGCCTGTGCAACATAGTCTAATTTGTTAGAAACAAATCTAAACTGTCTACGAGCTACTTGAAGTAAATCTATCTGTTTGGAAGGTGCTGGAGGAGGCATACCAGAGAGTAAGAACTCTTTGTGTAGTATCGGTATGTCAAACCTAGAACCGTTGTAGTGAACTATGGCATCAGCTTCGTCAAGAAGTTTATGCACAGAGTCTAGCATCTTTTGTTTGCCAGATTTTTGGATAGAGTCAAACATAATTTTAGATTCACCGTACCACTTGGCTGCATAGCACAGGGTGTAAGATGATTCTAGTAATTGGTTTATAGAGATGTTTTGGTCAAAGATACCCCAGACATGAGCAGTATTTGGTGCTACTTCTATATCAATAAGTAATATTTTCATAGTAGTCTCTAAAGTTGAGATACTTTATTATATACTAGATAAATAATTAACATGAGTAATACATATTTAAAGTGGTCTATAGCACAAAGGATATCGCAGATAAGATAATCTAGCATATCTTGATAGTAGCTGTTTTAGCTTTTTTTAGTTTGTCAAAGAACTTCTTATAAGCTATTTTAGAGTTACCTATGAAGTCTTTACCTGCCCATGTTGAGCCAAGTAATATACATCCATCTGTATCTGCTGAAGTGTTGCCTGAATGGATACGAACACCTGTAAAGTCAGGAACGTTTAGTATGTGTGGCATGTCCTGTTTAAAGCGTACAGAAGCGTCTATAATGAGTTTATATTCACCAATAGGGATAGCAGTCTTACCTAATACTTTAGTGCCATTTCTGACTACATCTTCTAATGTATAACACTCATATACACCATCTACATACATCTTGCCTATAGTATGTGTATCTTTAAATTCAAACCTTTTTACTTCAATTAACATATGAATTAATATATTCCAATGCACGAGTTAAGTAATCCATAACTGCAATAAATACTAAAGCAATACCCATGATTATAAATAACAATCCTACTACAATAAGTTTAAGTATGGATAAGCCGATAAAATTAAGTATGTTTAAGAATATCATTTAGCACTTTTTTTAATGTGTAGTAATGAACGTTCACCAAATAAGTAGAAGCCAACAGCACTAGCAAAGTTATCTACTTCAGGTGTTGCTGTACCGTTAAGGTGCATAATAACCCATGTAGAAAGCACAAGCAGACCTATAACAGGTCTCATAAGTCTTATGATAGCTTCTACCCAAGGGTATGATGGATTACCACCACCAGCTTCATTCATAACTTTAAAGAACTCTAAGTCAATTTGTTTCATTTGAGTATATTGTTCTATAGTAGCTGGCTTGAATTGGTCAGGTGCTATAAAGCGATTAATAAGTGATTTACCTAAGTCTACTGCTAATGGTCCTAATGCTGCTAATATGGTAATTGGGTCTATGATATTCTCCTTATAATTCTTTAGGGTCAAAGCCATACATCTTGGCTACACGCTTTTGTAGTTTTAAGAATAAACCTTTGTGACTAGCATACTGTTCTGTTTTAGGTGAATCTAAATATACGCACATGTGGATAATCTCATGGCATAGAGTCATTAAGACAGGATACAAATGAGAATGACGTGCAGTAGATATAGTGATAACATGAGGTTCACCTTGTTCTGGTGGTTCATATTGTCCACATATAGTATCGTCATGCAATACTACGAAGTCTACTTTAGATGCAGGTGGTAGTTTATACTCGTCAAATATGGGCATTTCTATCAGAGCTGAATATAGGTTTGCTATATTGTTCTCTGTAATAAATGTCATTTTGTGAAGTGTGTCAATAAAAATACAATAACGAAACCTGCTGTACCTAAAAGTATTTGCTCTAGGCGTTTGAGTCTTGCGTTTATTTGCTCATAACGTAACGCACAAACTTCTTCATGCGTACTTAAACGTGATTCTACGTCTGACTTTACCATTACTGTTCCTCTGATAATAAACCTGTTATAGGATTGATAAATGGTGCTGCAACTTCTCTAGCACCGATAAGACCTCTAGTAGATATTTGTGGGATAGGAGCATTGCCTGTAGCAAGTCTGTTACGCAATTGCTCTATATTACGCAAACCTAATTGTTCTGCACCTTTTCTAGCTAAACTTCCTATAACAGGAACAACAACTGCACCAGGAGTTCCAGCAAGCAAAGCTCCGCCACCTACAGATACTCCTCCAGATATTACGCCTGTTGGTGCTAATTTTCCTAATAAACGCAAAGCATTTTGTACTGAACCGCCTTTAGCTGTAGACTTAATTAATTCTTGCTCTTCTTTACTAAATGCTCTTAGTTTTTTAGGATTATCTGCAAGATTAACTAATTTACGTCTTAAGGCATTTTCTACACCAGATTGACTATAATTTGCTTCTGCACGTAATTCTGCACTTGCTACTAAGTCATCAATAATTTCTGTTTTTTTAGCACGTTTCCATAATTCTCTAGCATCTGTTAAAGCTCTAACAGCTTCAGATGAACCTTTAGCTAATTGACTAGGTTGAGCATTTTCCACAAAGTCATCTAGGTTATCTACTAAAATACTTGCTAAACGTCTTTCAGATGCGTCTATACTAGAACCTGCAGATTGCCCAATACGTCTTAATATTTCCATGTTTTCAAGCGTTACATTAGAGTTTTTAGTATCTTTAATTCTTTCTAATGCTGCAAATACTCTAGGTTGTAATGTTTTATCTAAACCTTCTTTAGTTAATGTTGATTCTATTTTGTTAGCAAATTGGTTATAAGAATTCTTTTTAAATACTGCACCTACATCTTCAGCAAACTTGTATTGTTGACCAGCTTGTCCTTTTAACTCTTGAACAGTAGGAGCTTGTAGCGTTCCTTTAGCACCGATAGCAAATGGTATACCTGCTGCAATACCTGCTGCCATACCTAGTGTAGGACTACCTGTTTCTTCTGCAACATATTGTGATGTAGCACCTACAGGTAATGCTGCTGCAACTTGTCTTACAGGTTGTTGTGATAATGTTTGTGCAATACCACGACCAACAGGGCTTGTTGCTGTTTTTGCTAATGTACCTAATGCATTTACTTGACCGCCTACACCACCTAATGCACTACCACCAACTTGTAATGCTCTTTCTGTTTGTGTTTCAGGTTTTGGGAAACCTAGTCTAGTTAAACCTTTTTCTACTTGTGCGGTAGGTGAAGGAATATCATATTTATCAGGTAATAAAGCATTAATGCCTGTTGTAAGTAATTCTGCTGCTGGTAAAGCTAGTGAACCTGCAACTGCACCTGCTGGACCTGCTAAAGCACCACCTGCTGCTGCACCTGTTAGTGGAACTGCAGCACCTCTAGCAACTGAACTTAAACCACGACCTATCTTTTCTGTCATGCTTCTTTCTTTTTTAAGAATAGATGTAGGTAGGTCATCTTCAGGAACTATATTGCTAGGTAAATCACTTGCAGGAACTAAATTACTAGGCAAGTCTTCTAAAGGAACTGCTGCCATTATTCATACTCCCATTGACCGTTTCTAAATATCATTGGCTTACCACTCTTTGATTTAGTTTTTGCACCCTCTTTAAATCCGCTAGTAGGTGCTTGTACATTAGTTTGTTGAGTAGGTTGATTTGTTGTTTCATTAATATCATATTTAGTGCTAAGACGTTTAATTGTATCTAATGCAGCTTTTTTAGTTTCTGCTGGAACATAAGGATTTCCAATATCTGCTGCTGCTGATTCATATAATTTCAAGTCAAGTACGCCTTGTGGACCTTCAAGTCTAGGCATTTTTAAAATAAGTTGAGATTGAATATATTTTAGTCCTGCAAGATTTTTAGCTCCTTCTGTAGATTGACCAACGGTAGCTGCTGCAATATCTCTAACTGCTCCAAGACCACTTCCTGTAGCTTTAGGTAGTAATAATTCAGCTTCTTTAAGCAAATCTGGAATTTCTTTTGCTTTTTCTAATTTTTCTTGTCTTTTTGCTTGGTCTGGTGAAAGTGCTGGTTTATATGTTGTTGGTCTGCCTTGCATATCTAATGTTTGTGCTCCAGGAACATTTGGAACATAAACAGCTTGACCACTTGCATCAGTTTGTATTGTATAATTTATATCTTTTGGTTGAGTAGTAGTTTTATATTCTTGTATTGCTTCGCCAGTATCTTTATTAATAAGAATTTTTTTACCGCCTACATCAATAACATCTGTATTAAGTTTTTGTTGTTTAGGAGATGTATATACTGCTTCCCCTGTATTAACATCAACAACAACTCCATCTACGACAGCAGTATCTCTTTTTTGTTGTTTTGTTGGTGATTGATATATAACTTTACCAGCTTTATCTACCAAAGCACCATCTACGTTATATAAGTTATCATCTCTACCAGATAATAATTTTGCTCTGATAGCTCTATCTATTACGTCTTGAGATGCACCCATACCACCTAAAACAGCTTTACCTATGTATGGCAATGGTGAGCCTGCATTTAAGTTTTTAGGCGTAGCGAGATATGTAGCAGCAGTTCCTAATAATCCTTGTATTAATGCTTGATTACGTAATTTAGCTTCATCTTCGTCTTTTAATATGCCACCAGGTATAGTGCTACCAAAAGGTGTCATGCCTTCAAACAAACCACCAATACCAGATGTAACTGGATTAGTAAGTGCTGAAATTGGGTTGTTATCAAATATTGCCATGATTTATCCTATTAAAATTGGTCGTCTTGATGGTTGTAATAAACTATTAAACTGTGGAGTAGGCACAGCACCTTGTTGACCCATAAGTTGTTGTGCGTTTAGCATTGGAGATGGTTGTAATGGAGCTTGTGATGGAGTCATTCTGTCATATACATTCATACCTAGTCCTGCTGCTTGAAATGGATTAGTTTTAACTGCATTTATAGCTGAACTACCTAAATTATCAAAAAAGCCTGGTCCATATCCACCACCTGTAAAGTCTGCAGACTGTCCTCTAGTAATATCTGCAAAATTTGGAGCATATTGATTTAATACACCATCTGTAAATCCTTGAGTAGCATATGAGCTTGGGTTAAATGCTGCTGCATTTCTACCAGCTTCGCTTGTCATAAAGGCTGGTATATTTTCATTCATAAATGTAGTTGGCACACTAGGAATTGGTCCAGGAACTATTCCTTGATTTAAAACTTTAGAGCCACCTGCACCACCCATAGCACCACCTAGATAGCTGCCTGCACCACCTAATGCACCACCTAAAGCTGCATTTTGTAAAGAAGAACCTAAACTTTTACCTCTAAGTAAAGATGTACCGCCGCTTACGCCTGCACCTACCATTGTTGCTGTTATTGGGTCACTCATTATCTGCCTACCTTTCCTACTACATAGCAAATTGGTTCTAAGATAGCACGATAAATCATGCCAGTATTGTCTCTAGTTTTACCTCTTTTTTGTTTCCATATATCAGCAGTCCTATGTCTTGCGATATGCTCTAAAACACCCCTTAAAATGCGTTGTAGGGCATTCTTTTCACCTGCTTTGTAAGCATAGTTTACTAATGGTAAGAATAGAGTGTGATAACCTTTTTCGTATGCTGGGTCTAAGTCTTTAGACTGAGCTAACCAGATAGCGTTACGGAAGCTACCAAAACCATATTCAGCATTCATAGCGGTACATACAATCTTGCCACCACCACTACCTGTTGTTGTTGATGTAGTAGTTAATGGTTGACCGGCTACTGTAGACGTAAATTGTGCAAGTCTTTGGTATGGTAAGTTTTGTTGGAAGTTAAAGCGGTCTAGTTCAGCTTGCAATGCTTTTTGAGAATAATCTTCACGAGCTTGACCAGTTTGTAATAATTGGTTAATAGGCTGATAAGCTGCTTGAGCCATTTGAGGTGCAAATCTAGCTGCTTGTTCTTGTAAGCCACGTTCTGAAGCATAGTTTTGATATGCTGCTTGACCCGCTTGACCTGCTAAAGCATTAGCTAAATTTTGTTGTGATAATGACTCTAGTTGGTTTTGTGCGCCTGAACCATAACGACCTGCTCCTGCTGCTTGGCTACGAGTGCCACTAATAGCTTGTTGATATGCTTGTGTAGCTGCTTGTTGTCCTGGTCTTAATGCTGCTTCTAAAAATGGGTTAGCACCTAAGTATTGACCACTTACAGCACCTTGTTGTTGAGCTAATGCTTGGTTAATAAGAGGGCTACCTGCTCTTGCTTGTTGTTCTGCCATAGTAAGTGCAGACTCAGTTTGTGAAGATGGACTTACATAAGTTTGACCACCATAGTATTGTGGTGTATATGTTTCATATAGTTTTTGAGCTTCTGATAAACCTCTTTCAACATAAGGTCTCATGCTTGGGTCAATACCAGAAGTAGTCGTTTCTTGTCTAGGTTTTGGAGAACCACCCCATAACATAAACCCATTATGAGTCATAAACCCTGTAATAAGCCAATACATTTTATCTTTAAATGAATTGTTATGTCCTAAATCGTAACCAAATAATTTCATGTTGCTTTCCTTAAAGTGTAAATTCCCATGTTGAAGGTTTAAAACCCATTTGTAGAGCTTTTTTATCCCAGCCACGTCTTTGAGATGTAAAAGTAATTCTTGTTTTACTGCCTTGTTTTGCTATTGCTTGTATTTCTTGAAATGCTTGTGTTAATAATAAATCGTCATTAAGTGATGACCATGCTGCCCATACATGAATTGTATTTCCCATAGGCTGTAATACTACAAAGCCATAAGGTTTGTTATCGGTTACTGCTAGAAATACCATAGAACGCTGTTCATAACAGTCACAATAGACATCTTCTGCTAACCACTCAGGATGACCTTTGCTTCTGACTATTTCAAGACCATGTTTAATAAACTCCCAATGAGTCCTAAGCTGGTCTTTAGGTATGTAGTGTAAAATCATCCTACTATTATATAACGATATACCTTATTCGTGCCTGTATTTGCAGGGTGACTGATAGTTGCTTGTCCATTAATTTGTGAGCTAATATAAGGCTCTGTAAATAAGTTAGTCGTAAATGAATTAGCACTTAAATACTGAATAGTAACAATAGCACTAGGTGTTGCAGGTCTAGTAGGTGTTGTTTGTGCTGCTAAATGTTCTACTGTAACTAATTTAGAGCTTGTAGCCCATGCTAAACTTACATAGTCGTCTTTAGCAAGCTCTATGTTAAAGTTTAATGATGCAATAAGGTGACCTTTAACGCTACCATGTTTATCATCTACAGAAAACTTACTGTTAGAACCTGCAACGTCTGAACCATTCTTTTTAAACCATATATCTACGTCTTGTATTTGTGAATCATCATTAGCAAACTGAATACTAAACTGAACATTATAAAGACCAGAATAGTCTACTTTTATTTTATATCCATCTACTAAACTTGTGCCTAAGGAATAATCTGTAGTATCAAGACTAATGTTTGCTGTAGCTGTTATAGTGGCTATACTTTGGTCAGTCGTATCTTGAAACGCACCGTATGGAAAATATGTACTAGCTGACGTTTGTGTTTTAGGTTCTAGCCCAATATAAGAGTTATAACCTATACGTTCATCATAGATAGTTGTAGATGATGCACCACCTGCTACTAAAGTAATATCACCTGTATTGTTAGACTTACCTTCTACAAGATTGTTTACAATTTCAGCTACACTTCTAGCATCACCACCTGTCCAAGGTAATTTACGGTACATATCACTACGTGCCATTATCTAGTTCCTTGTTCAGAGTATTCTATATCCATACCAATTGCAGATGACCAGTTAGCACCTGTAGGTGTTAAAGCTATTCTATGATAACGACCTGCACTTCTTACAGAACATCTATCTTCTTGACTTGCTGTAACTGCTGTTCCGTATGTAATAGTATCATCTAACATACGTCTGGAAGCCACAGAAACGCTTGCAGAACCATTGTCTACAGAAGGTCTAATAAGAGTAAGCACAGAGTTATAACCATATTCTAGGTCGTTAGTAATGATAGAACCTGTAGCGTTAGTTCCTGTAAATGTAATAATTCTAGTATCACGAACACCACCGAATAAGAACTTACCGCCTTTATATAGTCTATCGTCTAGTGTTGTTACAAGTGTGTCAGATGTTTTTAATGCTG
>Ga0315902_10009287_pt1 | contig 13185 bp, 12 predicted proteins | sample LakEriMetagenome_9_FD_203523 | JGI IMG/M metagenome (GOLD analysis project Ga0315902, IMG submission 203523) | Freshwater fungal communities from buoy surface, Lake Erie, Ohio, United States - Buoy 12 MA117 | ecosystem: Environmental > Aquatic > Freshwater > Lake > Lake biofilm | place: USA... | reverse complement strand
GGCGAGCTTGTTGAAGACGTAGTAGTCCTCGGTCAGCAACTGGCCGCTGATGTACAGGCCAATGGCATCAGGCCCGTGCTCGGCATGCACCTCGGCCAGGCGCTGGGCCACGCTCGCCAGCGCCTCGTCCCACCCGGTGCGTTGCCAGGGTCCGCCACGCTCGGGCCGACGCATCGGGTGCAGTGCGCGGGCGGCCTGCACCAGCTTCGGCTCGGCCGTCAAGTGCAGGGTCTGGCCTTTGCTGCACAGGCGGCCGAAGTTCGCCGGGTGCGCCGCGTCGCCCTGCACGCCGACGATGGTGTCGCCGCGGCTTTCGATCACGACGCCGCAGCCGACCCCGCAATAAGGGCAGGTGGATCGCGTCTGGCGGAGTTCGGACACGGCCGGGTGCGTGTTCAGCCGAGCGTGGCCAGTTCGATGCGGTCCAGGTGCACCGCGTCGCCTTCGACACGGACCGCAAACGCTGTCGTGCAGCCGTGATCGGGCGCCCGTGCCTGGCCGTCGGCGAGGCCGATGGCCCAGTTGTGCAGCGGGCAGGCCACGTGTTCGCCAAAGACGATGCCCTGGCTCAGCGGGCCGCCCTTGTGCGGGCAGCGGTCGAGCAGCGCGAAGATGCGGTCGCTGGCGCTGCGGAACAACGCCACGTCGACCTTCCCGGCTCTGGCGACCCGTCGCGCGCCAAGTGGCGGGATGTCGGCGACGTTGCAGATGCGTACCCAGTCGTGTTCGCCTTTGGCCAAGTCCACGCCGGGCATGGCCACTGTCGCGGTGACGCCGTTCACGCCGGCACCTCCAGCTTCACGAACTGGCGCAGGTCGACCTGCGCTGCGGCCTGCTCGAACCAGGGGTCGGGCTCGCTGTCCAGGCTGAACTGCAAGCGCTCCCAGAGCGACTTGCGACCGACGGCGTCGTCCAGGATGCGCTGCCTGACATGCGGCATGCCCACCCGGTCGACGTAGTGCACGGTCCGTTCGAGGTACCAGCCTTCTTCGCGGTAGAGCTGGAGGAAGGCGCCGCTGTACTCGAGCACCTCCTCGGCCGTCTTCACCTTGACCAGGAACTGGGCCACCTCGGTCTTGATGCCGCCGTTGCCGGCGACGTACAGCTCCCACCCTGAGTCGACGCCGATCACGCCGACGTCCTTGATGCCGGCCTCGGCGCAGTTGCGCGGGCAGCCACTGACGGCGAGCTTGACCTTGTGCGGTGCGTACATGCGCCAGAGCGCCCGCTCAAGGTCCTTGCCCATCTGCGTCGAGTCCTGGGTGCCGAAGCGGCACCACTCGCTGCCGACACAGGTCTTGACGGTGCGCAGCGCCTTGGCGTAGGCGTGGCCACTGGGCATGCCGATGTCGCGCCAGACGCCCACCAGGTCTTCCTTCTTGACGCCCAGCAGGTCGATGCGCTGCCCACCCGTGACCTTGACGGTGGGGATCGCGTACTTGTCCACCGCATCGGCGATGCGGCGCAGCTCGTCGGCCGTGGTCTCGCCGCCCCACATGCGCGGAATCACCGAGTAGGTGCCGTCCTTCTGGATGTTGGCGTGGCTGCGCTCGTTGATGAAGCGACTCTGAGGATCGTCGCGCGCCTCCTTGGGCCAGGTGCTGATCAGGTAGTAGTTGAGCGCCGGGCGACAGGTCGCGCAGCCATTGGGCGTGCGCCAGGCCATGCCCTGCATCACCTCGGGAATCGTCAACCAGTGCTCGCGGCGGATCGCCTCGCGCACGTCGGCATGGCTGGCGTCTGTGCAGCCGCACATCGCCTTCCGGGTCGGTGCGGCGCTGTAGTCGCCCCCGGCCGTGGCCATCAGCAGCTGCTCGACCAGGCCGGTGCAGGAACCGCACGACGCGCTGGCCTTGGTTTGCTTTCGGACGTCGTCGAGCGTGAACAGGCCCTGCGCCTTGATCGCCTGGCAGATGGCGCCCTTGGTGACACCATTGCAGCCGCAGACCTCATCGCGGTCGGCCATGGCCATGGCGCGGTTGACCCCTTGGTGCCCGGCGTCACCGATGTGGGTCTCGCCGAACATCAAGCGGTCGCGGATGTCGGCGATCGAGCGGCCTTCGCGCAGCAGCTGGAAGTACCAGCCCCCGTCGACGGTGTCGCCGTACAGGCAGGCGCCGACGAGCTTGTCGTTCTTGACCACAAGCTTCTTGTAGACGCCGCCAGTCGGGTCGGACAGGACGATCTCCTCACAGCCCTCGCCGCCCATGAAGTGACCGGCCGAGAACAGATCGATCCCGGTGACCTTGAGTTTGGTCGACACGGCGCTGCCGCTGTATCGCGCGATGCCCATGTGGGCCAGGTGGTTGGCGCAGACCTTGGCCTGCTCGAACAGCGGCGCGACCAGTCCGTACGCGACGCCCCGGTGTGCCGCGCATTCGCCGACGGCGTAGATGCGCGGGTCGGTCACCGTTTGCAGCGTGTCGCTGACGACCATGCCACGCTCGCACAGCAGCCCGGCCGACTGCGCAAGCGCGACGTTCGGCCGGATGCCGGCGGCCATCACCACCAGGTCGGCGGGGATCTCGTCGCCGCCCTTGAACCGGGCCGCAAGCACGCGGCCATCGGGACCAGGGATCAGCGCTTCGGTTTGCGTATCAAGACGAAAGCGGATGCCGCGTGCCTCGAGGCTCTTCTGCAGCAGGCCGGCCGCGGTTTCGTCGAGCTGACGCTCCATCAGCCAGGGCATCAGGTGCACGACCGTGACCTGCATGCCGCGTTGCGCCAGGCCGTTGGCGGCTTCCAGGCCGAGCAGGCCACCCCCGATGACCACGGCGTGCCGGTGGTGCGCCGCCGCGTCGATCATGCCTTGCGTGTCGGCGATGTCCCGATAGGCCAGCACGCCCGGGAGCTTGGCGCCGGGGATCGGCAACACGAAGGGCAACGAGCCAGTCGCGAGCAGCAGTCGCTCGTAAGGGGCTTCGGTGCCGTCGTCGGCGACCACGCGGCGGCGAATGCGGTCGATCCGCGAGACCGTCTTGCCCAGATGCAGCCGAATCCCGTTCTGCTCGTACCAGGACAACGGGTTCAGCACGATGTGCTCGAGCGTCTGCTCGCCGGCCAGCACCGGCGACAGCAGGATCCGGTTGTAGTTCGGGTGCGGCTCGGCGCCAAAGACCGTGATGTCGTACAGGCCGGGCGCGATCTTCAGCAACTCTTCGATCGTGCGCACGCCGGCCATGCCGTTGCCGACCAGCACCAGCCGGGGGCGCGTCGGGTTCTGCGTCATCTGGAAGCTCCGTGCAGGCGAGGGGTCGGGGCTGCGGCCCCGAATCCGACGTGAAGATTCGCGGGCAAGCAGAAACTGGAGACGGCACCTCGCTGTGCACGGTGGCCCATTGGCGGACCACGGGCGCGCCTTCGCACCCATAGGGAATCAAGCACGAAGCGTGCCTGATCACCCACAAGAGGGCCCTCGCCAGCGCGCGAAGCGGGGGGTGGCGGGCGACGCGCCAATGCGCAAACATGCGATGTGCCAAATGGACAGGCTTACGTTCCTCGGCACAATCGCTTAGGGTGTGTCAGAAGGTTTACGCTCTCTTTGTGCCGCCATGGTTGAACTTCGACCCGCGGGCCGAGCCTCACCGGCCCAGTGGACTTGTTTGAGTTGCCGCAATCTGGTGCGTGGTGCACCTTGCCGAGCCATGCCATGCTGACCGTGAACACCGATGCGCCCCTGGGCAGCGGACTGCCGACCGAGTCAAGTCTGCCGGCGCGGCTGCTGGCGCTGGCGGCGCCGCTGTGGCTTGAGCGAATCGAACACGGCTGGACACTGAAGAACCTGACCGCGGGCGGGCGCTACGAGCAGGTTTCGCCGGTTCTGGGCCGCCTGTGGGGTCGCAACGCAAGCGAACTGCTCGGGCGCAGCGACGCCGAGATCTTCGGCGCGGCGTTGGCGGCCCCGTGGCGCGCCGCCGAGCAGACCGCCATTGGCCAGGCAAGCCCACTCTGGAGCGAGCACCGTCTCGACGTCGACGGCCAGCGGCGGGACTTCGAGGTGCTGCGGCTTTCGTTTTCCGAGGCCGGCCAGCAGTGGATGCTGGCTCTGTGGCGAGACGCGTCCGAGAACAGGCGGCACAGCGACCAGCTCCGCCATGCGCTGGAGCAGATCGAGCAGCAGCAACGCGACAACGAAAGGCTGCGCCGAGAGCTGGCCGATCAGGCCCTGCGCGACCCTTCCACCGGTCTCTACACCCGGGCCCATTTCGAGGACCAGCTGCGCCGCGAAGCCGACCTGTCCACGCGCGAGCAGCGAGAGTTCTCGATCGTCTTCATCGCGCTGGGCTCCGGGCCCGAAGGATCGCTGCCGCAGGTGCTCGAAGCCCTGGGCCAGCAGCTGCGGGGCGGCACGCGGGCGATGGACGCCAGTTGCCGGTATGACGGCTCGCGGTTTGCCGTCTTGCTCTCCGGCGTCGGGCTGGCCACGGCCCATGGCCGAATGGAGGGCTTGCGCAGACGCTGCGCGGCGCAGATCGTGGTCGACGGGGGCCACGAACGTCGATACACCGTGGCGATGGGCGTCGCCAGCTACCCGCATACGGCGCAGACGCTGGACGCGCTGGTGTCGGCCTGCGACGCTGCGCTGGCCCAGGCTCAAGAGCGGGGCGGCAACCAGGTGGTTCTCGCAGCGATCCCGTTCGAGGGTTGACCGAGGACCGGCGCAGATCGGAAGGGCCCTGACCTTCGGTTCAGCCCGGTTTCAGGCGTGCGCCTACGGCGTCCCACTCGGCTGCCGAGACCGGAGTGATCGAGAGCCGGTTTCCGCGACGCAGCACCTGCATCGTCGCCAACTCCCGCGCCCCTCGCATTTCGGCAAGGCTGAGAAGGCGGGTCTTTTCGACCAGCATCACGTCGATCTGCAACCAGCGAGGCGCCTCGGGAGTCGCCTTGGAGTCGTGGTAGGGGCTGGACGGCTCGAACTGCGTTGTGTCGGGCCGGGGTGGACCCGCGATTCGCGCGAGTCCGGCAATGCCCGGTTCGGCACAGGACGAGTGATAGAACAGCACGCCATCGCCGATGCGCATGAGGTCGCGCATCATGTTGCGAGCCTGGTAGTTGCGCACCCCGGTCCAGGGCAGGGTCTGCTGCGGAGCCGCGGCAAGATCGTCGATCGAGGCCTCGGCGGGCTCGCTCTTCATCAACCAGTACTGGGGCATCGTGCGAGCCGGAAAAGGTGTCCGCCCCTGCCCCACGAGCCACATTCCCGAACCTCTGTGGAGAGTTCAGGTGGGCGAAGTCAGTCGGGCTTCGGGTTCATCTGACGCGAGACGATCACACCAGCCCGACGATGTTCCAAGCCCTTGGTCATAGACCATCGGTTCGAAGAAATCAAAGCCCGCGCGAGCGGGGACGGACAGGGTCAGTATAGGGGTCGGGTTCGGCCGCGCAAGCGTGAATTGCGCACCCTTGCAACGACTTGGTTCACAGCAACTGGCCGTCGCCTTCAAGGGCGCTGTCGACACGCCGGATCAAGCCGGCGATGTCCAGGCCGGTCGAGTCCAGGGGCGGGGTTGCTGCGAGGGCGGGCGCTGGGCCGGCTGCCACACTGCTGGCGGCCCCTTCCGCCTGCTGCCATGCCAGATTGAGGGCCGCAAGGACGGCAATGCGTTCGCGTGCCTTGACCTTGCCTGCGTCGCGGATGGTGGTCATCTCGCGGTCCACCTGAGCGACCGCCTGGTTCAAGAGCGACTCGCCCCCGGTCGGGCAACCCAGGATGTAGACCTGGCCGAGGATGCTGACTTCAATCTGCTTCATCGCGTCCGATCCTCAGGCCGGGTCCACGGATGCCGACTCCGGCGCCGGCGCCGGGCTGCGGGCCTCTTCGCCGGGCAGTCGTGCGAGCAGGGCGTCGATGCGTCCGCGGGCTGCGCTCAGGCGCGACTTCAAGCTGTCGCGCTCGGCTGTCACCACCGCCAGTTGCTCTTCGACGAGCGCCGCGCTGCGCTTCAACTCCTGGTGCCGCAGCACGAGCCGGTCGACGCGCTCAACGAGGTCTTCGAGGGAGGGGGACATGGGGCCGCCTAGACTTTCGCAACAGAGACGAATTGTAGGGAACGGCCGTGGTCGCAGACCGAGGCCACGGCACATCGTGTGCACTGCGGCGCTCTGGCCTGACAGACGTAGCGCCCATGCAGGATCAGCCAATGGTGGGCATCGACGAGATGTGGAGCCGGCACCCGGGCCAGCAATCCGCGCTCGACTTCGAGGACGTCCTTGCCGCGGGCCAGGCCCGTGCGGTTGGCCACGCGGAAGATGTGCGTGTCGACCGCCATCGTCGGCTCGCCAAAGGCCACGTTGAGCACGACGTTGGCAGTCTTGCGTCCGACGCCAGGCAGCATCTCCAGCGCCTCGCGGCTGCGCGGCACGCGGCCGCCGTGCCGATCAACCAGGATCCGCGCCGTCGCATGGAGATGCTTGGCCTTGGTGCGGAACAGGCCGATGGTACGGATGCAGTCGGCGATGCCTTCTTCGCCCAGATCGACCATCCGTGCCGGCGTCGGTGCCAGGGCAAACAGGCGCTTGCTGGCCTTGTTGACGCTGATGTCGGTGGCCTGCGCCGACAGCAGTACCGCAGCCAGGAGTTCAAAGACGTTGGTGAACTCCAACTCGGTCTGAGGCCGCGGGTTGGCGGCGGACAGCGTGGCAAAGAAGCGATCGATGTCGGCGTCGGTCATGACGTGCCCGGGCCAGGCTCGGACGGGAACTCGACAAGCGGCACCGGCACCTGGCGGGCTCGGCGGCGTGCGGCGAGGCGCTCGTCGTTTTCGCGTGCTTCGCGTTCAAGGCGGACCCGCCGTTCGGCATAGCGTCGGCGAGCGGAGTCGGCTTGGGGTGCCGACCAGGCGTCCCAGCCTGTCGCCGATCCGGTGACCGGCTGCATCGAAATGCAGTCCACCGGGCACACCGGCAGGCACAGTTCGCAGCCCGTGCAGTGTTCGTCGATCACGGTGTGCATCTTCTTCGCGGCGCCGAGGATCGCGTCGACCGGGCAGGCCTTGATGCACAGCGTGCAGCCGATGCACCAGGCCTCGTCGATGATGGCCAGCGACCGAGGGCCCTCGACACCGTGGGCGGGGTCCAGCGTCCGCACCGACGCGCCGGTAATCGCGGCGAGGCGGATGATGCCCTGCGCACCACCGGGAGGGCAGCGGTCTATCGTGACTTCGCCTGACGCAATCGCTTCGGCGTAGCGGCGGCAGTCGGGCTCACCGCATCGGGTGCACTGCGTTTGCGGAAGCGCGTCTTCGAGACGGTCTGCAAGGGTGCTGGTGTTCGGCGGGGCGTCGTTCACCCGCCGGATTGTCGGCGAGCCGGTTGTGGCCTGGCCTTCGCCTTGGCCTTGCGGACCTGCGGCGCCGGTGTGGCATCGGGTCCGTCATGGCGGGCGATGAAGCGCTGGACTTCGGGATGCACCATCTCGCGCCAACGGCGGCCACTGAAGATGCCGTAGTGGCCGGCGCCGATGGCGTCGTAGTGGAACTGCCGGCTCTTGGGGATGCCACTGCAGAGCTCGTGGGCGGCGCGCGTCTGGCCGGCACCCGAGATGTCGTCGAGTTCGCCTTCGATCGTCAGCAATGCCGTCTTGGTGATGTCCTGAGGGCGTACCGACTCGCCGCCGACCTTCCACGTGCCGTTGACCAGTGCAAAGTCCTGGAACACGGTCTTGATCGTGTCGAGGTAGTACTCGGCCGGCATGTCCAGCACCGCGTTGTACTCGTCGTAGAACTGCCGATGGCCGTCGGCGCTGTCGCCATCCCCGCGCACCAGATCGAGGAAGTAGTCGTAGTGACTGGTCAGGTGGCGGTCCGGGTTCATCGCCACGAAGCCGGTGTGCTGCAGGAAGCCGGGATAGACCGGGCGTCCAGCGCCGGGGAAGTTCGGCGGAACGCGGTAGATGACATTGGTCTCGAACCAGGCGTGGCTCTTGTTCATGGCCAGGTTGTTCACCGCCGTCGGGCTGCGCCGCGCATCGATCGGACCGCCCATCATCGTCATCGTCCGCGGCGTCGCTTCGCCCGCGCTGGCCATCAGCGACACCGCAGCAAGCACCGGTACGGTTGGCTGACACACCGAGATCACGTGGGCCGACGGGCCGATGTGGCGGATGAACTCCTGCACATAGCGAACGTAGTCGTCGAGATGGAACGGGCCGGCTTCGGTCGGCACCATGCGGGCGTCGGTCCAGTCGGTGATGTAGACCTTGTGATGCTGGAGAAGACTCTTGACCGTGTCGCGCAGCAGGGTGGAATGGTGACCCGACAGCGGAGCGACGACCAGCACCGTCGGCTGCGTCTTCATGTCCGACAGTGCCCGCGGGTTGTCGGTGAACCGCTTGAACCGCAACAACCGGCAAAACGGCTTCTCGATCGCGACCTGCTCCTGGACAGCGACGTCGACTTCGTTCACCCGCACGGTCGTGATGCCGAACGCGGGCTTTTCATACTCCTTTGCCAGCCGGTGCAGCAGATCGAAGCTCGCTGACCAGCGTTGGCTCATCGGCATTTGCGCAAACGGCGACAACGGATGGCTGTACAGCTTGGAGGCCGCGCTGGCGAACTCGGCAAACGGAGCGACCAGGGAGCGTTGGGTTTCGTAGAGCTGATAGAGCATGGACAGATCCCGCAAGCCCGGGCCGGTTGACCCAGTACCCGAATGTAAACACAAAAATGCTGCGCCGCAGCAATGATCAACCCGAACCCTCAGCGAGGGATCGCCAATGCTCCGCCCAGGCAACAGCCAGGTCAGGTCCTTGTCAGGATCGCATCACCGCGGCCAGGCCGCGCACGACGCGGTCGAGGTTGCGGCTGTTGATGGCCGCCACGCAGATCCGCCCTGAGTCGACACCGTACACCGCAAACTCGCTGCGCAGTCGCTGCATCTGAGAGGCATTCAGCCCCGAGTAGCTGAACATGCCCTTCTGCTCAACGATGTAGGCCAGTTCGCCCGCTCCATTGGCCACGCCTGCGGCGGCCAGTTGGGTCACAAGTCGTTCACGCATCGTGCGGATGCGCAGCCGCATGCCGGCGAGCTCGTCCTCCCACAGGGCGCGCAGGGCCGGGGTCGTGAGTACCAGCGCGACGACGCTCGCGCCGAAAGTCGGCGGGTTGCTGTAGTTGGTGCGGACCACGATCTTCAACTGCGAAAGCACACGTGCGGCTTCGTCGGCGCTCGAACTGACCACGCTGAGCGCTCCGACCCTCTCGCCATAGAGCGAGAAGCTCTTTGAAAACGACGTCGAGACAAAGAAAGGCAGGCCCGCGGCAAGGAAGCGCTGGACCACCGCCCCATCCTCGGCGATGCCCTCGCCAAAGCCCTGGTAGGCCATGTCGAGGAAAGGCACATGGCCACGGTCGGCGCAGACGGCCACGACCGCAGCCCACTGCGCCGGGCTCAGGTCGCAGCCGGTGGGGTTGTGGCAGCAGGCGTGCAGCACGACGATGCTGCCCTCGGGCGCAGCCAGCAGCGCGGCGCGCATCGCCTCGAAACAGATGCCGCGGCTGGCGGCGTCGTAGTACGGATACGTGCGCACCCCAAAGCCCGCCGTCGCGAACAGCGCTCGATGGTTTTCCCAGCTTGGGTCGCTGATGTACACCGCAGCGTCCGGCCGAAGCCGCTTCAGGAAGTCGGCCCCCAACTTCAAGCCGCCGGTGCCGCCCAGGGCCTGCACCGTGACGACCCGCTTTTCAGCGACAGCAGCGCTGTCGAGACCGAAGACCAGGCCCTGCACGGCTCGGTCGTAGGTCGCCAGGCCATCGATCGGCAGGTAGCCCTTGGCCGGATGCTGGGCCAGCAATTGCTGCTCGGCCTGGGCCACGCAGCGCAGGACCGGCAACCGGCCTTCATCGTCAAAGTAGACCCCGACGCCGAGGTTGACCTTGTCGGCGCGGGCATCGGCCAGGAACTGCTCGTTGAGTCCAAGGATGGGGTCGCGGGGCGCCATCTGGACGCCGGCGAACAGGGTTTTGCTCATGCTTGCGCTAATCTGTGCGGTTCGGCTGTCGATTCTAGGCAGCCACCTGTTCCGACCTTCGCGCCAAGCCTAGAGCCCACCTTCGCATGCCTGCCAGCAAATCCCGCGCTCCGGTTGCCAGCCGTTCCGACCTCGATGCCGACGAGCCGGAACCGACCGGTGAAGGCCGCTTCGTCAGCTTCGAGGGGTCGCCGTTCCAGCTCTTCATGCCCTATGAGCCTGCGGGTGACCAGCCCGCGGCGATCGCCCAACTGTGCGAGGGCATCGCCGATGGCCTGACCTACCAGACCCTGCTCGGCGTCACCGGATCGGGCAAGACCTTCACGATGGCCAACGTCATCGCCCGCCTGGGCCGGCCGGCGATCGTGTTCGCACCCAACAAGACACTGGCAGCGCAGCTTTACAGCGAGTTCCGGGAGTTCTTTCCACGCAATGCGGTCGAGTACTTCGTCAGCTACTACGACTACTACCAGCCCGAGGCCTACGTCCCGCAACGCGACCTGTTCATCGAGAAGGACAGTGCGATCAACGAGCACATCGAGCAAATGCGGCTGTCGGCGACCAAGAGCCTTCTGGAGCGACGCGACGTGGTCATCGTTGCCAGCGTCAGCGCGATCTACGGCATCGGCAACCCGAGCGACTATCACAAGATGGTGATGACGCTGCGTGTGCACGACACGATGAGCCAGCGCGACGTGATCGCGCAGTTGATCCGCATGCAGTACACGCGCAACGAGATCGACTTCTCGCGAGGTGCCTTCCGTGTGCGTGGCGACACCATCGACGTGTTCCCGGCCGAACACAGCGAGCTGGCGCTGCGCATCGAGCTGTTCGACGACGAGGTCGAGTCGCTGAGCCTGCTCGACCCGCTGACCGGCCGGGTTCGGCAGAAGATCCCGCGCTTCACGGTCTACCCCAGCAGTCACTACGTCACGCCGCGCGAACGCGTGGTCGATGCCATCGCCACCATCAAGGACGAACTGCGCGCCCGACTCGACGAGTTCGTCAAGTCCGGCAAGCTTGTCGAGGCGCAACGTCTGGAGCAGCGCACGCGCTTCGACCTCGAGATGCTGCAGGAGGTCGGCCACTGCAAGGGCATTGAGAACTACACCCGCCACCTCTCAGGCGCCGCACCTGGTGAGCCGCCGCCGACCCTGGTGGACTACCTGCCCAACGACTCGCTGATGTTCCTGGACGAGAGCCATGTCCTGATCGGGCAGTTCGGGGGCATGTTCAACGGCGACCGAGCGCGCAAGACGACGCTGGTCGAGTACGGCTTCCGATTGCCATCGGCACTGGACAACCGGCCGTTGAAGTTCGAGGAGTTCGAACGGAAGATGCGCCAGGCGGTCTTTGTGTCGGCAACCCCGGCGGCGTACGAAAAGCAGCATGCCGGTCAGGTCGTGGAACAACTGGTGCGGCCGACCGGGCTCGTCGACCCCATCGTCGAGGTGCGGCCCGCTTCGCGACAGGTTGACGACGTCCTGCAGGAGATCCGCGACCGCGTGGTGAAGAACGAACGCGTCCTGATCACCACGCTGACCAAGCGCATGGCCGAACAGCTCACCGAGTACCTGGCCGACAACGGCGTCAAGGTGCGCTACCTGCACAGCGACATCGACACCGTCGAACGGGTGGAGATCCTGCGCGACCTGCGACTGGGCAGCTTCGACGTGCTCGTCGGCATCAACCTGCTGCGCGAGGGACTGGACCTCCCCGAGGTCAGCCTGGTCGCCATCCTCGATGCCGACAAGGAGGGGTTTCTGCGCGCCGAGCGCAGCCTGATCCAGACCATCGGCCGCGCAGCGCGCAATGCTGGCGGCATGGCCATCCTCTACGCCGAACGCATCACCGACAGCATGCGCACTGCAATCGACGAGACCGAACGGCGGCGCGCCCGCCAGATCGCCCACAACACCGAGCGCGGCATCGTGCCGACGACGGTCGTGAAGCGGGTGCGCGATCTCATCGATGGCGTCGTTTCCGACAAGACGGCCAAGGACGATGCGCGCAACGCCAAGGCGGCCGCCGAAGTCGAGGCGATGAGCGAACGCGATCTCGGCAAGCGGATCAAGCTGCTGGAGAAGCAGATGCTTGAACACGCGCGCAACCTTGAGTTCGAGAAGGCGGCACGGGTACGCGACCAGCTCTCGCTGCTGCGCGAACAGGCCTTTGGCGCCAGCACCGGTGGCGACAGCAATGTCGTGCCGCTGCCGGCGCCGGGTACAGGCCGGAGGTCGGTCTGATGGCCATCAAGCTCCCAGACTGGTTCGGCCGAAAGCCAAAGTCAGAACCAGCCGACCCTGATGCGCTGCGCGTGCTCATGGTCTGCATGGGCAACATCTGTCGCAGCCCGACCGCCGAGGGCGTGCTGCGCGCCAAGCTCGCGCGTGCCGGCTTGGCGCGACGGGTGATCGTCGACTCCGCCGGCACCCACGGGATGCACGCGGGGGAGGCGCCGGACCCTCGGGCGGTCCGCCATGCCGCGCAGCGCGGTTACGACCTCGCGGTGCTGCGCGCGCGGCCGGTCGTGGCGAGCGACTTCATGCAGTTCGACTGGTTGATCGCCATGGACCGGGCCAATCTCGACTGGCTGGAACGCAAGGCGCCCCCAGGCAGCCAGGCACGGAAGACCCTGTTGCTGACTCAGGCTTCTGGTGTCCTGGACACCGATGAGGTTCCGGACCCCTACTACGGGCCAGCGCAGGGCTTTGAGAGGGTCCTCGATCTGATCGAGGCCGGATGCGATGGCTTCATCCGGAAAATCGGCGCACAATGAGCTTTCCGACCAAGGTGCATCTAGAACAAACCTTGGACCGACAGTTGATCCTCCTCCTCAAGAGGCTGTATACTTGAGTGAATTGGTCGGGATCAGATCGGTTCGGTGAGCGTGCCGAAGCACAAGCACCTTGAGGCGCAGCAGTCAGGCGTCGCAGCCGTCGGCAATTCAGCAGGGCCAGCTTTCGTGCCTAGGAGCGCGGGGGTTGGTAGGTGATTCGGAAAGGGCCTTCCGCAGCCCGCTCCGACCACCCGGGCGCCAGGCCGTATGCAGTGCGCTGAAGGTATGTGTTCCAGCAGTAGGTCACCCCGCTTCGTCTTAGACAAATGCCGCAAGGCATCAGGAGATTCTTCATGCGCCTCACCACCAAAGGCCGTTTTGCCGTCACCGCGATGATCGATCTGGCGCTGCGTTCCAGCGCCGGCCCTGTAGCGCT
>Ga0315902_10009285_pt1 | contig 13186 bp, 12 predicted proteins | sample LakEriMetagenome_9_FD_203523 | JGI IMG/M metagenome (GOLD analysis project Ga0315902, IMG submission 203523) | Freshwater fungal communities from buoy surface, Lake Erie, Ohio, United States - Buoy 12 MA117 | ecosystem: Environmental > Aquatic > Freshwater > Lake > Lake biofilm | place: USA... | reverse complement strand
GGTTCTGGTCAGGTGAGCGCACCGCCAGAGCCAGCAGCGCGGGGGTCACCGGCGCCAGGGTCTGCGACATCGACAGCTCGCCACCCAGCAGGTGCAGCTCGGTCAGGTAGTGGCGCAGCGCCACCTCGGCCTGGCGCTGCAGGGCACGGCGCATGGTGGAGGACGTGACATTGGGGTTGCCGTCGCGGTCGCCGCCGATCCAGTGGCCCATGCGCAGGAAAGGCGCGATTTCGTGCCCGTCGAGCCGGCGCTCGAGCTCCTCGTACAGGCGCGGGATCTGGCGCAGGAAGGTCACCGGGTAGTAGCTCAGCGCGTTCTCGATCTCGTCTTCCACGGTCAGCCGCGCGGTGCGCAGCATGCGGGTCTGCCACAGCTGGGTGACGCGGGCGCGGATCAGCGCCTCGTTGTCGTCTCGCTCCTCGGGCGTGGCCAGGTCGTCGCGGGTCTCGATCAGCTGGGCGATGGCGCGCTCGGCGTCGAGGATGCTCTTGCGCTGTACCTCGGTGGGGTGGGCTGTCAGCACGGGCGAGACCCAGGCGTGCCGCAGCATGAGTGCGATGTCGTCGGCGCGCAGGTCGGCCCCATGCAGGCGCTCGAAGGCGTGCGCCAGCGAGCCGGGCTCGGCCGCAGCGCGGCGTGCTGGCCTTCTGCGGTGGCGGCGCACCTGGTGGTGGTCTTCGGCCAGATTGGCCAGGTGGGAGAAGTAGCTGAAGGCCCGGATCACGCTCACCGTCTGGTCGGGTGACAGGTTCTTCAGCAGCCGGTCCAGCGTGCGGCCGGCGGCGGCGTCGCGCTTGACGCGAAAGGCCACGGCCAGCTGCCGCACCCGCTCGACCAGCTCGTAGGCGTCCCGGCCCTCGTGATCACGGATGGTGTCGCCCAGGATGCGGCCGAGCAGCCGGATGTCCTCGCGCAGGGCGGTGGTGTCGTCGTCTTTGCGGCGCCGGGCCTTGGGCGCCGGCTCTGTTGGCCGGGGGGTGCGGGGCATCATGGGCATCATGCACGCAATCCCTGTGCCGGCCCGGGGTGAGCGCTGGGGATAATGCCCGGATGAGCACCACGCGCACCGTCATCGCCACCCGTGAAAGCCGACTCGCGCTCTGGCAGGCCGAGCATGTGCGCGACCTGCTGCACGACCGCTTCGGCCACCAGGTGGAGCTCCTGGGCATGACCACCCGTGGTGACCAGATCCTTGACCGGGCGCTGTCCAAGGTGGGCGGCAAGGGCCTGTTCGTCAAGGAGCTCGAGACCGCCCTGGAGGACGGCCGGGCGCACCTGGCCGTGCACTCCCTCAAGGACGTGCCCATGGACCTGCCGCAGGGCTTCGTGCTCGCGGCGGTGTTGGAGCGCGAGGACCCGCGCGACGCCTTCGTCTCCACCCGCTACCCGGATCTGGCTGCGCTGCCCCAGGGGGCTTGCGTGGGCACGTCCAGCCTGCGCCGCGTGGTGCAGTTGCTGGCCGAGCGTCCCGACTTGCGCATCGAGCCACTGCGCGGGAACCTGGACACCCGGCTGCGCAAGCTCGACGAAGGGCAGTACGACGCCATCGTGCTGGCGGCGGCCGGGCTCAAGCGTCTGGGTCTGGGGCAGCGCATCCGTTCGGTCTTCGACCCGTCGCGCATGATCCCGGCCGCGGGACAGGGCGCCCTGGGGCTGGAGGTGCGAGAGGACGCCGCCGAACTGCGCGCCACCCTGGCGCAGACGGTGCACCGTCCCACCTGGCTGGCGGTGCACGCCGAGCGGGCGGTCTCTCGCTCGATGGGCGGTAGCTGCAGCGTGCCGCTGGCCGCCTACGCGGTGTGGGACGGCGACACCTTGCGCCTGACCGCTGCCCTGGGTGATGCCAGCCAGCCCTCGCGGCCGCTGCTGCGCACCGAGGTGTCGGCACAACCCGCCGATGCGGCCCAGGCCACATCGCTGGGCGAGCAGGCGGCGCGCCTGCTGCACGACGCCGGCGCTGCCGGCTACCTGGCCGGGGCGGCGGCGGGGTAGCCGCCCCCCATGCCTGGCCCGCGTCTGATCGTCACCCGTCCTGAGGCCCAGGCGGTGGCCTGGGTGCAGGCCCTGCAGAGGCTGGGAGTGGATGCGCAGGCTCTGCCCCTGATCGCCATCGCACCTCCGCTGGACCCGCAACCGGTGCGCGCCGCCTGGAGGGTCCTGCCTGCCGCGGACCTGGTGATGTTCGTCAGCGCCAATGCGGTGGAACAGTTCTTCGCGCTGCGCCCGCCCGATTCGGTCTGGCCGGCGCGGACGCTGGCTGGCAGCACCGGCCCGGGGACGAGCGCGGCCCTTCGCGAGGCGGCCGTGCCGCCTGATGCGCTGGCGCAGCCCGCCGAAGGTGAGCGCGCCGAGTCCGAGTCGTTGTGGAATGTGCTGCGGGAGCGTGCGTGGCGCGGCCGCCGCGTACTGATCGTGCGCGGCGAGGACGGCCGCGACTGGCTGGCCGACCGGCTGCGCGAGGCGGGCGCCGAGGTGGCCTTTGTGGCGGCCTACCGGCGGCACGTGCCCGAGCCCGACGCGAAGGGGGCCGCGCTGCTGCAGGCCGCCGTTGGGCAGCCGTCTGCCCACGCCTGGCTGTTCAGCAGTTCCGAGGCGGTGGGGTACCTTGCCACGCTGTTCGCATCGCTGGGCCACGCCCAACCGGATCAGGCCTCTTTGGGGCCTGACTGGAGCAGCGCGACTGCGCTGGCCACGCACCCCCGCATTGCCCAGGCAGCGCAGGCCGCTGGATTTGGCCGCGTGGCCCTTGTGGAACCCACGCCCGAGGGGGTGGCCTCCACATGGGTCACCCTACAATCCGCGGCCTCGTGAACGACCCCGCCACTGCCACCGCGACTTCGCTCGCGGGCGACCCCACGCCCGAGCCGCCGCCTGAGGAAGCAAAGGCTCCCCAGGGCCCAGTTCCAGGCAAGCGCTGGCCCGCGCAGAGGCTGCTGGTGGCAGCGCTGGGTGTGGTGGCCGTCGCGGCCCTGGGCCTGGCGTGGAACACCCGCGAACGCCTGCAGGCCGCCGAGCAGGAACTCGTCAAGCGTCAGCAAGGCGCCGCCGATCTCGCCACCGAGGCCCGCGCGCTGTCCCGACAGGCCGAGGCCGTGGCCCGAGAGAACGCGGCCAAGATCGCGCTGCTCGAGGCGCGAGTGTCCGAGACCTCGCTGCAGCGCACGCAACTCGAAGAACTGATCCAGTCCTTGTCGCGATCCCGCGATGAGAACGTGCTCGCCGACGTCGAGGCCGCTCTACGGGTGGCCGTGCAGCAGTCGGCCATCACCGGCAGCCTGGAGCCGCTGGCCGCCTCTTTGCGGCAGGCCGACGAGCGCCTCAAGCGCTACCCCGCCGCGCGCATGGAGCGCGTGCGCCGCGCCGTCACCCAGGACCTGGAGCGCGTGCGCGCCGCCTCGGTGGTAGACCTGCCGTCGCTGACCATCCGGCTTGACGAGGTGATCCGCGTCGTCGATGAGCTTCCACTGCTGGCCACGGTGGACCCGGTGGCCCGCCGCAGCGGGGCCGTGGCATCGACTTCAGCTTCCCCAGGCCCGGCCAGTTCGGCGGCCGCACGCACTCACGCCGCGTCGGCCCCGGGCGCAGCCGCCTCGGCCTCCCGCTTCTCGTGGCCCGGGTGGGTGGACCGCTCGGTCCAGGCCATGGCCGCGCAGTTCTGGGACGAGGTGCGCAGTCTGCTGCGCGTGACCCGCGTGGACAACCCCGAGGCCGCGCTGCTCGCCCCCGAACAGGCCTTCTTCCTGCGCGAGAACCTCAAGCTTCGCCTGCTGAATGCGCGCCTGGCCCTGCTGAGCCGGCAGTTCGACATCGCCCAGGCGGACCTGCGCGAGGCCCAGGCCACCCTGGAGCGCTACTTCGACCGCAGCTCGCGCCGGGTGAGCCTGACCAGCGACACCCTGCGCCAGGTGGCGGCGCAGTCCCGGCAGCTGGTGGTGCCGCGGCCCGACGCCACCTTCGCCGCGCTGGCCGCGGTGACTGCCGGCCGCTGAACGCCAAGGACTGCCTTGCGCACCGTCGTCTGGCTGGTCCTGCTCTTCGTGGTGGCCGTCGTGGCTGCCTCGTCGTTGGGCAGCAATGACGGCCTGGTGTCGCTGTACTGGGGCGGCTGGCGGGCCGACCTGTCGCTCAACTTCTTCGTGCTGCTGGTGCTGGGGGCCTGCTTCCTCATCCTCACCGCCTCGCGCGCGATGGCGGCGCTGGTGGCCCTGCCGCAGCGCGCCCGTGAATGGCGCGCCCTGCAGCGCGAGCGCGCGGCTCAGCGGGCGCTGCGCGAGGCCCAGCTGGAGTTCTTTGCTGCCCGCTATGCCCGGGCCGCCCGGGCCGCGGAGCGCGCGGTGGCCATCGCAGAAGAGGCCCGCACCTGGCCAGAGGCCGGCGAGGTGCGCGCACTGGCCCAGCTGCTGGCCGCCGCCAGCGCGCACCGCCTGCAGGACCGTCCCCGCCGCGACCACCGGTTGAAGCAAGCGCAGGACCAGGCCGCCGCAGGATTGCCCCGCGTGGTCGGCGAAGGGGCTCAGCTGCTGTGTGCCGAGTGGGCGCTGGACGATCGCAATGCCGACGCCGCCCTGCAGATGATCGAGGCTCTGCCCGCCGGGGTGGCCCGACGCACCCAGGCCCTTCGTCTGAAGTTGCAGGCTGCGCGTCTGGCGCGCAGGCCCATGGAGGCGCTGCGCACTGCACGGCTGCTCGCCAAGCACCAGGCTTTCACCGCTGACGCGGCGCTCGGGCTGGTGAGATCACTGGCTGGCGAAGCGCTGGACGCCGCGCATGACGCCGATCAGCTGCGCCGCGCCTGGGCCGCGCTGGAGCCTGCTGAGCGCGCAGACCCGCGCATCGCTTCGCGCGCTGCCCGCCGCGCCGTGACCTTCGAGGCCGGTGCTGACGCCCGGGCTTGGCTGGCCCCGCTGTGGGACCGCATGGCCGAGATGCCCGCCGATGACCGCGCAGCCGTCGCACTGGCCCTGGCCGCGGCGGCCGAGGGCGTGGAGGTCCCGTGGCTGGCTCGCGTCGACAAGGCCCTCGCCACGTGGCCTGCTGACCCGGCCGTCGCCGCGGCGGCCGGTGCGGTGCTGGTGCAGCGGCAGCTGTGGGGCAAGGCCAGGGCCCCCCTGGAGCAGGCCGCTGCCGCACCTGCGCTGGACCCCCTGGCCCGGCGCAGCGCCTGGCGGCACCTGGCCGAACTCGCGAGACAAGAAGGCGACGAGAGCCGCGCCGCCCGATGTGAGCGGGCTGCCGCGGGCCTGGCCTGAGGCGGCGGAAGGCGCAGCAAAACAAAACGGGCTAGCTCCTTGCGAGAGCTAACCCGTTCATCTCATTATTGGCGCGGCTGGCAGGATTCGAACCCACGACCCCTTGGTTCGTAGCCAAGTACTCTATCCAACTGAGCTACAGCCGCGAAGCCTGCGAGTATAGCAGCGGGCCCATTGCGATCTCTTCGGCGCCGGTGAGCCTATGGCGTCCCGTGCAGCCATAGGGCTGATCCGCAGGTACCTGCTCGGCACCCATGTGGTGTCGGAACTGCGCCGACCCGGGCCTCATGGGGCCTTCGGGGCGTGGCTCGAGTCGGTTGCAGACGATGACCTCCAGTACGACGCGATGATTGCCGCGACGGCGCGCGTGCACCGCCTGACCGATGTCACAGGGAGTGTGCGGGACTTCTCCGGGTATGAGGTCAACGTACTGAACCCGTTCAAGCCGGCACGGGACTGACCCCGCAGGGCAGGCGAGCCCACGGAACGCACGTTTGGGCGGGCAAGCTCAGCCGGAAGGCAGAGAACTCACTCCAGTGGATAAGGCCCGTCGAAGTCGCCCACGAAGGCGGTGTGCGTGACCAGCGACTGGCCGTCCCACCAGTGCAGCTGAAAGCCGGGCGGCTCCATCACGAAGAGATCGGCAGCCTTGGGGGACAGATCCAGCGGCACCTGATGGGCCGGGCTGGGGCAGGCGCTGGCCACCGTGCCCCCGAAGCGCACGGTGAGCGACCGATGAACGTGGCCGGCGATCACGCGCTCGACCTGCGGGTGGTGGCGGATGACCTCGGCCAGGGCCGCAGCGCCGTCCAGCGCGATGCGGTCCATGAAGCCGATGCCGGTGGCGAAGGGCGGATGGTGCAGCGCCACCACGGTGGGTCGGTCGGGCTGCGCGGCAAGCGTCTGGTCCAGCCAATGCAGGCGCTCGCGGCAGAGCAGGCCGCTGGCCGAATGCGACACCACGGTGTCCAGCGCCACCAGGCGCAGGGGGTGTTCGTCGATGACGTACTGGGCGAAGGGTTGCCACTGGTGCAGATAGCGATGATCCGCGAAGGCATTGCGGAATGCCTCGCGTTCGTCGTGGTTGCCTGGCAGCAGGTACAGCGGCATCGCATCGCGCAGGGGCTGCAGCAGTTCGCGCAGCAGACCGTACTCGGCGGGGCTGCCGGCATCGACGAGGTCGCCGGTGATGACCACGGCATCGGGCTGTTGCGGCAGCGTCAGCACCTGCTGCACACAGCGCTCCAGCATCGTGCAGGTGTCCACCACGCCATAGGCCTTGCGCCGCTGCGCGGTGACGTGGGTGTCGGAGATCTGGCACAGGATCATGTCGAGGCCTTGGGCAGCATCAGCCGCTCCAGGAACTGCCGGCGGGCCTGCCGGTCGGCTGTGCTGCCCTGGCGCAGCAAGAGGGATTCCGCCACCTCGCAGCTGTAGAGGACGAAGGCGCGCATCCGGGCCTCTTCTCGGGGGTAGCCCAGGTCTGCCAGGAAGTCCTCGTGATAGGCCAGCCGCGCGGCGTCGGCCTCGTCCAGGGCTTCGCGGGCCATCGCGTCGCGGCGGGCCCAGGCGCGGATGGCCAGCTCGATGCGCGCGGCCCGCGCCGCGCTGCGGCCGCGGTGGGGCAGCGAGATGACGTCGCGCAGCTGCTGCTGGGGGCTGTCCTCGTGCGCCTTGCGCAGGCGGCGGGTGAGTTGGTCGGTGGCCCGGTCACGCCAGGCCTGCAGGACGCGGCGCAAGAGGTCCTCCCGGTCCCGGAAGTGCCAGTAGAAGCTGCCCCGCGTGACACCCAGCTGGGTCGCCAGCACGTCCACGCGCACGTGGTCGATGCCCTGGTCGACCAGCACGTCGGTGGCCGCCTCGATCCAGGTCTCGGGTGTCAGCCGCGCGCGCGAAGGTTCGGATGCCGCCTCGGCCGCGGGCTCTGGAGCCCGGGCGCTGCGGGGCTTGCGCCTGACTGCGCGTGTCGTGGCGTCGGAGGTATCGGAGGCGGCGGGGGAGGGGCGGACAGGGGGCATGCAGGAAAAGATGATGCCATACACCACTGTACGGAGACTCGGGAAAACCCCAGCCCTGGGCGCAGTCGGCCGAAGTACAGTCTCCAGACACATACACATGTGTATGGAAAGCGCATGAAGACAGGCTTCTTCGACGATCCGCGCCTGCTGGCCCCACGCCGCACGGTGCGTGAAGACCGCCCGGGCGGCGAGTTCGTGCTGCGTTCGCCCGAGCCGCTGCAACCCTTTGTCCGCTGCGTGGGCGAGTGGCTCGAGCGCTGGGCAGCCGAAACGCCCGAGGCCCCGGCCTTTGCCGAGCCCGACGGCCAGGGCGGCTGGACGGTGCTGTCCTGGGGCGCGCTGCGCCAGCGGGTCGGCTCGGTCGCGCAGGGCCTGATCGACCTGTCGCTCACCCCGGGCGCGCCAATAGTTGTGCTGTCGGACAACGCGCTGGACCACCTGGTGCTGCTGCTGGCCGGCATGCACATCGGCCGCGCGGTGTGCACCGTCAGCAGCGGCTACAGCCGCCTGGCGGGCAGCGACTTCACCCGCATCCACGGCATCCTGGCCACGCTGCAGCCGGCGCTGGTCTATGCCAGCGACGTCAAGCCCTACGGCGCGGCGCTGGAGGGCGCACCGATCGACGGGCGCGTGGTCTTCAGTCGGGGCGCCGAGCAGCACCCAGGTGCCATCTCCTTCGATGCGCTGGCCGCCACGCCTGAGACACCAGCGGTAATCCAGGCCTTCGCCTGCGTCACGCCCGACACGCACGCCAAGTACCTGCTGACCTCGGGCTCAACCGGCCACCCCAAGGTGGTCATCAACACCCACCGCATGCTGTGCGCCAACCAGCAGATGCTGGCGCAGACGCTGCGCTTCCTGTCGGTGGAAAAGCCCGTCCTGCTGGACTGGCTGCCCTGGAGCCACACCTTCGGCGGCAACCACAACACGAACATCGTGCTGATGCACGGCGGCACGATGTACATCGACGACGGCCGGCCGATGCCGGGCCTGGTGGACAAGACCGTCGCCCACCTGCGCGAAGTGCAGCCCACGGTGTACTTCAACGTGCCCCGCGGCTACGACATGCTGCTGCCGGCGCTGGAAGCCGACGAGGCCCTGGCCCGGCGCTTCTTCGAGGGTCTGCGCATGGTCTTCTACGCCGGCGCAGGCATGCCCGAGACGACCTGGCGTCGCCTGGAGGCCGTGGCCGCCCGGGTGCGCGAAGAGCCGGTGTGGTTCACCACCTCCTGGGGCTCCACCGAGACATCCCCTGCCATCACCTTTGCCAACTGGCACCTCACCCGCCCCGGCGTGATCGGCAACCCCATGCCGGGCGCCGAGGTGAAGTTCGTGCCCAACGGCGGCAAGCTGGAGTTGCGCATCCGCGGGCCGCACATCTTTCCCGGCTACCGCGGCAACGAGAAGGCCACGAAAGAGGCTTTCGACGACGAGGGCTTCTACTGCATCGGAGACGCCGGCTACCTGCAGGACGAGGCGGACCCGGCCTCGGGCATCGTCTTCAACGGCCGCGTGGCCGAGGACTTCAAGCTCACCACGGGCACCTGGGTGTCGGTGGGCACGCTGCGCCTCGCCGTAGTGGCCGCGCTGGCCCCGCTCGCCCAGGACGTGGTCATCACCGGGCACGACCGCAGCGAGATCGGCGTGCTGGTCTTCCTCACCGAGCCGGCGCGCCAGCTGCCAGCCGACGAACTGGCCGAACGCATGCGCCAGGCGCTGCGGGCGATGAAGTCGGGGCATGCCGGCTCGTCGCAGACACCCACCCGCGCCCTTTTGCTGCCCGACGCGCCCAGCATGGCCGCTGGCGAGATCACCGACAAGGGCTATCTCAACCAGCGCCTGACGCTGCAGCGTCGCGCGGCCGATGTGGCGGCTCTCTATGCCGAGCCCGCAGACCCGCGAGTGATCCGGCCCTGAAGGCCCGGTCGACCCGCACCCTCCAAGGACCCCGAATGGAACTCACCCCCCTGGACGCCGGCAGCGGCCCGCTCGCCAGCCTGCCGCTGCTGCGCCTGGAACAGGCCGGCCCGGTGCTGCACCTGCGTCTGAACCGGCCGGCCAAGCGCAACTCGATCAGCGACGGACTGCTGGCGCAGATCCACACCGTCTTCGTCAACCTGCCGCCGGCTTGCAAGGTGGTGGTGCTCAGCGGGGAGGGCGACCACTTCTGCGCGGGGCTGGACCTGAGCGAGGTCTCCGAGCGCACGGTGGCCGAGGGCATGCTGCACTCGCGCTCGTGGCACGCCTGCTTCGACGCCATCCAGTTCGGCCCGGTCCCGGTGATCGCCGTGCTGCACGGGGCGGTGGTGGGCGGCGGGCTGGAACTCGCTGCCTCGGCCCACCTGCGCGTGGCCGAGGACAGCACCTTCTACGGCCTGCCCGAGGGCACGCGGGGCATCTTCGTGGGAGGCGGCGGCTCGGTGCGCGTCTCGCGCCTCATCGGCGTGACCCGCATGACGGACATGATGCTCACCGGCCGCGTGTTCGACGTCGACGAGGGCCAGGCCTACGCCATCTCCAACTACCGCGTGGCCGACGGCCAGGGCCTGGCCCGTGCGCTGGAACTGGCGCGCAAGATCGCGGGCAACGCGCCGCTGTCCAACTACGCCATCACCCAGGCGCTGCCACGCATCGCTGACCTGTCGGCCAGCGACGGCCTGTTCATGGAGACGCTGATGTCGTCCATCGCCCAGGGCGACGAGGCGGCCAAGGAGCGCGTGCGCGCCTTCCTCGAGAAGCGCGCAGCGAAGGTGGCGAAGTCATGAGCAAAGGACTCTTCCAGCGCTTCGAGGGCGTGTACCTGCTGGACGGCATGCGCACGCCGATGGTCGATTACATGGGCGCGTTTGCCGACGCCAACCCCATCGATCTGGGCATCAAGGCCGCCAAGGCGGTGCTCCAGCGCACTGGCACCGACCCGGCGCGGGTGGACTCGGTGCTGGCCGGCAACATGGCGCCCGGCGGCTTCGACCAGTTCTACGTGGCCCGTCACATCGGCTTGTACAGCGGCGTGCCGATGGAAGTGCCGGCCCTGGGCGTGCAGCGCATCTGCGGCACCGGCTTCGAGCTCTTCCGACAGGCCGGCGAGCAGATGGCCACCGGCGCGGCCACGCTGGCGCTGCTGGTGGGCACCGAGAGCATGACGCGCAATCCGATCGCCGCCTTCGACCACCGCGGCGGCTTCCGCCTGGGCGCGCCCATCGGCTTCAAGGACTACATGTGGGAGGCGCTCTCCGACCACGCCGCCGGCATCTCCATGATCCAGACGGCCGAGAACCTGGCGCGACAGTACGGCATCACGCGCGAGGACGTGGACGCCTTCGCCGCCTCGTCCTTCGCCAAGGCGGTGGCGGCGCAGGAGGCGGGCTGGTTCGACGGCGAGATCGTGCCGGTGGCCGACGAGACCTTCGAGCTGGACGGGTACCGGCCGCGCGGCATCCGCCTGACTGGCAAGGTGAAGGTGGCCGACCGCGACACGCACCCCCGGCCCACGCCGGTGGACGTGCTGGCCAAGCTGCGCACCGTGTTCAAGGACGGCGTGCAGACCGGCGGTAACAGCTCGGCGCTCACCGACGCGGCTGCCGCGGCGCTGGTGGGTGACGAGGCTTCGCTGCGGGCCTTCGGCCGCGCGCCTCTGGGCCGCATCGCCGCGGCGTCGGTGGTGGGCGTGCCGCCGCAGATCATGGGCATCGGCCCGGCACCCGCGATCCGCCTGCTGCTGAAGCGCGCCGGCCTGCAGCTGTCGGACATCGCCCGCTTCGAGATCAACGAGGCGCAGGGCGCGCAGACCCTGGCTGTGGGGCGAGAGCTCGGGCTGGACCTCAGCAAGCTCAACGTCAAGGGAGGCGCCATCGCACTGGGCCACCCGCTGGCGGCCACCGGGGTGCGCTGCACCATCGCCGTGGCCCGGCAGCTCAAGGAGATCGGCGCACGCTGGGGCGTGGCCTCGGCCTGCGTCGGCGGCGGGCAGGGCATCGCGCTGCTGGTGGAGAACTCGGAGGCGGCGGCATGAGCGAAGCGTCCACCCCGGCCGGCACCGAGCCGCCCCAGCCGCGATCGAAGGAGCAGGTCTACCGGGTGAATGTGCAGTTCGGCGACTGCGACCCCGCCGGCATCGTCTTCTTCCCCAACTTCAACCGCTGGATGGACGAGGCCTCGCTCGCCTTCTTCATGGCCTGCGGCATCCCGCCCTGGCGCGAGCTGGTGAAGACCCGCGGGATCATCGGCACGCCGCTGCTGGAGATCCACACGAAGTTCCTGCGCCCGGCCACCTACGGCGAAACCATCGAGATCCACACCACGGTCGAGCACTGGGCCGCCAAGACCTTTCGCCACCGGCACGTGGTCAAACGCGGTGAGGTCGTGCTGTGCGAGGGCACCGAGGTGCGGGCCTTCTGCATCCGTGACCCGGAGAACCCCGAACGCATCAAGGCGATTCCGGTGCCTGAGGACATCAAGGCCGCGTGCACGTTGACTGAGTGACCCGGTCGTGACGTGACCCTGATGTGACTCCCACCCCGATGTGCGGCCAGTGCGCTGCAGAAAGGCAAGACCCATGAAGATCGAAGGACAGGCCGCGCTGGTCACCGGCGGCGGCTCGGGCTTGGGCGAGGCCGTCGCGCGCGAACTGGCGCGGCAAGGCGCCCGGGTCGCCATCATCGACGTCAACGCCGACAACGCGCAGCGCGTGGCCGGCGAGATCGGCGGCATCGGCCTGGCGGCCGACATCACCGACAGCGCCAGCCTGGCCGCCGTGCTGGACGGCGCCGAGGCCGCTCACGGCACGGCGCGCATCGTGATGAACATCGCCGGCATCGGCAGCGCGCGGCGTGTCGTGGGCAAGGACGGATCGCCTGCGCCGCTGGAGGATTTCGAGCGCGTCATCCGCGTCAATCTGATCGGCACCTACAACGTGGTGCGGCTGACGGCTGCGCGCATTGCGAAGTTGCAGCCCCTTGAGGACGGCGAGCGCGGCGTGATGCTGATGACCGCCTCGGTGGCCGCGTACGACGGCCAGGTGGGCCAGGAGGCCTACTCCGCCAGCAAGGGCGGCATCGTCTCGATGACGCTGCCGCTGGCGCGCGATCTGGCCCAGCACGGCATTCGCGTGTGCACGGTGGCGCCGGGCCTGTTCGAGACGCCGCTGATGCGCCAGTTGCCCGAGGCGGTGCAGCAGTCGCTGGCGGCGTCCATTCCCTTCCCGCCGCGGCTGGGGCGCCCTGACGAGTTTGCCGCGCTGGCAGCGCACATCGTCACCAATGTGCACCTGAACGGCGAGACCATCCGCCTGGACGGCGCGCTGCGCATGGCGCCGCGCTGAGGCTTTGCACGGCACGGGGACACGACATGGCCTGGGAATACCGCGCACCGCTGAAGGACATGCGCTTCGTCATCGAGCGGGTGCTTCAGGCGCCGGCCTCGTGGTCGCTGTGCGCGCCCTTTGCCGAGCTTGACCTGGACATCGTGGACGCGGTGCTGGAGGAGGCGTCCAGGTTCGCCAGCGGCGAGCTGCTGCCGGTGAATGCTTCGGGCGATGCCGTGGGCTGCGTGCGAGAACCTGATGGTGCCGTGCGCACGCCGCCGGGCTACCGCGAGGCCTACCGCGCCTATGTGGACGGCGGCTGGCCGGCGCTGCCTTGCGATCCGGCCTGGGGCGGGCAGGGGCTGCCCATGCTGGTGGATGCCGCCGCCCGGGAGATGCTGGTGGCCTGCAACCACGGCTGGGTGATGTACCCCGACTTGCTGCATGGCGCCTACGAGACGATCAAGGCCCACGGCAGCGAGGTGTTGAAGGCCCGCTACCTCGAAGACATCGCGACCGGCCGGACGCTTGCCGCGATGGCGCTCACCGAGCCCCACGCCGGCAGCGACCTGGGGCTGCTGCGCACGCGGGCCGAGCCGCAGCCTGACGGCACGCTG
>Ga0315902_10009283_pt1 | contig 13187 bp, 9 predicted proteins | sample LakEriMetagenome_9_FD_203523 | JGI IMG/M metagenome (GOLD analysis project Ga0315902, IMG submission 203523) | Freshwater fungal communities from buoy surface, Lake Erie, Ohio, United States - Buoy 12 MA117 | ecosystem: Environmental > Aquatic > Freshwater > Lake > Lake biofilm | place: USA... | reverse complement strand
CGAATCTCTTCGTGGATCGCTCCACCCTTTACGTTGACAGCATCTGGAACAAGTTCACCAGCTAGCGCTTTACGAACTGAAACCGCAACCGCGATACCTGCACGTTCCTGCGCTTCATCAGTTGATGCACCCAAATGTGGAGTTGCAACAACTTGATCAAGTGCGAAAAGCGGTGAATCGGTGCAAGGTTCAGTGACATAAACATCAAGACCGGCACCTGCAACACGTCCTTCGACGATCGCATCATGAAGGGCTGCTTCATCGAGAACCCCTCCGCGCGCAGCATTGATAATGCGAACCGAAGGCTTCACCTGTTTTAACGCTTCAACACCAATTAAATTGGCAGTCTCTTTAGTCTTTGGTAAGTGAATGGTTATGAAATCACTTTGCTTCAGTAAGGTATCCAAATCAACCAGTTCAACACCTAATTGCGCAGCGCGCGCTGGCTGAAGATATGGATCATAAGCAACCACATTCATGCCAAAGGCTTGCATGCGGTGGGCAACTAATTGACCGATACGACCAAAGCCAACAATTCCAAGCGTTTTTTCAAATAGCTCAGCGCCTGTGTACTTTGACCTTGCCCACTTGCCGTTGCGAAGCGCCGCATGCGCAGGTGAAATAAAGCGAGCTGAGGCGAGCAATAGTGAAATCGCGAGTTCTGCCGCAGAGACGATATTTGACGTTGGTGCGTTAACGACCATAACGCCAGCAGTTGTGGCTGCTGGAATATCGACGTTATCTAAACCAACACCTGCACGTGCAATTACCTTTAAACCCTTTGCCGCGGCGATCGCTTCTGCATCCATCTTTGTGGCAGATCGAATCAATACAGCATCGACACCTTTACCGAGCGCAGCAAGTAGCTCGCCACGATCGGCACCATCACAATTGCGAACTTCAAAATCCGGACCTAACGCTTCAAGCGTTGCTGGACTTAGCTCTTCAGCAATTAATACAACAGGTTTACCCACGTGATGCGCTGCCTTCTTTGTAATCATCTTTATTTGAAGTCTTGATCCAGCTAAACATCTTGCGGAGTTCGCGACCAGTGGCCTCGATTGGATGAGTCTCACCCTTTGCGCGAAGCGCCTTAAATTCAGGTGCACCGGCATCTTGATCATCGATAAAGCGCTTAGCAAATGCACCAGATTGAATGTCAGCTAAAACTTCCTTCATTCTAACTTTTACGCTTGGATCGATAACGCGAGGGCCTGAAACGTAATCGCCATATTCTGCAGTGTCAGATACTGACCAACGCTGCTTTGCGATTCCGCCTTCAAACATCAAATCAACAATCAATTTTAGTTCGTGCAGACATTCGAAGTAAGCAACTTCTGGCTGGTAGCCAGCCTCAATTAGCGTTTCAAATCCGTACATAACTAGTTGAGATGCACCACCGCAAAGAACTGATTGCTCACCAAATAGATCTGTCTCAGTCTCTTCAGTAAAGGTGGTCAAGATTCCACCGGCGCGAAGTCCGCCAATAGCTTTACCGTAAGAAAGCGTCAATGGCCATGCAGTCCCTGTTGCATCTTGTTCAACTGCAACGATTACAGGAACGCCACGTCCTCCAGCGTATTCGCGACGGACAATATGTCCTGGACCCTTTGGCGCAACCATACAAACATCAACATTTGTTGCTGGCTTGATATATCCAAAGCGGATATTGAAACCGTGTCCAAAGAAGAGGGCGTCGCCATCTTTTAGGTTCGGCAAAATTTCAGCTGTGTACACGTGGCGCTGCAAGTGATCTGGAACCAAAATCATAATTACAGTTGCTTCCTTAACGGCTTCAGCAACAGAAACAACTCGTAAGCCTTCGGCTTCTGCCTTGGCGCGAGATGCGGAACCTTCTTTGAGGCCTACTCGCACATCTACGCCAGAATCACGCAAGTTAAGTGCGTGTGCGTGGCCTTGTGAGCCATAACCGATGATCGCAACTTTGCGACCCTGGATGATTGCTAGATCAGCATCCTCTTCGTGATACATCGTTGCCACGGTATTTCTCCTTTAGTTTCTTGTTAGTTCTGGTAATCGGGTTGGGTATCGTGCTTGGTATTACTGATCGCGCCTTCAAGAACTTCTTCGATGCGAATCACATTTATTAACTTGTCTAGCTGAGCAATTACTTGCTCCAGTGAATGACCCTCGACGCTTACTTCGATGATCATCTTTGAAATCTTTGAGTTCTCGGTTGGGCCTACAACTAGTGAATCAATGTTGTAGGTGCGTCGTGCAAATAGGCCAGCGATACGGGCTAGTACACCTGGTTCGTTTTCGACAAGAACTTCTAGTTTATGAATGGCCATTAGAGCTCCTGTGAATCCCAGTCGGGCGCAGTTGCGCGAGCGATCATGATTTCATCGTTAGATGTTCCTGCAGCGACCATCGGCCAGACCATTGCATCGCGATGAACGCGGAAGTCAACAACAACAGGTTGGTCATTGATCGACATCGCCTTTTCGATTGTTGCATCAACATCTGCTGGGTTTTCGCAAGAAAGTCCAACGCAACCCATTGCTTCAGCCAACATTGGAAAGTTAGGCACACGCTTTGACTCTAGGCTGGTATTTGAATAACGACTGTCATAGAACAAGGTCTGCCATTGGCGAACCATTCCCAGACTTTCATTATTAATAATTGCAACCTTGATCGGAATATTGTTGAGTGCGCAGGTAACTAACTCTTGGTTTGTCATCTGGAAACAACCATCGCCATCGATCGCCCAAACAGTTGTGTCTGGTGCACCAACTTTTGCACCCATTGCTGCCGGAACTGCATAACCCATGGTTCCAGCGCCGCCTGAATTGAGCCAAGTGCGTGGTTTTTCATAACCAATAAATTGTGAAGCCCACATTTGATGTTGACCAACACCGGCTGCAAAAATGGTGTCAGGTCCACAGATTTTACCTAAGCGTTCAATTACAAATTGAGGTGAGAGCGCACCATCAGCAGGTGTGTCATAGCCCAATGGGTAAGTTGCTTTTAACTTGTTAACACTTTGTAGCCAAGGAGAAATATCAGCACGGCCCTTAGCCAGAGTCGCTGTGAGTGCAGGAATTAGCGCCTTAATTGTTTCGCGCACATCACCGATTACTGCAACATCGGCATAACGGTTCTTGCCAATTTCAGCAGGATCGATATCGGCGTGAATAACCTTGGCGTTCTGCGCAAATGTAGATAGTTTGCCCGTTACTCGATCATCGAATCGAGCTCCTAAAGTGATTAGCAAATCAGCCTTTTGTAGACCTGTCACTGCCGCAACTGTTCCGTGCATTCCTGGCATTCCAAGATGCAATGGGTGGGAATCAGGGAATGCTCCACGCGCCATCAAAGTTGTTACCACTGGTGCGCCTAAAAGTTCGGCAAGTTGTAGAAGTTCACGCGCTGCATTGGCTTTGATTACGCCACCACCAACATAGAAGATTGGCTTTGCAGATTGCGCGATTAGCGCTGCTGCATCATTGATCGCACCTTGGTTGGGTTGCATTTGCGGTTTATATCCAGGCAGGTCAATTGAGGTAGGCCAGTTATAAGTTGTCTGCTTTTGCAGCGCATCTTTTGCGATGTCAACCAATACTGGTCCAGGACGCCCAGAAGTTGCGATATGAAATGCTTCAGCAATCACACGTGGGATTTCATCTGCATTAGTAACCAAAAAATTATGCTTTGTAAATGGCATAGTAATGCCGCGAATATCTGCTTCTTGGAAAGCGTCTGTGCCAATTGCAACAGATGGAACTTGCCCGGTTATTGCAACCATTGGAACTGAATCCATCGCCGCATCGGCAAGTGGGGTCACAAGGTTTGTTGCACCTGGACCTGAAGTTGCAATACAAACTCCCGCGCGTCCCGTTACTTGTGCGTAACCAGTTGCTGCATGTCCGGCACCTTGTTCGTGGCGCACCAAGATGTGGCGAATTGTTGAGTCATAAATCGGATCGTAAGCAGGAAGAATTGCGCCGCCCGGAATTCCGAACATCACATCTACTTTGGCAGCTTCTAGGCTTTTCACCAATGAAGTTGCTCCAGTCATTGCGGTGCCGTTGGCGGTAGGTACGTGTGCCATCTTCTTACTCCTTTCCGTTCGATTAAAGTTCTTGTAGAGAAATGAAAAAACCCTCAGATATCTGAGGGCGCGTGCTTTAAAAAAGGCACGCGCTATCGAATCACCACCACAATTACAGACGATGAAGAGATAAGCGCTAACTTCTTTTGCATAGCCTTATTCTCCAACGCCGAGAGCGCATGAGTCAAGGTGTGAGATGTAAGTCTCAAATTGTGAAACTAACCGCAGACCGCGCCTTTTGAGGCAGACCCAACGGTCTTTGAATACTTGGCTAAAACCCCCCGAGTGAATTTATGTGGCAGTGGTTTCCAGCCAACTTTGCGGGATTCGAGTTCGGCCGGGTCCACCAAGAGATCCAAGGTGCGCGCTTTAATGTCTATACGCACTAAATCGCCATCTTTTATAAATGCAATTGGTCCACCATCCACCGCTTCAGGTGCAACGTGACCGACACACAGTCCAGTTGATCCGCCAGAGAATCGTCCATCAGTCAATAGCAAAACTGATTTTCCAAGTCCCGCACCTTTTATCGCACCAGTGATCATTAACATTTCGCGCATGCCAGGTCCACCTTTTGGACCTTCGTAACGAATTACGACAACATCGCCTGCTTGAATCGTTCCATTTTGTAGCGCTTCCATTGCTGCTTGCTCGCGTTCGAATACACGGGCAGGGCCTTCAAAACTTTCGATACCGATTCCTGCTGTCTTGCAGACGGCTCCGTCAGATGCAAGAGTTCCACCCAAAATTGTAATTCCAACATCAGTTGAAAGTGGCGTTGCGACCGCGTGCAAAATATCGCCATCAACATCAGGAGGATTGATGCCAGCAAGATTTTCGGCCATGGTCTTGCCTGTCACAGTCATTACATCTCCGTGTAATAAACCAGCATCAAGTAGCGCTTTCAAAATTACAGGAACTCCACCGACTTTATCCATATCGCTCATTACATATCGACCAAATGGCTTTAAATCTCCAAGTAGCGGAACGCGTGAGCCGATGCGATGAAAATCATCAAGCGATAAATCAACTTCTGCTTCGTGAGCAATTGCAAGCAAATGAAGAACTGCGTTCGTTGAACCGCCAACTGCCATAACCGCGGTGATCGCGTTTTCAAAGGCGCGCTTGGTCAAGATGTCACGAGTGGTCAGTCCAAGTTTGATCATATTTACTACGGCTGCACCAGATGCGACAGCGAATGCATCGCGACGTCGATCTACCGCAGGAGGTGCGGCAGAACCTGGAAGTGAAAGACCGATCGCTTCGCCGACAGTGGCCATGGTGTTCGCGGTGAACATACCGCCACATGCGCCTTCGCCTGGACAAATTGCGCGTTCTATTTGATCCACGCGATCTTGAGTTATCAACCCGCGCGCGCAAGCACCAACTGCTTCAAAAGCATCAATGATTGTTACATCTTGACCATCGACATTGCCTGGAAGAGTTGAGCCTGCGTAAACAAAGACAGATGCAACATCGATACGCGCCGCAGCCATCATCATTCCGGGCAGTGACTTATCGCAACCAGCAAATGTCACCATTCCATCAAGGCGTTCTGCTTGCATGACAGTTTCCACCGAATCTGCAATTACTTCACGTGAGACTAGCGAGAAGTGCATTCCTTCGTGACCCATAGAAATTCCATCAGAAACAGAGATGGTGCCAAATTGCATAGGGAAACCACCAGCATCAATTACACCTTGCTTAGATGCCTTTGCTAAACGATCAAGAGATAAATTACATGGGGTGATTTCATTCCAAGATGATGCAATTCCGATCTGCGGCTTTACCCAATCTTCATCACCCATACCTACTGCTCTTAACATTCCGCGAGCAGGTGCGCGCTCTAAACCATCTGTGACCAAACCCGACCGTGGCTTCATCTGCGACATAGTGTGAAGTCTAATAGACTCTGCTCATACACTCCAGTTAAACCCCAAAAAAATGTAAATTCTGAAGGAGATCTTCGTGTCAAAAAAGCCTGCCCAACTAGGAATCGATGGACTTGACCCAACCAGATGGCGAACGCTATTTGTAGTGGCGATCGCCCAGTTAATGATTGTGCTTGATAGCTCAATCATGAATATCGCTATTCCTAGCGCAAAGATCGATCTTGGAATCAGCGACGCGAATCAACAATGGGTTATCACCGCCTACACCTTGGCATTTGGTTCACTGCTCCTTCTTGGTGGACGCATAGGCGACTACATGGGGCGAAAGAAAATTTTCTTAGTCGGTTTAGTTGGATTTGCGGCTGCATCTGCCCTTGGTGGAATTGCATCAACTGAAGGAATACTTTATGCATCACGTGCTCTTCAAGGCGTTTTTGCCGCACTCCTCGCTCCGGCAGCTTTAGCAATTATCTCAGTCACTTTTACAGTTCCAAAAGAGCGTGCGAAAGCGTTTGGTGTGATTGGAGCAATCTCTGGAGGCGGAGCTGCGATCGGTCTCATTCTCGGTGGCACTCTGACTGAGTACTTCTCGTGGCGTTGGTGCTTAGGCGTCAACACTCCTATTGCAATTCTCGCAGCATTTCTTGCCATTAAATATGTCCGAGAATCAAAAGCGCAGGGCGATAATTCCTATGACATCCCTGGTGTATTCACCGCTACGGCTGGTTTATTCGCGTTAACTTATGGATTCCATGAGGCGGCAATCAGCGGATGGAGTGACACCTTAACCATTGGGTTCCTAATTGCATCCGTAGTCCTTCTAGTCACTTTTGTTCTTATTGAAAAGCGAGTTAAGAATCCGCTCATGCCATTACGTGTGGTTACAGATCGAAACCGTGGTGGTTCATACCTTGGATCACTTGTTGTTGGAGCCGGGCTCTTCTCGATGTTCTTATTCTTGGGGCTCTACCTACAAGTAATTCTTGGATACACACCACTGCGATCTGGATTTGCATTCCTTCCATTCACTGCAGGAATTATCGTGTTCGCTGGCGTTGCATCTCAGCTGCTTCCAAAGTTTGGTCCACGAGCGCTAATGGTTCCGGGACTAATAGCAGCCGGTGCAGGAATGTTGATGATTTCTCGAATCACTCCAGAAACTTCATACACAACTCATGTATTGCCAGCGCTCCTTATTATGTCTAGCGGAATGGCGTTGGTATTTATCCCGCTAACGTCTACCTCACTGCATGGGGTTTCAAACCATGACACTGGTGTTGCAAGTGCAATGCTAAATACTTCACAGCAAATTGGTGGATCGTTGGGAACTGCGCTGTTAAATACTGTGGCAGCAACCGCTACGACCACATTCGCAGCTGCAAACACACAGCTTGGTGACAAATTAATGCCATTTGCAATGACACACGGTTTCACCGTTGCATTCAAATTTAGTGCGGTGCTTCTGTTTATCGGCGCGATTGTTCTCTTCTTCTTTATTAACATCGGGAAGGACTCCCTCGTTGAAACTGAGGGCGTGATCGCTCACTAGCGCAAACTAGTTAGTTGCTTGACCTAAGTGGCCAAGTAGAAGCTCTCGTACGCGAGCAGCATCTGCTTGGCCTTTAGTCTCTTTCATAACAGCGCCGATTAACGCACCAGCCGCAGGAACATGTCCGTTGCGCACCTTATCTGCGGTTTCGGATTGCTCTGCACAAACTTTCTCAATTGCTGCCATTAGCGCACCGTCATCATTAACAACTTTTATACCGCGCTTTGATACAACTTCACTTGGGGATCCCTCCCCCGCAATCACACCTTCAACAACTTGGCGAGCCAATTTATCTGTTAGCTCTCCAGCAGCGACAAGTGCGACGATTTCAGCAACATCTTTCGGTGAAATGGTTAGATCAGTAAGCGCAACTTCTTTCTCATTCGCAATACGTGAAATTTCACCTAACCACCAGGTACGCGCCTTGGTTGGATCCGCGCCAAGCAAAACAGTTTCTTCAACAATATCTAAGGCGTCGGCGTTAATCATCGCCGCCATTTCTTTATCAGGAACAGCCCATTGTTCTTTGAGACGCTTGCGACGAAGTGATGGGCGCTCAGGTTGTTGTGCGCGAAGTTCTTCAATCCAAGCAGCAGCTGGTGCTACAGGAACAAGATCTGGTTCTGGGAAGTAACGGTAATCCTCGGCCTGCTCTTTTGATCGGCCAGAGCGAGTTAGTCCGGTGTCTTCCTGGAAGTGGCGGGTCTCTTGCTTAACTTTCTTACCCTCATTTAAGAGTTCTGCGTGGCGGATCATTTCACCACGGATAGCGCGTTCGACAGATCGTAGAGAGTTTACGTTCTTTGTCTCTGATCGAGTACCCAATACTTCAGATCCAATTAAACGCAATGAAACGTTGGCATCACAACGAAGTGAACCTTGTTCCATCTTCACATCTGAAACTTTCAAGCCGCGCAAAATATCGCGCAGTTCGGCAACATATGCTTTTGCAACTTCTGGAGCATATTTGCCCGTACCAGGAACGATCTTGGTAACAATTTCAACTAGCGGAATTCCGGCGCGGTTGTAGTCAAGAAGTGAATATTCGGCTCCGTGAATGCGACCGGTTGCACCGCCAACGTGGAGTGATTTACCGGTGTCTTCCTCCATATGAACGCGTTCGATCTCGATACGGAATTGCTTTGGGCCTTCCTCGGTATCAATTTCGACATCAACATATCCATCAAAACAAATTGGTTCGTCATACTGTGAAATTTGGAAGTTCTTCGGCATATCTGGATAGAAATAGTTTTTACGAGCAAAACGGCTATGTGGCGCAATCTGACAGTTCAGAGCTAGCCCAATCTTTATTGTTGATTCAATTGCCTTGGCATTTACAACTGGCAGCGCACCAGGAAGTGCCAGGCAGACCGGGCAAGTTTGGGTATTTGGTTCTCCCCCGAATGTTGTGCTGCAAGAACAGAACATCTTTGATTCAGTATTTAACTCAACGTGAACTTCTAGTCCCAGTACCGGTTCGTACTTTGCAATTACATCATCGTATGAAAGTGCCATTATTTGGCACCTCCTAACGCTGGAGCCTTTGAAATTAAATGTCCGCCCCATTTAGAAACAAGCGCCGCTTCAAGTGATGCACCAACTTGATACAGGCGCTGATCCTGCATAGCTGGAGCCATAATCTGGAAACCAACTGGCAGGTTATCTTCATCTGCCAGACCTGCAGGCAAGCTCATTCCACATATGCCAGCTAAGTTAACTGGAATTGTTGCAACATCGGCTAAATACATTGCAATTGGGTCTTCCGATTTCTCACCAATCTTAAATGCGGTGATCGGAGATGTCGGAGATACCAATACATCCGCTTGGGTAAATGCTTTCTTGTAATCTTCAATGATCAGTGTGCGAATCTTCTGTGCGCTACCGTAGTAAGCATCATAATATCCAGATGAAAGCGCGTATGTACCAAGGATTATGCGGCGCTTAACTTCGCGGCCAAATCCCGCTTCGCGCGTTGCGTTCATAACTGTTTCCGCCGATGCTCCATCAATCTCACCGGTGCGAAGTCCGTAGCGCATCGCATCAAAGCGCGCCAGGTTAGATGAGCATTCGGAAGGTGCAATTAAATAATATGCGGCAAGCGCGTACTCAAAACTTGGGCAATCCACCTGCACTATTTGCGCGCCTAGGGAGGCCAAAACATCTAAGGATTCATTAAAGCGTGCCTGCACTCCCGATTGATAACCATCGCCTTGTAATTGCTTTATGACGCCGATCTTCAAACCCTTAACGTCACCAGATTTTGCAGCGGCAACAACTGCTGGCACTGGTGCGTTAATGCTGGTGGCATCTTTTGGATCATGTCCGGCAATAACTTCATGCAACATCGCGGTATCTAAAACGGTGCGACCAAATGGTCCCGCCTGATCCAAACTAGATGAGTACGCAATCAAGCCGTAGCGCGAAACAGCACCGTAAGTTGGGCGAACACCAACAATTCCTGTTAGTGCAGCAGGTTGGCGAATAGAACCACCAGTATCTGATCCGATTGCAAGTGGTGCTTCAAAAGCGCTTACTGCTGCGGCAGAACCACCACTTGAGCCGCCAGGTGTGCGCGTTAAATCCCAAGGATTAAATGTGGGTCCGTAGCCAGAATTCTCAGTTGATGAACCCATTGCGAATTCATCCATATTGGTCTTACCTAAAATTACAACACCAGCTGCTTTCAACTTCGCTACAACTGTCGAGTCGTAAGGAGGCTTCCAGTCTTGCAAAATCTTGGATCCTGCTGTTGTTGGTACACCTTCTTGAGCAAGTACATCTTTAAGGGCAAGCGGAATTCCAGCGAGCGGACCGAGTTTTTTTCCATCTGCGCGATCGGCATCAACGGCAGCTGCCTGCTTTAGCGCACTTTCTCCATCAACATGTAAAAATGCTTTAACTTTTTGATCAACTTCTGCGATGCGATCTAAATGGAGTTTTGTTAATTCGACGGAAGTGGTCTCACCCTTTTCAAGAGCAGCCGACATTTGGGCCGCAGTATTCTTAATCATTCTGCTTCGCCTAAAATTTGTGGAACTCGGAAACGCTGATCTTCCTGCGCAGGCGCACCCGATAACGCTTGATCCGGAGTAAGACTTGGCAGAACTACATCTTCTCTAAAGATATTTTCAAGCGGTTGCGGATGTGAAGTAGCTTTTACGCCATCCAGATTTAGCTCTTGGACTCTAGCAACCGCATCGAGAATGCTGCCAAATTGAGATGAAAGGCTTACGAGTTCGGCTTCGCTCATTTCGATGCGAGCCAGCGCGGCAAGTTTGGCTACTTCATCACGCGAAAGGCTGCTCATAATGCTCCTGAGTTTAATGAGAAAGGTGGTTAGTTGCGAATTTGACCGTCGCCAGTGACGATCCAGGTCGTAGTTGTCATCGCTTCCAACCCCATAGGGCCACGGGCATGTAACTTTTGATTTGAAATGCCAATTTCCGCTCCGAAGCCCATTTGTTCACCATCGGTAAATCTAGTTGATGTATTTACCATTACCGCGGCGCAATCAGAGAGCGCGATGAAACGATCAGCGTTAGCTTTATTTTCCGTAACGATGGCTTCGGTGTGATTTGTTCCGTACTTTGCTATGTGATCGGCTGCTGCATCTACTGAATCGACGACACCAACATTCATCTCAAGAATTCCATACTCAGTGCGCCAATTCTCTTCAGTTGCAGCGGTGGCTGTGATTCCAAACTTTTCAGCAACTTTATGCGCAGTTGCATCAGCATGCAGAGTAACCCCGGCATCAGAGAGTGCTTTAAGTGCCATTGGCAAAAAGGTAGGGGCGATTGCGCGATGTACCAGAAGAGTTTCTGCTGCGTTGCAAACACTAGGGCGATGGGTTTTAGAGTTAATCAGAATTGGCAGAGCTTTTTCGATATCAGCGAATTCATCTACATAAACGTGACACACCCCAGCGCCTGTTTCAATGGTCGGCACAGTTGACTCATCTACCACCATCCGAATTAAAGCGGCACTTCCGCGTGGAATAACTAAATCAACTTTGCCTCGAGCGTTAAGTAGCGCTTTAACTGTGGCGCGGTCATCTGATGGCACAAGTTGAATAACTTCTGGAGAAATCTTTGTACTTGCAAGGGCATCACGCATCACAGTCACGAGAACCTGATTGCTGGCGGCAGCAGTTGAAGATCCACGTAATAAGGCTGCATTGCCGGACATCAACAAGACGACTGCTGCATCTACTGTCACATTAGGGCGTGCTTCATAAACCATCCCGATTACACCAAATGGAACTGAGATCTGCTTTAGATCCAATCCATTAGGCAGGGTTGAGTGGCGAAGCACTTGGCCCAGAGGATCTGGCAAGTCAGCGACTAAGCGCGCTCCATTTGCGATGCCAGCCACACGAGAATCATTAAGAAGTAACCGATCTTGCATTTGTGGGTGCATATCTTCGGCTTGTGCTCGCGCAATATCTTCAGCATTAGCCTTCAAAATTTCTGCACTGCGCGATTCGATAGCATCGGCGATTTTATATAACGCTTCTTTACGTTCAGCGCCAGTAGCTGTAGACAGAGTTCGGGCAGCCGTGCGCGCCTTCAGGGCTAACTCGGCGACTATTTCGACTGCGTTCATAGGAAAAGGTTATCGGTTTCTAATTAACCAAGGAGTACTAAATCATCGCGATGAACTAGTTCGCGCTCAAATTCCGCACCCAACGCAGCGGCAAGTTCTTTAGTAGAGCGGCCCAGCATTTGCGGAATTTCATCTGAATCAAAGGCCACAAGACCGCGGGCGATAACTTTGTTATCTGCGCCGACTAGTTCTACGGTGTCACCAGAAATAAATTCACCTTCTACCGAAGTAACTCCGGCAGGAAGGAGCGAAACTCCACGCTCCTGAATTGCGGTGACTGCTCCGGCGTCAAGAATCAAACGGCCGCGTGGAGTTGAAGCGTGCGCCAGCCATAACAATCGTGAATTTGAACGTGTGCCGTGTTCCGCGAAAAAAGTTCCGGTTTCTTCGCCCATTAGAGCGGCGGCAGACTTTGGTAATGAAGTGAGCAACATAGGAATACCTGAACTGGTTGAAATTCGGGCTGCTTCGATCTTGGTGACCATACCCCCGCTACCCACACCAGATGAGCCAGCTCCGCCGATTTCTATATTTTCTATCTCGCTAATTCGATCGACAAAATGAATTGCTTTTGCGCCAGATTGTGCAGGTGGCGCATCATATAGAGCATCTACATCTGAGATTAAAACCAATAGATCCGCCTTAACTAAAAGCGAAACTAGCGCTGCTAGGCGGTCATTATCACCAAAGCGAATCTCCTGCGTTCCCACCGTATCGTTCTCATTGATAATTGGAACAACCCCAAGTGAGAGTAATTTGTTGAGAGTCTGCTGCGCATTTTGATAGTGCGAGCGACGGACCACATCTTCAGTCGTCAGAAGAACTTGCGAAGAAACTAAATTATGACGCGAGAAATTATCGTTGTATTTAGCAATGAGTAAACCTTGTCCGACTGAGGCGGCGGCTTGTTGCGTTGCTAGATCTTTTGGGCGTGCGCTTAAACCAAGTGGCGCTAGGCCCGCGGCGATTGCGCCTGATGAAACTAAGAGAACCTCTGCACCGCGTACGCGAAGTGAAGCGACTAAATCCACAATCTTTGAAACTGATTCAGAATCTAACTTTGATCCTG
>Ga0315902_10009282_pt1 | contig 13188 bp, 8 predicted proteins | sample LakEriMetagenome_9_FD_203523 | JGI IMG/M metagenome (GOLD analysis project Ga0315902, IMG submission 203523) | Freshwater fungal communities from buoy surface, Lake Erie, Ohio, United States - Buoy 12 MA117 | ecosystem: Environmental > Aquatic > Freshwater > Lake > Lake biofilm | place: USA... | reverse complement strand
AACGAATCGGGCGTGCGGCCCGGCCAGACGTGGCCGCCACCGTCGATCCGATAGAACACGACCTCGCTGCCGCCGTCGCCCGGGCCCCATGTGAGCCGCTCGATCGCAAGGCCCGCATCGGGGCAGGGGATCGGCTCGCGGAGCGGCACCTCGGGGCAGCCGTCGGCACGCACCCAGTCGAGCAGGCCGTCGAGCACCGGCCGGTGGCTCACCCGCGTCACGCTGCGCCGGCCCACGCCGCCATCCAGCGGCGTGAACTGATCGAGCGATCCATGGAAGTGGAGCACCGGCACCGGCCGCACGGGGGCGATCGACTCCAGCGCGAGCGGGCCCGCGACCGGGGCGATCGACGCCACCAGGTCGGCCGCCTCGGCCGCCACGCGATACGCCATCATCGCGCCGTTCGACATGCCCGTGGCATGCACCCGCCGCGGGTCGATCGACAGGCGGCGGGCCACGTCGGCGACGATCGCCCGCGCGAAGGCCACGTCGTCGGACGCCTGCACCCGGGCCTCGCCGCAGCAGTTGCCTCCATTCCACGTCAGCAACTCCTCCCGCGAGCCGGTGCCCGCGGGGTACACGACCACGGCCCGGCTGGCCGCGGCGAGCGCATCGAGGCCGGAGAACCGCCGCATCATCTCGGGATGGCTCTGGCCGCCGTGAAACGCGAGCACGAGCGGCCAGCCGGCGGCGGGCGGAGCGGCGACCGGCGCGACGACGACGGCGGACCTGATGCGATCGCCGAGCGGAACGGTGATGCCGAGTGTCTGCATCATGGATGCCTCCATGCCGTGCGGCCTCCCGTCAGCCGCTCGCCGGCAGCCGCGACACCGCCGACCGCGGCCGTCCGGCATACCGGGCCGCGATCGCCGCGGCCGCGTCGGCGATTCGGTCGCGCATCGCCGGCGGCTCCAGCACCTCGACGGCGTCCCCGAGCGCCAGTAGCTGCGGCAGCATCTCGTCGTCCCACGCCCGCTCGATCTCCAGCAGCAATCCGCCGTCGGGCTGGCGGCGAACCCGCTGCCGGGGATGAAACGGCTTCTCGACGGCCCACCGTGCGAGCGACGCGTCGACCCGCACGCGATACCGCCTGGGCGCATCGGCCGCGCGGAAGATGGTGATGCTGTCGACGAGCAGATCGGCCACCGGCACCGGCCGGCGGTCGAAGGTTCGCGAGGTCACCCGGGCGTCGGCCACGCGGTCGAGTTTGAAGAACCGGATTCCTTCGGCCGCGCGACCCGAGGCCCCACGGCCCTTGCCGGCGGTGCGGTAGGCGGCCACGTAGATGGAACCGTCGTAGAGCACGAGCGCCTCGGGACGGATCACCGACCGCCGCGGCCCGCGATCGGCGAGGCTCGTGTAGCGGATCTCCAGTTCGCGGTTGCCTTGGATCGCCCGATGGATCGCATTGAGCGTCTTTGAGCGATACTTGCCCGCCGTGGGCCGCGGATGGACGACCAGCCCCTCCTGGTGCTCGTGCACGTAGGCGAGCAACTCGGGCGTGGCGATGCTCTCCAGCTTGGCGATCACCTGCGCGATGCCCCGCCAGTAGACGGTTCCGGCGAGCGGCGCGAGGAAGTTGCGGGCCACGGCCAGCGAGAGCAGTTCGGGCAGCGTGATCGCCGGAAGCGAGAGTTCCGCCGCCCCCCGGCCGGGCTGGATCGACCAGGCCTGGACGCTACCGCCCCGCGGTGACCGCTTCTTCGATTCCTTGACGGCGTATCCGAACCGCTCGAGGAACTCGACGTCGCGGCGGATGCTTTTTTCGGACATCTCGTCGATCACGCCGCGGTCCTGCAGCCGCTCCTTGAGCTCTCCCGTGGAGAGCGGCTGACGCGCGCCGAACAGGATGTCGATCAGGTGGAACACCCGCAATAACTGCTCGTGCCGGCTGATCGAGTCCATGGTGAATCTCCGCAGATGAGTGAGCGTTCAGCCTAGTCGGGGGATCTGGAAAGGCCATGGCAGGACCTTCGCCTTGGGCAGAATCCCTCCGCACGGGGGGAAATCGTGGACCAACGTTGTCCGCATCGGTGGCTACGCTGCCGGCCAACCACGTGCGCAGAGGGATCCCATGCGACCCAACAAGCCCGCCATCGTTCAGGCGCTCGTCCGGCTCGTACCGGCGACGAACGTCGCCACTGCGCGGTCCTATCGGCCGCTCGTGGTCGGTGCCGCCATCCTCCATCGGCCTGCCGTCGGCCTGGAGCCGTGGACCGTGGACGTGTCGGACGACGGCCGCCTCCTGCCCTTGGCTCCCCGGTCGCGGCACGCGTTGCGGGTCGAGATCGACCGCCTGCGGAGCCGTGGTCGGCACTGTCGCCTGGCCACGGCGCTCATCTGCCCGGCCGACGTCCCCGGCACCACCGCGACGGCGTCGGGGCCGGTGGGCAAACCTGAACTGCGGTCGGAGTTCTATGGCTGGTCGCTGATGGTGCAGCCGCCCGGCGTCCGCGGCCGCGCGTTCGTGGACCGGGACGACGAGAACCCCGATCTGCCGGCATGCTTCGAGCTGCCGCTGGAGCTCGTCGATCGGATCGTGTTTCTCGAGTCACGGGGCTGGCGAACACGGCCGATTGCCCTGATCACGAGGCCAGAGGATTTCGAGCCCGTCGCGGGCGGATGGCGAAATCGCTTCCGTCCCGCCGCTGCATTCGGAAGAGCCTGCCGCATCGACCGGCTGCTGTAGCGGCGGTCTCCGACCGTCGTGCCTGGGGAGGGTATTTCGGCGGTCAGAGACCGCCGCTCCAGCGTGGGATTCGGCGGTCAGAGACCGCCGCTACAGGGAGGCGAGTTGCTCGGTGACCTGGAGCCAGCGGTCCTCGGCAGCCGAGAGTTCCGCCGTGGCCCGCGTGACCGCCTCGTGCAGCCGCAGGGCCTCGGCCGGATCGGTGGCGGCGAGGAGCGCCGCCTGGTGCCGCTTTCGCTCCCCCTCCAATCGCGCCACCTGCTTTTCGAGCGTCGCCAATTCCTTTCGCAGCGCGCGATCGTCGCCGGCGGCCGGCTTGGCGGAGCGCTGCCTCCCGCCCTCCCCGCGAGCCTGCTCTGCGGTGTCGATCTCCGCGTGCATCGCCGCGAGATAGCGGTCGTAGCCACCGTTGAGATCGACCACGCGGCCGTCCCGGGCCTCGATCACGTTCGTGGCCACCGTCTGCACGAAGCCGCGATCGTGGCTCGTGAACAGCACCGTGCCGCGGTAGTCCACGAGGGCGGCCGCCAGCGCATCGACGGTCTCCACGTCGAGATGGTTGCCCGGCTCGTCGAGCACGAGCACGTTGCACGAGCCGAGCAGCAGGCCGGCCAGGCAGAGCCGGGCCCGCTCGCCCCCGGACAGGACCGCGATCCGCTTCTCCACGGCCCGGCCGCGGAACAGCATCGCCCCGGCGAGGTCGAGAATCCGTTGGTTGGGCGTGCCGATCGCGGCGGCCCGCTCCAGGAAGCCGAGCACCGTGTCCTCCGCCGGCAGGCTCGTATAGACGTGCTGCGCGTAGATGCCGAGTTCGCAGCCGTGGCCCCACTTCACGTCCCCGGCGAGCGGCGGGAGCGAGCCCACGACCGTCCGCAGGAACGTCGTCTTGCCCTGACCGTTGTCGCCGACGATCGCGGTCCGGCTGCCGTGGACGATCTCCAGGTCGATGTCGCCCGCCACGACGCGGTCGCCGTGGCCGATGGCCATGCCACGGCAGCGGACGGCCGGTCCCCGGCGGGGCGACACCTCGGGGCAGCGGATGGCCGCGGTCGGTGCGTCGGCGGCCACCTCCTCGAACTCGAGCCTCTCCAGTTCGCGGCTCTTCGACCGGGCCCGCGACGCGGTCGAGGCCCGCGCCTTGTTGCGGGCGATGAAGTCCTCCAGCTCGCGCTTTCGCGCCAGCACCGCCGCGTTGGTCCGCTCGGCATGCGTGCGTTGCTCCCGCTGGTGGGCGAGGAAGGCGTCGACCTTCCCCGGGTACACGGTCAGCCGGCCATGCGACAGGTCGAGCGTGCGGTCGCACGTGGCCCCGAGGAAGGCCCGATCGTGCGACACGATCAAACACGCCTCGCGGAAGTGCTTGAGAAAATGCTCCAGCAAGATCTGCGTCCGCAGGTCGAGAAAGTTCGTGGGCTCGTCGAGGAGCAGCAGGTTCGGCTCGTGGAGCAGCAGGGCGGCGAGTTTGACGCGGGTCTGCCAGCCGCCCGAGAGGGCCGCGACGGGCCCGGCGAGGGCCGCCGCCTTGAGCTCGAACTCGCCCGCCACCTCGCCGCACTTCCAGGCCGGGCAGCCGCTGTCGCGGACCAAGAAGTCCTGCACCGTCTCGCCCGGCAGGAAAGGATCGTGCTGCCGCAGATAGCCGAGCCGGAGCCTGGGGTGGCGGACGATCTCGCCGGAGTCGAGCTCCTCCTCACCGAGGATCACCTTCAGCAGCGTGCTTTTTCCGGCGCCGTTGCGGCCGATGAAGCCGATCTTGCCGTCGTCGGTGAGGGTCGCGGAGGCGTCGTCGAGCAGCACCTGGTCGCCGTACCGCTTGCAGGCGCGTTTGATGTCGAGAAGAACAGCCATGGAGGCCGGAGTATAGAGCGCCGCGGCTCAGCGATCCGCCCTGGCCCGGGCGTCGTTGTCACGGGCCGCGGCAGCGGCGAGCGTCTTCCGCAGCCGGGCCACCTCGGCCGGGCGGTCGGCCGCGAGATCATGAGCCTCGGCCGGGTCTGTGGCGAGGTCGTAGAGTTCGCTTCGCTCCGGCTGACCGGCCTCGGCCGCGGTGACGATCAGCTTCCAGCGGCCGAGCCGCAGCGACCGCGCCTTCCATGCCGGACCGACGGCGTAGATCGGCCGCTCCGGCGGCGGCTCGTGCCGTGCAAGCAGCCCGCCGATGTCCATGCCGTCCCAGTGCGGGTCGCGATCGGGCGTGTGGCCCGCGAGCCCACAGAGCGTGGGCATCCAGTCGGCGATCTGCACGGGGGCGTCCACTCGGCCGGGTTTGACGTGGCCAGGCCACGACACGACCGTCGGCACCCTCACCCCGCCGTCATAGAGCGTCTGCTTGGCACCGCGGAAGGGACGGTTGTTGCCCGGGATGATGCCCGCAGGAGAACCGTCGGGCGGATAGTCCTGGCCGGTGTTGGCCGCGGTGGTCCCACCATTGTCGCTCGTGAACACGATCAGCGTGCGGTCGCGGGTGCCTGCCTTTTCGATGGCGGCGACGATCCGGCCCACGGCGTCGTCGAGATGCATGATGCAAGCCGCGTAGTGCCGAGCCACGTCGCCCTCGATGGCGGCAGGCACGCGGGCCAGCCACCCCGCCGGCTCCTGCACGGGCAGATGCACCGCGGTGAACGGCACGTAGAGGAAGTACGGGGCGCGATCCGCGGGGGCCGCGGCGAGCGCCTCGATCCGCCGCACGGCTTCGGCGGCCAGCAGGTCGGTAACGTGCCCCTCCTCGTCGAGGATTTTCCCGTCGCGGTGCCAGGTGTGGGTGAAGGGCCCGTTCTTGTAGCGGTGCGTGAACGACGTCACGCCGCCGGCGATCGAGCCGTAGCTCGTGTCGAAGCCGAAGCGGTTGGGCAACTCCTCGGGCGCGGAGCCGAGGTGCCACTTGCCGACCAGGGCCGACGCGTATCCGGCCGCACCGAGCGCACGGGGCAGGGTGAGAGTCTCCCACGGCAGGGACCGCTCGTTCTGCGGATCGACGACGCCGAACCGGCTCCAGCAACGGCCGGTGAGGAGCGCGGCCCGCGTCGGACTGCACACGGGTGCGACGAGATGGCAGCCGAGTTCCAGGCCGTCACGGGCGAGCCGGTCGAGGTGAGGCGTGGGGGCCGAGCCGCCGTGGAAGCCGACGTCTCCCCAGCCGAGGTCGTCGGCGATGATGTACACGACGTCCGGCCGCGGGGCGGCAGCAGCCGCGACGGCCGTGGACAGCAAGCAGGCGATTCCAACCGCGGTGTGCCACACGTTCGCGTTCCTCTGGGCTCGGGCGATACTACCGGCCATCCGCAACCCGATGCGTGGCGGTGCCTGCCCGACGAGGATGCCATCTTCCCCGGGCGGTTAGACTACGTCCAGAACGCTTTGCAGTGCTCGCCACACGGAGATCAACCATGGTTGTTCGCGGCACGTTTGCCGTCGCTCTGCTCATGGCGGCGATCGGTTCGACACACGCCGAAGGTCTGCCTGCCTTTTCGGGCGCCGAAGGCTTTGGTGCCACCACCACCCACGCGCGTGGCAAGCCGGTTTTCCGCGTCACCCGTCTCGACGATATCGATGCCAAGCAGCGGCCGGAGCCTGGCACTTCGGGCGGGCTGCGGTGGGCGCTCGAGTCCGCCAAGGCCGCCGGTGGCGGCTACATCGTGTTCGACGTCGCGGGCGAGATTCGGCTCGTGCGACCTCTGGAGGTGCCTGCGAACGTCTACATCGCTGGCCAGTCCGCGCCCGGTGGCGGGATCGCCCTGACGGGGGCCACGGTTCGTATTCGCGGCCGCGACGTGGTGGTTCGCAACATTCGCCACCGCGGCGGCCTCGGGCCGGAGGGCGACGCCTTTCTGATCGAGGAACCGGCTGCCAACGTCGTTCTCGATCACGTGTCCGCGTCGTTCTTCCGCGACGGGGCCGTGGACATGGTCGGAGCCAAGGACGTCACCATCCAATGGAGCCATATGGGGGACGCCATCGACGCCCTCACCGACGAGCCCTATCACTGCCTCCCCAACCTGCTTCGCACCCGTACCGACCGGGTCACAATCCATCACTGCTACTACACGCACGCCCACATGCGGGCACCGATGTTCATCCCGGACTCATACATCAAGGATGATTCGGCCCGCAACGGACTGATCGAGTTCTCCCACAACGTGATCTACAACTACCGCAAGTATCCCTCTTCCTTTCTGGCTCCCGATGGCAAGGGGAACGCCATCGGCAATCTGTACGTTCCGGGGCGGCACACGCACGGCGGATCCGAGCCCCGGGCCACGATCGAGGGCGGCAACAACTTCACGATCTTCGTCAAGGACAACATCGCCCTGTCGAGTTTCCCCGACCGCCCCGGCCACGACAACAAGGTCAAGGGCGCGGGAAACGACCATCACGTGCTCCGCGGCAAGGACGCGCCGGTGATCGGCTGCCGTCCGACCTTTTCGCTGCCGGAGACGGCCATCCTCCACAAGCCGAAGCCGGGTGCGTTCAACGTGGCCGCAACACGGTTCGCCGAGATTCCCGCGGTCACCTACCGGCCGCTGCCGCAGGCCGTGGACGCCGTGATCACGCAGTTCGGCGCCCTGCCTCACGACGCGACCGACCAACGTCTCCAGCGGGAGATCCTCACGCACTCGGGCGAGTGGAAATTGAAGCAGCCGGACGACAAGAACGTGTACGCGGGAAAAACAGAGCCCGATGGAGACGCCGACGGCATGCCCGACGCCTGGGAGGGCACGCACGGCGGCAACCTCGCCCCACATGGTCACGACCTCGACGAGCGGTACGAGAATCTCGAGGTCTATCTCCAGGAACGGATGGACCGGCTTGTGAAGGCCGCCCCCGACATCAAAGCCTGGGAGCGGCTCACCGCGGGGCAGAGGAAATGATGACGCACCAATCCCGGGCACAGGAGTTGAAGCGATGCACGTGACGCACAGAGTCGGACGACGAACGTTCATCAAGACAGGCACGGGGGCATTGGCAACCCTGGCGGCCGGCCGCACGGCCCATGCAGCGGCCGACACGATCGTGGTCGCCCTGATGGGGGCCAACACCCGCGGCGGCCAGTTGATCGACGACATTCTGAAGGTCCCGGGACTGGAGGTCGGGGTGATCATCGACGTCGACGACAACGTCGCCGCCAAGGCGGCGAAGAAGGTCGAGGCGGCGGGCCGTCGGCTGCCCGCGACCGCTCGCGACGTCCGCCGCACCGTCGCCGACAAGGGCGTCGATGCGCTCGTGATCGCAGCGCCGAACCACTGGCACGCGCCGGCCACGATCCTCGCCGCCACCCACGGCAAGCACGTCTACTGCGAAAAGCCGGTCAGCCACAATCCGCGAGAAGGCGAACTGATGATCGAAGCCCGCCGCAAGCACGGCGTGGTCGTCCAGATCGGCACGCAACGTCGGAGTTTCACCGCCACCCGGGCGGCGATCGATCTCATCCGCGCCGGCCGGATCGGCAAGGTGCTGCACGCCCGCGGGTGGTACGGCAATCGTCGCGGCCCGATGGGCCGGGGCAAGCAGGTGCCTGTGCCTGCCTGGCTCGACTGGGAACTGTGGCAGGGCCCGGCGCCCGACCGCGACTACCTCGACAACATCGTCCACTACAACTGGCACTGGCTGTGGCACTGGGGGGGCGGCGAGATGGCCAACAACGGCCCGCACATGCTCGACATCTGCCGCTGGGGGCTGGGCGTGGACTATCCCACCCGGGTCACCGCGCTGGGCGGCCGGCTCCGCTACGACGACGACCAGCAGACTCCCGACACGCTCGACGCCGTGTTCGAGTTCGGTGACCGGTCGATCGCCTACGAACTGCAGAGCTGGTCGTCGCGCGGCCGCGACGGGCACAAGTCCGGCGCCGAGTTTCTCGGTGAGACAGGCACGATCCTCGTCGGTCCCGAGGGAACCTACACGGTGTTCGACGAGCGGAACAAGCCGGTGCCGCTCGAAGCCGCCGAGTCGGGGCCGGAGGTGCCCGCTCCGCACATGGCGAACTTCGCCGCCTGCATCCGCGATGGCGGCCGGCCGAACGCCGATATCGAAGACGGCCACAAGAGCACGCTGCTCTGTCACCTGGCCAACATCGCCTTCCGCACCGGCCAACTCCTGGAGTGCGATCCGGCTACCGGGCGACCGAAGAACGGGCCGGCGGCCGACGCCCTCTGGAGCCGCGAGTATCGCCCGGGCTGGGAGCCGGTCGTGTAGCGGCTTCTTTCAGACCCTCGGTTTGCGCTCTTCAGTCGCCAACCACCGCAGCGGAGGGCATGGGACTCGAACCCACAACCGGTTTCCCGGCACGACATTTCCAGTGTCGCCGCTAGCCATTCGCTTACCCTCCGGACGCACGAGCCGACGATTCGATATCGACATCGACGGGCCGTTCCCGAAGTCCCGAGTTTACCGTGCCTCCCGCGGGCAGGGAACGCCGCTGCCATCAACCGGCCGCGGCGCGCCGGCAGCCACGGCAAAACGGCCGATCCCGCGGCACGGTGCGGATGGTAACCTCGCAGCCCATGGGCGGCGCTGTGACGCCCGCTCCGCCGGCGCCAGACGGCTGGCGAAACCACGCCTGACGACACCTGCCCGTTTTCCGCGAGTGTTTCCCATGCGCATGCAGAACGAACGCGTTTGCTCGGCCTCCGGCCCCACGATCCCGCACCCGTGCCGGCCACTGGTGGCGGCCGTCGCCCTGCTTGCAGCTTGTCCGATCGCCGCCTGCGGCGATGACCTGTTTGACGGCCGAACCTTCGCCGGCTGGAACGGCGACACGGCGGCGGTCTGGCGGATCGAGGACGGTGCGATCGTCGCCGGGCATCCCGACCGGCCCGCCCCGCGCAACGAGTTCCTCGCCACCGACCGGCGGTTCGGTGACTTCGAACTCCGGGTCGAGTACCGCGTCGATTGCGGGGCCGACTGCAACGCCGGCGTGCAGTTCCGCACGCTGCGGATTCCCGACCATCACGAGGTCATCGGCTATCAGGCCGACATCGGCCCCGGCTTCGAAGGCGGCCTGTACGACGAAAGCCGCCGCAAGACGATGCTCGTCACACCTGCTGCCGACAAGGTCGCGGCCGCGCTGGCCAAGTCCCGCGATGGCTGGAGCGAGTACGTGATCCGCTGCCATGGACCGCGCGTCCGCCTGGCGATCAACGGCGTCGAGACCGCCGACTACGCCGAGCCCGACGCCTCGATCCCTCGCGAGGGTGTGATCGCCCTACAGATCCACGCCGGCATGCGGGGCACCGTCCGTTACCGCAACATTCGGATCACGGAGTTTCCCCCGCTGCTTCGCAGCGATTTCCGCCGCAGCCCCGACGCCGAGGGCTGGCAGGGATCGCCACCGCCCGATGCCTTCGCGGGAGAGCCGGTCCGCCTCGCCGGCGACCCCGACGAGCATGGCGTACGGATCACGAAAGGAATCCTCACCTCGCCGGCGTTCCCGGTCGAACCGTTCGCCTACTACCGAGTCCGGCTGCTCGGCAAGGGGATCGATGGCGGTCATTGGGCCGTGTCGTTCCTCGATGCCGACGGCAAGGAGATCGTGGCCGACGTCTACGACGCGATCGATCCGGCGCCGGCATGGCGGGCCCGCGAACTTTGCTTCCGCGGCCACGCCGACGCCCGCACGGCGCGGATCCTCCTGCGGCGCAGCTACACCTCCGCCACCGCGGCGCCCCTGGAGGTGAAGAACCTGCGTGTCGAAACAATCACCGCCCCCGAGGCCGCCGCCTGGGCGGCAGGCCTGGCCGCGCAGTGCCCGGTGGTGCGGTTCGAGCCGCCGACTGACCGCTGGCGGCACATCCCGAAGTCGATGGCGAAACTCGCCGCGGGCGAGCGCCTGCGGATCGTGATGCTCGGCGACAGCATCTGCAACGACACGTCGAACTCGCTCTACGAGACGCTGCTCGCGGAGCGGTATCCGGGAGCGCAGATCGAGGTGGTGACCAGCGTCCGCGGGGGCACGGGCTGCCGCTTTTACAAAGACGAGAACCGCGTCCAGTCGTACGTGCTCGACTACGCCCCCGACCTGGTGATCATCGCCGGCATCAGCCACGACTTCGACGTGGATGCGATCCGCAGCGTGGTCCGGCAGATCCGTGCCGGCAGTGACTGCGAGATCCTGGTGCTGAGCGGAGCCGTCGCCCCGTGGCATGTCCTCGAACCTGCCTTCTTCAAGGACCGCACCGCCGGGTCAGCGCTCGACCAGATGGAGCAGTTCGACGGTGCCCTGACGGAGATGTGCCGCGCGGAGCAGGTGGAGTTTTTCGACGTCCGCCGGGTCTGGGACGACTATCTGCAGCGGTCGCACGAACCCTACGAGTTCTTCGCGCGGGATGCAATCCACGCCAACGGCCGGGGCAAGGCCGTGCTGGGGCGGATCCTGGGACGGTATTTCGCACCGCGGACGCCGCCGGCTCCGGCCGCCACCAGCCCGCGCTGATCGTCAGAGCCGCTTGATCTTGAAGCTCCGGAACTCGACCGGGTCGTTGTGCCCCGAGAAGCCCACGTGGCCGCGGGTGCGGTCGAGCCCCTTCGGCGGATGGGCGATGGCCTTACGGTCGAGCGTCGCCAGATCGACGTCGAGGATCTTGGTGCCGTTGAGCGTGACCTTGATCCGCTGCCCGCGAACCTCGATCTCCTCGAAGTTCCATTCGCCCGCCGGCCGCAGATAGCCGTGCTTCGCGCCCACGCAGTGATAGACGCTGCCGTGGTACTGGTAGGGCTCGAGGAGTTTGCCGCCCGCCGCGGCCTGCCGCTTGTTGTAGCCATCGGAGTCGAGCACCTGGATCTCCAGGCCGTCGGCCGCGGCGTGGCCGCCGAGCGGCGTCCGCAGGGCGATGCCGTTGTTGCCGGCGGGCGGGAGGCGAAACTCGCAGCGGATCACGCAGTCTTCGTACTCCTCCGCCGAAAGCAGGTCGCCACTCTTGCCGGGCTTGCAGCGGATCGCGCCGTCGTGGATCTCGTAGACATCGACGGCTCCCCGCCAGTTGGCGAGATCGCGACCGTTGACCAGTTCCACGAATCCTTCAGCATCGCGGGATGACAGTTCCCGGTCGGCCTCGGCCGGCGGGATCTCCCGCAGGAAGACGTTCCGCCAGCGGATCTCGCCCCCGTGCGTCTGCAACTGGATCGGCCCACGGGGCGGCACCGGGTCGGGAAAGAAGCCGGCCGGCCGCGGTTCCGGGGCCTTCCGCATGCGGGCGAAGAAATTGTCGAGCGGCGCGGCGTCCACCACGAACTCGCCGTTGAGCCAGACGCTGACCTGTTCGCCGATCATCTTGATGCGGAGGCTGTTCCACTCGCCAAAGGGCTTGTCCATGCGCTGGAGAGGAAACTTGCCCGGGCCGGAGATGTTCCACAGGCCGCCCGAGCCCTTGTCGGAGCCGAGACGAACCATCGCTTCGTCGGTCCAGTCCCAGATCTGCACCTGTGGATTGCCCCGCAGATAGACGCCGCTGTCGCCGCCAGGCTGCATGGCGTATTCCACGAGCAATTCGAAGTCGCCGTAGTCGCGGTCGCTCGTCAGATAGAGACCGCGGCCGTCGTTGACGAGCACGCCATCCACGACCTTCCAGTGGGCCTCGAGGTGGTCGCCCGGGTCACGCCCCTTGGCGTCGGTCAAGCCGCCCGCGATCGACTTCCGCTTGTAGTCGGCCCGTTCGGCATCGCTCATCCGCTGCAGGTCGGCCGGATCGCGGGTTCCCCAGCCGTACCACCCCGCGAGATCGCGGCCGTTGAAGAGCGCCGTAAAGCCCGCCGGAGCGGCCGGCGACTCGGCCGCGGCCACTCCGCCGCGCACGGCGCAGGAGATCAGCAACACGAGGCAGGCAGCGCGGACCGACATGGAACCTCCACAGAACGAGAACGCGAGTGCGATGAACATCGAAGATTCAGTGTATCGCGTCGCGCTGGCCGCACGGTGACAGGCTCCGCCTGTCGCGGTATCCTCTGTATCAGTTCCATGAATCACCCGCCGTCCCGCCCAGCTGTGATGCACGATCGCGGATTCCACACCCTCCGCACGGTGTTCGCCATCCTGGGGGCGGGCTGGGCGTGCCTTGGCGTGCCTGCCCCCGTCGTCGGGGATGAGCCGCCGGCAGTCGCCGTGTTCGCCGACGGTGCCGAAGTCCGCGGGCCGGTGTCCGACATCGCCGATCCCGCCAAGGCGGCCGTGGCGAAGCGGCCGCTCTTCGCCGCCGGCAAGCAGGTGCGGTGGGTGCGAATCGGCAAGCCGGGAGCGGTCACTCCGGACGCGTTCGTGGAGTTCGACAACGGCGACCGCCTCCCGGGCACCGTGATCGGCCATGATCCCGAGGGTCTCGCATGGGAAACACGACCGGCGGCGGCCCAGCCCATGAACCACCCCACGAGTCACCCCGCCATGCTCACCATGGCCGGCACCGGCGACGCGTCCGCCGGCGCGACACGGGTGGGCAAATATCGAACCGTCGCCGAAACCGGCCTTGTGCGGGTGCGGCGCGACCGGGTGCGGCGCGTGGTGTGGCGACGCA
>Ga0315902_10009281_pt1 | contig 13189 bp, 8 predicted proteins | sample LakEriMetagenome_9_FD_203523 | JGI IMG/M metagenome (GOLD analysis project Ga0315902, IMG submission 203523) | Freshwater fungal communities from buoy surface, Lake Erie, Ohio, United States - Buoy 12 MA117 | ecosystem: Environmental > Aquatic > Freshwater > Lake > Lake biofilm | place: USA... | reverse complement strand
TACCGGTCACCGAAGTTGTGACAGATAACTGTGATGGCGTTCCACCTGGACAAACATTTTGTGTACCGGATGCAGGTAAGGTAATCGTTGCACAGCAGTTATCCGATACCGCTATATTTGCCGTTGCAACACAGGTATTCGTCGCATCTTTAACATTAACAGTATAATTCCCGGCACACAATCCTGTCGCCGTTGCTGTTGTTTGACTGGCAGCATCGTTCCACTGATAGGTATATGGAGCCAATCCACCCGATGCAGTTACAGTGGCCGTTCCGTTGCATCCGCCGTTAAAAGGAGTTGCGCAAGCGCTGTTACATGCTTTGGGCGTGCTGGTGGTATTGGCAAAATTCCAGCTTGCTCCTCCGTCGACGGTTCTGCTTTGATATTCGCCATTTGCAGCAATACCACCGATACGTTGAATCGGAGCACCTCCATTTACCAATGCCCGGGCTGTTGGTAAGGTTCCTCTGTATGGACAATTAAAGGGAACGTTTGCGGTTGTAATGGTTCCAGGAGATGTTGTAAAAGAAGCTGTTGCAAGGGTACTATTGATATTTCTGGAAGGATCCATCCAGTACAATGCATTTACAGAGGTGCCATCTGCATCCCAGATGCCGATCCATCCTCCTTCAAAAATTCCACCTGGAAGATAAAGCCGGCTTCCGACAAGTCCTGCAATCAATGCATTTGGTTTTAACTCTGCTGGTGAAGAAGGTCCGCCAATTGTCAGGAAACCTAAAGGGGGTATAGTCGTTCCGGGTGGTAGAAAGAGGACTGCAGGTTCAAACACTCCAGGTTCAGTAGAATAGTTTCCAATCATATAACAACTCAGATCAATTGCCTGACATGGATTTGGATTGTATAATTCAATCCATTCACCTCCGGTAGTCAGATCTGCTCTGCGAATAATCTGATTGCCACTGGTTGGCTGAATATGCAATTCATTGATAACCACTTTCGGTCCGCTGTATGTACAGGGAGTCGGATTGCAATTGGCATTAGGTACACTGGAAGTTGAAAGCGAAATTGGACAACTGCAATTATTGACAGTGATTGTAGTACTGATTCGATTGGTGCAAGATGTTGTTGTCGTAAAACTCAGATCATCTAATGCAAAATCATTTCCAGCTCTTTCAATAGTTCGATCATAAATACAAATCTGAGCAGACGTATTCGCTCCTGAATTCCATGTGTAGGTTCTTGGAGACCATCCACAAACAGCAAGAGGGGCTGTAACAGGAGCGCCCTGAGATATCCCATTGATCAACACTTCAAGCCTGGCAGGGTTCCCAGCAACCAAGGTTTGTACATGATAAGAAAACGTATACGTACTATTGGGAGTTACCGGAATCGTCTGACACCATACCCGATCATTACCTCCCGAGAATGTGGATCCATCCACCACCATCATATTGCCGGAACCGGTTGTCTTATCCCCACAATTCCCGAAAGTTGAAAACCAGCCTTGAGGGTTTGGAAGAACTCCATAAGCTCGCACTTTACCATCTGGATTGCTAGGGGATAAAAATTTGTAGTCCGAATAAAAACCCACATTACCTTCTGAAAAAGAGCCATTAAACAACAGCTCCAGTGTACCACTAAAAGGTGCGCTCACGGTATAAGTAGTTGTTACAGCCGGCTGCACTGTAATCGATGCAGCATTTGAATTTGTTAAACTTGCATCCGGCGGAGAAGAAATCCAGGTATAGCCTCCGGATCCGGACGCTGTTAATGTAACACTATTACCCGAACAAATAGCTGTAGCGCTCGCTGCTATCGTTACAGTCATTGGTTCTTTAACAACGATCGTATTCATTGTTTTGATTTGGCCATTAGCATCTGTTACTGAAACGGTATAGGTGCCTGGTTTGAGATCTTTAAAAATACCATCTGCTGCGGTTTTATTTTCCGGCCCGGTGAGAGTATAAATACCATAAGGTGTTGCACCACCACTAGCAATCGCAACAATACTTCCATTCGATGCCCCGATACATGACACATTCACAACCGAGTAGAAGAGTGATAAAGGTTGAGGGGGCGCGAGCAATTCGATATCATCAATTGCAAAATCATTCCCTGCCAAATCATTATTTAAATCATACATCTCAATACGAACACAACGAAAAGTAGGAATAAACTTATAGGTAACCTGTTGCCAACCTGCGCCAGGAGGAGGGGCTAATGTAGAACCCGAAACCGGATTAATAAATTCACCGCCTTGTATATCTTTCCATTTAATACGAATATCAGCAACAGATGCCCCTGTTATACTTGAACTATAAATAGATTTTATCCAGTAACTAAATGTATAAGTCTGCCCTACTTCTAAATCACAGATTTCCCCATTATTATTAATTTTCCAGAAGAAAGGCTCTGGGTTTCCATTGTTGTTCTTACCATCAACGATTAACATTTTTCCGGTGCCGGTTGTATGATCGCCCGTTTGTACAAAGCTGGAAGCATTATAATCCTGGGGATTCGTTCCGACTCCATACTGACCGGCAGATGTTGTAGGATTAACAGCAGCAGGCGTTGCAATAAATTGATAATCCGAGGAAAAACCAATCCCATTACCTTGTTCAAAACCACCATTGGTTAATAAATTCTGCGCAAATAGCGATGAAGTGAAAAACAGAAAAAAACCGACAATAAGAATATTGCCAACTCTTTTAATGCCGGAGCAGGAAGCATCGATCATGAAGCAATTTTTTGAGTGACACAATTTATAAAATTCTTAAATATGATTGGAGGGATATCAATGATTTTATGAATCCTAACGAGAGTTATTACAGGATTGCGAATGCTGCAATTAGAATGATTGATTTAAAAAAGGATTTATGAATTTCAACGCACAATCAATTCTCCAAAGGAAAAAGTTTAGGTTTACCGCATAAACGAATTCTCACTTTTTGCCTTTCCTGAAATAAATTATCTGGACTAACCCATTGAATACTTTCATTATCAAAACGTGCTTGCAACTGGTAGAAATTTCCAAAGAAATGCACCTGTTCAATTGAAACTTCCGGATACGCAGAATCATCCGTCAACTGAAATTGACCTGGTCGAACACAATATAATTCCGTTTCATTTCCTGCGAGATCTGCGCCAATGGATTTGGCAAATGTTCCACTGATCTGTGAATAAGGTCCTAATATCCCCGCTGTATAAACATCGCCCGGATTAAAAAACAACAGCTCCGGACTTCCTTCTTTCACGATTGCACCATCCCGCATAATCAAAATCCTGTCGGGCCAGCTCAGCAGATCGGAAGCATCGTGCGAAACAAGAATAACCGACATTTTGAATTCCGACTGCAGATCCCGAATAACTTCACGGATTTGTTCTTTCTGCGCTGCATCGAGATGCGAGAAGGGTTCATCCAGCAACAACAGGGATGGACCTCCTATCAGTAAACGAGCCAGTGCAATACGCTGGCGTTCTCCTCCGGATAAGGCAGCGGTTTTTCTGTCTAGCAAATGTGCTATTCTGCACAAATCATAAATACTCTCTGCTTTTTTCAAGGGTACTTTCTGATTCATCTCCATCAACTCCCGCACATAGTAATTATTCCGCAATTCAAAATACTGTGATAAATATGCAATGGAAGAATGGCCGGCAATGAGTTGTTCATCCGGACCCAATACTTTCAGATCTTTAAGAAAAACTGATCCTGCATCGGGTTGCAAAAACCCTGCAATTAATTTGAGTAAAGTAGTTTTACCACAACCGGTTTCTCCTGCGATAGCCAGCTGCTCCCCTTCCTGCATGGAAAATGATACGGAATTTACTGCATTCCGGTTGCCAATTTGTTTTGACAGATGATCAACGGAAAGGAGAATGGATGCACTCACGCTCTTCATACTTGGATATTATCAGGGGGCAAGCCGACGGATTTTCCAGTTGTTATTTTCCTCCAGTGTATAAAGTATACGATCGTGCATACGACTGGGTCTTCCCTGCCAGAATTCAAACTGATGCGGAATCACTCTGAACCCTCCCCAATGTGGCGGACAGGCAGGCTCTTTCTTTTGAAATTCCTCCTGGTAATATTCGTAGTTTTTTTCTAACCAGCTTCTGCTTTCGACAACTTTACTCTGCGGAGATGCCCAGGCACCAATACGGCTACCTTCCGGCCTGGAATTAAAATAGCTTTGATTTTCCTCCATTGAAACCTTTTCCGCTTTACCCAAAATTCGAACCTGACGTTCCAATTCTTTCCAGAAGAATAGCAAACAACACCGGGGGTTAACATTGAGTTGACGCCCTTTTAAACTATCATAATTTGTATAAAACACAAAGCCGTGATCGTTGTAACCTTTTAAAAGGACCGTACGCGCCTCTACATAACCTTCTGCATCTGATGTAGCTAAGGTCATGGCATTGGGTTCCGGTATTTCAGCTGAAATCACTTCTCCCCACCACAAATCAAACTGGCGAAAGGGGTGCTGTGCTACGGAATGCTCATCCAGCACATGCTTGGAATATTCGATACGTATACTGGAAATATCAACCGGCATAGAAACCCTTTAAGCCTGCAAAAATCACGAATTCCTTGTAGAATTACTCATAAAGTTCAAAATAAAGAGGGGTTCTACCAGAAACTTTTTTACAATCCCTAACTTGCCGCATGCATCCGCATATTGCCCGTCTGATTGAATGTTTGCAACTTGAAGAGCAGGAACAGGTACGCCGTTACCACCTGGATGCACAGCATTCACTCAAACGATTAAAATCAGAAGGAGTTGCCTTACATCCCATCCGGATTACATCCAAAAGATTTGGCTGGGCCGATTACCCGGAATTAACATTCAGACTTCCATACCCACCCGAACTACACCTGTTTAAAGATGGATCACAGATAGAACTTTTCTCGGGCAGCGAAGAACCTGTACGGGGAATCCTGCTTTCTCTTCAGGAACGCGAAGGAGAAGTGCGCCTTTTCGCCCCCGATTATCCAGACTGGATTGAAGACAGCTCGGTAGCGATTAAACTATCACCGGATACAAGAACAACATCGCTGCTGATATCCAGAATAAGAGCACTCGAATCCCATTCAAAAATCTTCAGGCTTTTCAATAAAATTCATGGCGGATCGGTTGATGAATATGATCCGTCAGCTTCTATTCAGGATACTGTTTTCGCAGGGCCTTTTAAAAATCAAAATCTGAACGCAAGCCAACAGGAAGCCATTAAAAAAATTGTAGAAAACCAAGATTTGGTAGTAGTTCACGGTCCGCCGGGAACCGGGAAAACAACAACACTCACAGAAGCTATTGTACAACTGGTACAGTCTCAGAAAAAAATAATCATCTCTGCCCCTTCCAATGCCGCGGTGGATCATCTGGCACTTCAGCTCATCAAGAGTAAAATTCGCGTACTGCGCGTGGGTAATTACGGAAAAGCAAATCCACAAATAACAGCACATACGCCGGAAGGAATTCTCAACGACAGCAAAGAAATGCAGGAAATCAAACAGCTGAAAAAAAACGCGGAAGCATTCCGAAGGATGGCACTCAAATACAAACGTCAATACGGTAAAGCCGAACGAGAACAAAGACAACTGCTTTTTCAGGAAGTGAAACAAATTCGTCAGGAGATCCGCAAACTGCAAGACTATCAGTTGGATAAAATGTTTTCAGACGCGCAGGTTATTGCCGGCACACCTGTAGGCCTTCTTGATTCGCTTAAAGAAAACCAACACTATGATATGCTCTTCATTGATGAAGCTGGTCAATGTCCGGAACCAATGGCCTGGAGCATTTTTCACCTGGCAGAAAAAATTGTGCTTGCTGGTGATCCGTGGCAACTGCCACCTACTGTTATCAGCCAGGAAGCTGAGAATAAAGGTTTTAGTGAATCTATTCTTGAAAAAGCAATTGGAAAATATGGGAAACTTTCTTTTTTAAACAAACAGTACCGGATGCGTGAATCGATTGCCGGATTCAGCAATGCTTTTTTTTATGGTGGTAAACTCAAAACACCTGAAACAAGGATTAACACCGGTATACATATTCGGTTTATTGACACTGCGGGTTCCGGGTTTGAAGAGGAAACCGGTACAGATGGGTTGAGCCTGCAGAATCCGGGAGAGTTAAAAATTATCTTGAAGCTGATTGAAGCTGAAAACCTAACTGGTCATGAAAGCGCTTTCATTTCACCCTACGCCGCTCAAATTGCACTGGCAAAGCAGAAGCTACCTGCCAATTTTGAAATAAGCACCATCGATAGTTTTCAGGGGAGAGAAAAAAACACCATTCTTTTATCCCTTGTTAGAAGCAATGCAGATGGAGACATTGGATTTTTAAAAGATTACCGGCGGATGAATGTAGCCATCACGCGTGCGCAGGAACAACTGATTTTGGTTGGCGACAGCGCAACTCTCGGAAATGATCGGTTTTACAGGGAACTGCTGGCCTATATAGAACAAGAGGGACAATACCGTACCTGCTGGGAATTTGATTTGTGGGATACCTAAAAAAAAGAGAAAAAGAAATCTGCTGTTCCTTTTTCTCTTTTATATTCCGCCTGCAATTAAACGCCTAAACTTTCTTCTTCTTCAATCCTGAACCGGTCTACATTTGTTTTGATTTTATCCTTCAGCTTGTCTTTCATCGATGTTCCCTTGTCAACAATTTTTTTCCGAAGGTCTTTCCCTTTTTCAGGTGCTAATAGTAGTCCGGCTACTGCTCCGGCGGCGGCCGCTGCCACCAGTCCAACGAGATAGGATTTTTTCATTTTGAACGATTTTATTGTTACTTACACAAGGTATTTCCCACGGCAGGCCGTTCAAATGATTCAGATCAGAAGATGATCTAATATACAACACGTACTTTGATAGTTTCCTTTACTTCCTTGAGCAGCTGAACTGCTTTTTTGGAAAGATGCTGATCCACATCCAGTACTACATAACCGATCTGCTCGTTTGTTTTGAGATATTGACCGAGGATATTGATTTTACTGTCGCCCAAGCGTGAGTTGATGGCACTGAGAACTCCGGGAACATTCCGGTGTATATGCAGAATGCGGTGAGCACCAACCTGCATCGGCAGCGCTAATTCTGGCACGGTATGACTCCCGGTTGTTTCACCTTTCTCAAGGTATTGTAATAATTTATTACTCACATCTTCTCCGATATTCTGTTGTGCTTCTTCCGTGCTTCCTCCGATATGCGGAGTGAGAATAACATTGGGCAAACCCTGTAAAGGCGTTTCAAAGACGTCGCCATTCTTCTCCGGTTCCCAAGGAAACACATCAATCGCTGCTCCACTGATACGACCTTCTTCGATTGATTCTCTCAATGCATCCAGATCCACCACTTCACCACGTGCATAATTGAGGAGAATCGCCCCTTTCCTGCATAGTTTCAGATTTTTACTATTGATCAACAATCGGGTTTGAGGAGTTTCCGGCACATGAAGGGTAACAATATCCGACTCCTGCAGAAGTTCTTTGAGCGCGCCTACCTGTCTTGCATTACCCAGCGGAAGCTTGGTGATGACATCAAAATATATCACCTTCAGCCCCATGGATTCGGCCAGCACACTTACCTGACTACCTATATTCCCGTACCCAATGATACCAAGTGTTTTTCCTCTCAATTCAAAACTCCCTTTGGCATCTTTCATCCAGATTCCTTTATGGGCTGCATTGTTTTTGTCAATAATTCTGCGGATGAGCATGATGGATAGGCCAATTACCAGCTCTGCCACACTGCGCGTATTGCTATAGGGGGCATTAAATACTACAACGCCTTTATTAGTAGCAGCCTTCAGATTCACCTGGTTTACACCAATACAAAAACATCCAATAGCCTGGAGCTTGGTTGCTGCATTCAAAACCTTTTCAGTAATCTGTGTTTTGGATCGGATGCCCAGAAGGTGCACCTCTTTAATCTCCCGTATTAACTCTTCTTCACTGATAGCACCGCTTAATTTGCGAACGTTGGCATATCCGCTCGCTTTAATCTGATTCACCGCTTTCTCACTGATGTTCTCCAGTAAGAGAATATTGATCTTTTCCTTGGGATAGCTTGTCTTGGATTTGGCTGCCATAAATGATTACCCTTTACTTAATTTTGATGCAAATATACTTTTACATCCGTCAGCACAGACATCGACCATCATGAGATTTCACAATTCAGCGCTACTCCTTCTTTTAACGACCGTTAGCACAGTTTTCTCCTGTACCAATTCCAACAAAGAGATAAAAAAGACCACCGTTTATTACGATCCGGTGAAGGCTGAGAGAGAAAATAAAATGATCGACTCTTTTTTCGATTCCTTGCTTCCGAAAAGCACTTTCAACGGGGCTATCCTTGTGGCTAAAAAAGGATTCATTCTTTTTGAAAAATATCAGGGTAATGCCCATATCAATAAAAAGGACTCCATCCGGTCTTCAACACCTTTCCACATCGCCTCTACTTCTAAGCCGTTCACGGCGATGGCGATCCTGAAACTGGCAGAGGAAGGCAAACTAAAATTGTCCGACCCCCTCGAAAAATTTTTTCCCGCCTTTCCTTATCAAAATATTTCAATCCAAATGCTTTTGACCCAGCGAAGCGGACTTCCCAACTATACACACTTTCTTTCAAAAAAGTTGTGGAAAAAAGAAACGATGGTTACAAACAAGGATGTGCTGGAGTTTCTTTACAAAACCAAACTGGACCGCAGGGGTATGCCCGGGCAAAAATTTGATTACTGCAACACCAATTATGTTCTTTTAGCACTGATTGCGGAACAAGTAACCGGCATGACTTTCCCGGCTTACTTAAAGGCAACCTTTTTCGATCCGCTGCAAATGAACAATACCTTTATATTTCAGTCATCGGATTTACCTCGCATTACCCCATCTTTCAGGCAGAACGGCATCGAGGAGGCTGTTACATTTTTAGACGGAACCTACGGCGATAAAAATATTTACAGTACCGTGCAGGATCTTTTTAAATGGGATCAGGCACTCTACTCTGATTTTTTTTCCGAGTCAATTAAAGAACAGGCATTTACTGCTTACAGTCCGGAAATGAAAGGAATTCAGAATTACGGACTGGGCTGGCGGATGTTGTTAACGGACAGTTCTAAAAAAATTATTTATCACAACGGCTGGTGGCACGGCAGCAATTCCTGTTTTTACAGAGTGCTCTCTGATTCGCTTACCATCATCGTACTTGGAAATAAATTAAATAACAAAATCTACAGAGTAAAACCACTGATAGAAATGCTCACTGATCTTCGGTTTGAATCTTCCGATCATTGATCGTTTTCCACGCATCCGTTTCTTTTTCCGTACAAAAAACGATACCCTCCCCAGAATAAAAAAGATTTTTCCGTCAGGATATTTCGTTTTGAATTCGCGGGCATTCTTTAATATTGTGCCCGTGCTTTGCAATAAAAAGCACCAAATACAAGGTTTATGCCGAAAAATTTATTAATCGTAGAGAGCCCTGCCAAAGCCAAAACCATTGAAAAAATTCTGGGTAAGGATTTTGAGGTGAAAAGTTGTTTTGGACATATTCGTGATTTGGAAAAAGATGAGATGGGCATCGATGTTGCGCAAAATTTCGAACCCCGCTATATCGTTCCGGAGGAAAAAGAAAAAGTGGTTAAAGAATTAAAGTCGCTATCAAAAAAGGTGGATGAAGTGTGGCTGGCAACGGATGAGGACCGTGAAGGAGAAGCAATCAGCTGGCATTTATGCGAAGTACTTGACCTGAATCCTGAAACAACCAAGCGTATTGTTTTTCATGAAATCACCAAACCTGCTATACAAAAGGCCGTGCAGCAACCCCGTACGGTAAACATGGATCTGGTTCATGCCCAGCAGGCACGTCGCATTCTGGACCGGATTGTAGGTTTTGAATTGAGTCCGGTTTTATGGAGAAAAATATCCATGCGCAACAACTTGAGTGCTGGAAGAGTTCAAAGTGTTGCTGTAAGATTGATTGCAGAAAGAGAACGCGAGATCAATGTTTTTGCTGCCAGCTCATCCTTCAAAATAGAGGCGTTATTCACTGCTACGGATATCAGCGGAAGAAATGTTCAGTTTAAGGCCGAAGGCAAAAAACAAAATCAGGCAGAAGATGCTGAAAAATTTTTAACCGCCTGTATTGGTGCTTCCTATACTGTATCCGGTATTCAGGTAAAACCTGGAAAGAAATCACCAGCTCCTCCCTTTACAACCTCTACGCTTCAGCAGGAAGCCAGCCGGAAGCTGGGTTATTCAGTAAGTCGCACGATGCAGATTGCACAGAAATTATATGAAAGCGGGAAAATCACCTACATGCGTACCGACAGCGTGAACTTAAGCGATACTGCGCTGGGTGACTTAACAAGAACGATAAAATCGATGTATGGCGACCGGTATCATCAGTTCCGGAAGTACAAAAATAAAAATGAAAGTGCTCAGGAGGCGCACGAAGCCATTCGCCCGACTTATATGGATCAGTCTACGATTGACGAACCAGACGGAAAACGATTGTATGAATTGATCTGGAAACGTACCATGGCCTGTCAGATGGCAGATGCGGAACTTGAAAAAACAACGGCTACCATTTTGATCTCTACCAACCGGGAAGAGTTAAAAGCAGAAGGGGAAGTATTGAAATTTGACGGTTTTCTAAAAGTATACCGGGAAGATAAAGATGAAGAAGATGTACAGGAAGAAGATGGACATGAAGGCATGCTGCCCCCTTTAAAAGAAAGTCAGACGTTGCCGCTTGTTGAAATGGTCGCAGTTGAAAGATTCAGCCGCCCGGCACCGCGCTACACGGAAGCCTCACTGGTTAAGAAGCTGGAAGAACTGGGAATTGGGCGACCCTCTACTTATGCTCCTACCATCTCAACAATTTTAAAAAGAGGATATGTAGAAAAAAGAGATAAAGAAGGGATACGGCGTGATTACCGGATTGTAACCTTAAAAGAAAATAAAATCAGTAAAAGTATCCAGCAGGAAAATACCGGGGCTGAAAAATCTAAACTCTTCCCGACCGATTTAGGATTGGTAGTTACCGATTTCCTAAAGCAGCATTTTGAAAACATTATGGACTACGGCTTTACTGCAAAGATTGAAGAAGAGTTTGATGAAGTAGCACTCGGCAAACTTAAATGGAACCGAATGCTGCAAAGCTTTTACAAGCCTTTCAAAAAAGAAGTTGATAGTACTATTGAAACCGCAGAACGGGTTAAAGGCGAACGCGAATTGGGTATCGAACCGGAAAGCGGCAAAAAGATCATTGCCCGAATCGGAAGATACGGTCCGATGGTACAGATCGGCGATGTTAGCGATGAGGAGAAGCCCCGGTTTGCTTCGCTTAGAAAAGATCAGAGTATAGAAACCATTACACTTGAACAGGCACTTGACTTGTTTAAACTGCCCCGAGTTCTTGGACAATGGAAACAGGAGGATGTTACTGTAAATATCGGTCGCTTTGGACCATATGTGAAGTACGGCGACTCCTATGTATCGATCCCACGTGGAGAAGAGCCCCTCGATGTTACATTAGATCGTGCTATTGAACTCATTGAAGAAAAACAATCAGCTGATGCACCCGTTGCCAGTTTTCAGAACCTTCCCGTAACCAAAGGAAAAGGACGATTCGGACCATTTATCAAATGGAATGAATTGTTTATAAACGTACCCAGAAGATACAATTTTGATGCACTGACAACCGCAGAAATTAATGAACTGATTGAAGCTAAATTAGAAAAAGAAGCAGGGAGATACATCCAGCAGTGGCCCGAAGAAAAGATTGCGATTGAGAACGGGCGCTGGGGTCCTTTTATACGTTTCGGTAAAAAGATGCTGAAGCTCGATCGCAAAGCAGATGGCTCAAAATATTCAGAAGCAGAAGCGAAAGAAATTCCTCTTGCAACCATACGGCAAATGATCGAAGCTCAGGTACCAGGTGCTTTTGACAAAAAAGGAAAAGCAGGTAATAAAAAAACTGCCGGGCCTGCTGATAAAAAGAAAGCACCGGCAAAAAAAGCAGCCACCAAAAAAGCAGCTAAGAAAAAAGCATAAAGCAATCCTTTTTAACCAATCAGATCGTTTAGGTTTTAACAGCGGAAAGTGAATATCCGTACTGATCCGTAGTGGTAGTGCTGATAGATGTGTATCCGATTTCATTCAACCATTCAATTGCAGTTGAGGCAGGTACTTCCTCCCGAAACTCCGGGGTGAAGGAATCAAAAAGATAAATAAGTTCTTCGCGGTAATTGACCCGACGTTTGTTCCGGATTTTTTTAATGAGAAAAGTGATGGGAAAGATAAACGTTGCAATCAGCAGAAAAGCAAGCCTTATCGGTAATTTACTGATCAGTTTTCTCAACAACAGTGCCCCTCGGTGATACAGATTTCTTTGAGGATGGTATAGCCAGATGCATAAAATACCTTTGGGCTTAAGCAGTTTTTCTATCTTCAATAGAGATGCATGGGTATTATCCGTGTGATGAATAACACCACTCGAGTAGACCAGCTCAAACTCCTGCTCCCTGAATGGCAAATATTGCAGATCCGCCTGAATGAACCAGGCATTCGCATGACGATTATGGGTATAGGCTTTTTCAACGGCTCTACTCAACTCTACTCCTATCACCGGCTTTCTTGTTTGTTCTGCCATAGACTGCGTCATGAGGCCGTGACCGCATCCGATATCTGCCATATATAAATTCCTGCAGGTTTCTTTTCTTAAACCTGTTTCATTCAGAAAAACAGTTGCAAGTGTATCCGTTTCCTTCTCCCATATTTTATCTTTTTTTTCAGCATCTAAAAAACTCCATTCCCATTTAAAACTTGCTTTTGTTTTTTTGTTTTTTGTTGCACAACGACGCAGTAAGGAGCCATATTCCTGTTCTAATTTTATCAGGCGACTCTGATAATCTGCAACATGTTGTTCCAGAAAAGAACGGTAATCATAAACCGCTTCAACCAGTAAACGGGGAACACCCTGCAAAACGGGAAACATAAAACCTGCCGGAGAAAAAAGAAGTCCGGCAACAATTTCATTCACTACAACAGAACCATATGCTGTTTGAGTTTCTTCAAGGAGTTGAAACTGAAGTTCCTTCCCTGTAACAGGACATCTCAGGAAAGCAAGCAATTCATACTGCATATGGATTACTTCAGATCGGCTAGCGCCTTCTTGATTCGTTTATATGCTTCTTCGATTTTCTCTAAACTATTGGCAAAAGATAAG
>Ga0315902_10009277_pt1 | contig 13192 bp, 12 predicted proteins | sample LakEriMetagenome_9_FD_203523 | JGI IMG/M metagenome (GOLD analysis project Ga0315902, IMG submission 203523) | Freshwater fungal communities from buoy surface, Lake Erie, Ohio, United States - Buoy 12 MA117 | ecosystem: Environmental > Aquatic > Freshwater > Lake > Lake biofilm | place: USA... | reverse complement strand
TTGGGTTAGCGGATGATCTGCTTTTGCTTTAGCATATCAACGACGGTTTCGACGCATTCAGCAATCGATGCTGCCCCTGTGTCCAAAACCAAGTCAGGGGAATCCGGTGCTTCGTATTCGCCAAAGCTCCTGCGATCAACCGTTGTCGTGTCGGACTCGCCCGCTACCTTCAGTCTCTGAGACCGGGTGCTTTCGTCGGCTTTGCAATGAATCACAAAGAACCGTTCCTTGCCTATTACTTCAGCTACTCGATCTCGCACCGATTGACTTGGTGCAACAAATGCAGCCAAACAAATGAGCCCATGATCGTTGAACAATTTGGCAACATGCGCAGACCGTCGTAAATTCTCGCTGCGTTCCTCCACAGTGTAACCGAGGTCTTTGTTCACTCCTCGTCGCATCAATTCCCCATCGAGAACTGAGACTGCGCGACCACCATCGAACAATGCTCGTTCGACAGCGCTCGCAATGGTAGTCTTGCCCGTCGATGGCAAACCTGTAAACAACAGCGTTGCTGGCTTTTGCCCAAACCGAGCAGCTCGCTCGACATCGTTGACTTGGGATACTTCACCCGTCGACGAGACCTCGGAACCTTCGGTGCTTTCCCAAGCGGCCAAGGCTTGGCGGGCAGAATCCCGATCCGAAATCATCCCAGCCCCTACAGTCGCATTCGTAATGCGGTCGATAATGATAAACGAACCAGTCGTCCGGTTGCGTCGATAAGCATCGAAGTAAATTGGCTGACTCAATGTCACCGAACATCGGCCGATTTCATTCAACTGGAGATCGGGGGCGTTGACGCGGTGCAATGTGTTCACATCGACCCGATATTTGAGTGAGTCGATTTGCCCGGTCACGGTCTGTGTCGTGTGCTTGAACAAGTATGTTTTGCCTGGAACCATCGCATCGTTACTCATCCACACGATCGTTGCGTCGATGCTGTTGGCGATCTTCGGGACGTTGCCCGGTCGAACAATCATGTCCCCGCGCGAGCAGTCGACTTCGTCTTCGAGTACCAACGTTATCGATTGAGGTGTGAAGGCTTCTGTCACATCACCATCGAAAGTGACGATGCGTTTGACTTTGCTGGTGCGTTTGGCAGGCAAGATCATGATCTCGTCTCCCTGCCGAATGATTCCAGAAGCGATCGTACCGCAGAAACCACGGAAATCCAAATTGGGCCGATTCACGATTTGAATCGGCAGCCGGAAGTCTTCAAAGTTTCGGTCGGATCCGATGTAGACGCTCTCCAGGAAATTCATCAACGTGCTGCCACGATACCAACTCATGTTGGCGCTCGGGTCAACCACATTCTCACCATGCAACGCAACGAGCGGAATAAAATGCAAATCGGGAAGCTGAAGCCGCGATGCAAATGCGCGATAGTCATCGCAAATTTCGTCGAACCTCGCTTGGCTATAGCCGACCAAGTCCATTTTGTTGATCGTCACAACAACGTGTCGAATCCCCAACAAGGAAACGATAAAGCTATGTCGTTTCGTCTGAGTCAGCACACCATGTCGGGCATCGATGAGAATGATGGCCAAATCCGCCGTTGAAGCGCCGGTCGCCATGTTGCGAGTGTACTGCTCGTGGCCAGGCGTGTCGGCGATGATGAACTTGCGTTTGGCAGTGGAAAAATATCGATACGCTACGTCGATCGTGATCCCTTGTTCACGCTCGGCTCGCAATCCGTCGGTTACCAATGCAGGATCGAATCCACCGCCGGTCGTTCCATGTACTTTGCTTTCCGACTCAAGCTGTGCTAATTGATCTTCGTATAGCATTTTGCTATCGTAAAGCAGCCGACCAATCAACGTGCTCTTGCCATCGTCGACGCTGCCGCATGTGATGAAGCGCAAGAGCTCTTTGCGTTCATGCTGTTCCAAGTAAGCCAAGATGTCTTGGGCAATAAGATCGCTCTGGTGCGACATGCTTAGAAGTATCCTTGAATTTTCTTGAGTTCCATACCAGCACCGCCACCATCTTTGTCGATCACGCGGCCTTGGCGCTCTGATGTTTTGGTCAAGAGCATCTCTTGAATGATCTGCGGCAACGTCGTCGCATCGGACTCCACGCCACCCGTCAATGGATAGCAACCTAGTGTTCGGAAGCGAACCATCCGCTCTTCGATGACTTCGCCCGGTAGTAGCTTCATCCGGTCATCATTGACTTGAATCCAGATGCCATTGCGGAAAACTACTTTTCGAGGCTTCGCAAGATAAAGATCGGGCAACGGAATCTTCTCAAGGTAGATGTATTGCCAAATGTCGAGTTCCGTCCAGTTCGACAAAGGGAACACTCGGATACTTTCACCAGGGTTGACCTTTGCGTTGTAAAGACTCCACAACTCAGGGCGTTGATTCTTCGGGTCCCAACGATGGAATTTGTCACGGAATGAGAAGACTCGCTCTTTCGCTCGCGACTTCTCTTCATCCCGCCGAGCACCACCGAATGCCGCATCAAAACCATACTTGTCGAGGGCAGCTTTGAGCGAGTCGGTCTTCATGACCTCCGTGTGCTTTTCGCTATTCTCAAAAGGACTGATACCGAGCTTCAGTCCCTCGTGATTGATGTGGACCAACAGCTCGATTCCGAGTTCATTCTTTACGTAATTGTCGCGAAAGGCGATCATCTCTTTGAACTTCCACGTCGTATCGACATGCAAGAACGGAAACGGAGGCTTCGCTGGATAAAATGCCTTGAGAGCCAAATGGGTCATCACGGCGGAGTCTTTGCCAACCGAATACAACATGACGGGTTTTTTGAATTCGGCCGCGACCTCCCGAATGATGTGAATACTCTCTGCCTCAAGTTGCTTGAGGTGGGTCAAATGGTAGGAACTCATTTCGTCCTCTCAATGGCGTGTTAGCAATGTATGAGCTTGGAGTGTCGAAATTTTGGACTCTGCGTCAACCCAGGAAGAGGCCTGCGACACACGAAAAAGAACGAATTCCAAGGGTTCGCGAGAGCTTGCAAATCCCGGTTGGCGATGACTGTTAAAAAAAATGGGCCAGGTGAAAACCTGGCCCATAGCTTTTTCAATTCGTGCAATCTATAGACGAATCAGTAATCAAGACAAGCTGGAAGCTTATCCCACATTGGATTGACTATCGTTTTTGACGACTAGCCGATGGCGACCCGACGGAACGAAACGATTTCCGCTTGATCGGAAAAGGCTTTGACCGCGTCAACCACTGTCTTGGTCTCATCAAGAACATAGAACTGGTTGAGCAAGCATTTGTCTTGGTCCAACAACGTGTTGTCGGCAACAAATCGCTCTAGCTTGCCCGGTACAATCTTTTCCCAAATCTTCTCAGGCTTGCCTTCGGCCTTGAGTTCAGCCTTGATCGCATCTTCGGCCGCAGCCATGACTTCTGGAGTCAATTGAAGTCGGCTAACGAACTGTGGCACCGTCTTGAGCGGCTTTCCGAGTCGTGTCCTGTCTTCGTTCTCGATTTTGATCTGGCTCTGCATTGACTCTGTTTCTTTTGCAACATAGTCTGCAGCGAACTCGGTAAAGTTCAGAATCGAAGGCTTCATGGCTGCAATGTGCATTGCAACGCCACGGAAGAACTCTTCCGCTCCGGCTTTACCGCCATCTTTGTACGAAAGAATGACTCCTATCTTGCTACCCGCATGGATGTAGCTGGAGAGTTTCTCTCCTTTGACCAAAGACAGGTCGGCAACCACCATCTTCTCGCCGGTCTTGCCCGTTTGTTCAACGAGCTTCTCAGCGACGGTCATGCCGTCTATCGACAATGCATTCAGTTGATCCAGGTTCTCAGCCCCGGCATCCAACGCTAGTTTCGCTAGTTGGCTAGCGAGACCAGTAAAGCCATCGTTCTTTGCCACGAAGTCTGTTTCGCAACATAGACCGAAAATGATGCCCGTCGTTTTGTTTGCGTTCAGCATGGCAACGACCGTGCCTTCGGTCACTTCTTTGTCTGCTCGTTTTTCTGCGACCTTTTGACCCTTCTTGCGAAGGTAATCCAGCGCTCCTTCGTAGTCGCCGTTTGATTCTTGAAGGGCTTTCTTGCAGTCCATCAGACCTGCGCCCGTTTGCTTGCGAAGATCGGCAACATCGCTTGCGGAAATCGTCGTCATTGTATTTGTCCCTATAAAGGAATTCTGTTGAAAGATTGTTTCGTCTGTCGGCGCGGATCCTCGAAGGGGAGGATGCATCGCGATAACTTTATGTTCACTTCGATTCTGTCGAACGACTAAACCATCGACTCAGCTTTGGCGACCATCTCCGCCGTTGCATCCGGCTTGGATGGGGCAGACTTTTGGAGTTCTGGGTTCTCTGCACGTCCCGCGAGAACTGCGTCGGCCAACTGCTTCATGATCAGGTCGATCGAGCGAATACCGTCGTCGTTTCCTGGAATCGGCAAGTCGATTTCGGTTGGATCGCAATCGGTGTCAATCAAAGCAACTGTCGTAATTCCCAACGATTTCGCCTCGCGAACCGCATTCTTTTCCTTCTTCGGATCAACGATCACCAAGCACTCTGGCAATCGATTCAAGATACGAAGACCGTTCAAGTTTCGATAGATCTTGCGATATTCACGATTCAAAGAAGACTGCATCTTCTTCGAATATTCATTGATTTTTTCGCTGTTCATTATCAGCTCGAGCTCATCCAATCGCTTCATACGATCGCGAACGGTACGGAAGTTCGTCAACGCTCCACCCAACCATCGCTCGCTAACGAAAGGCATCCCACAACGCAACGCTTCGCGTTGGATGACTTCCGAGGCTTGTCGTTTCGTTCCAACGAAAAGAACTAAAGATCCCTGAGTCGCAACTTGATTCAAGTACTTCTTCGCTCGCAACATCCCTCGCAATGTTTCGCGAATGTCGATGATGTGAATCAGGTTCTTGCGACCATAAATGTACGGCTCCATCTTTGGATTCCACCGACTAACGCGGTGTCCAAAGTGAGCTCCTGCTTCGATTAATTTTTCTACTAGTTCATTGGCCATGTTGTTCTCCTTCGATGCGATTCATTCCAACCATGCTTTTATCCCCGGGCCAGCGAGGAGCACAGGCAAAAGCTGAAGCTTTTTGCCTTCGGTTCGTTCGGAATGGGCAAAACTGACATATGACTCGACACTTTGCCGAAGTCTATGAGACAGAGGCTACCCGACTCAACCCTGTTTCGTCAATGGAAGATAAGAGTTCCGGGCAGTTACGAACGGTCCGAAGCTCGAAGATATTCCTGCTGCAGAACCCATCGCGTGAGTGTCACGTCATTTTCCAAGCCGAGCTTGTCAAGAATACGTTGTCGGTGCCGAGCTACTGCCTGAAAACTGGTCCCAGAGATCGAAGCGATGCTTTTCATAGAATTTCCCGCAACCAAAAGGTTGAGGACTTCTCGTTCTCGATCGGTCAGCAGATCAAGCTTCCTTAGGGAGGCAATCCGCATTTCCTCGGTCTGCTTCCGTTTGCTGGCGATTGCAAAACAATCATGAATTCGAGAGATAAACCGATCCTTTTGTACCGGCTTTCTCATATAGTCTGTAGCTCCAAGTCCAAACGCCCGGGCGCAGTATTCGATGTCGCCTCGCGTTGCCAAAACCACAATGGGGATTTTCCATCCCGCTAACCGGCATCTTTCGAGCAATTCGATTCCACTAGTCCCAACGAGATGCTCCTCGACGACGATACACCCAAAAGGTTCGTCTGGAATCAAAGTGCAAAAACGATCTGCGGAATCAAACGGAACAAATCCGATTCCCTCGGAAGCCAACGTAACCTCCAATGATTTTCTCGCTTCTGAATCAGAATCGATCAAGTAAACTATCGGTTCGAAATTAGTCGAAGAAGACACAGATTTGGAAGGCTGCGAGTTGGAAAAGTTCAGCACAGGCTGACTGGAAGACGCAATAGATGACAACAAAATGTCTCCGAAAGGAAAAGGGGGCACAAAGCTTGTTGGGCCGATGTCTTTGAACACGATCCGAAGCCGTTAGTTTCGCTCGCTCGCTGGAAGTCTCGATGTTAATAATTCAACTGCAGAACACTTCCTACGTCGGCATATAGTCTGTCTTTCTCAGCGATTTCACATCTCAATCCCCCTTTTTGAACAAAATCTAAAATCATGCCGTCCAACAAAGCTGCTGAGATCTCAAAACCCACGGAAGAAGCCGTCGAAGACGCTGGCTTGGTCGATGAGCAAGCCTACTCGTTGCCACGAAAGCTCTCGCCGCGGGTGGAGGAATGTGCTCTGTTCCCATCACTGCAGCAATGGGACTGGAATCTCGTTCGAAAAAAATGCCGGCTCGATGCGAGCCAAAAAATTCATATCGCTAGCGTCTCTTCTGGCAGGCACCAAGCTGCCGAGTTGATCGCCAAAAGCCTCAATGACGCCGAGATTACGTGCTGGCACATTGATTCGTTTCAAGCGTCTAGAACCATGGAGCAATTCAACCTGGACGAGACAAACGCTGTCATTCCATCGCCAAAAAATCTTCAAGTGATTTGCAGCGCCGACTTGCCGGGCGAACCAAACCATGTCGCAATCTTGTCGCTCATCACGACGGGTGAAGCTGAACTTTCCCGAGACTACATCCAACAACTGTACCACCACCTCGTTATCGGCGGACAACTCATCGTCTCCGTGGATAATGCCGACGACCGATGGGTACATGAACAACTCAAAGGATACGAGAAGAGTGTTAAGGTTCGTCCGCAGGAAGGTGCAACGGTTTACTGGATCGAAAAAACAGCTCCGCTCAAAAAGCTCAAGGACTTCTCGTGCGAGTTGGCTTATCGCGATTGCGACGATTTGATTCGATTAGTAACGCGGCCTGGCGTCTTCTCTCACCGACAACTCGACAACGGAGCGCGGCAGCTCTTGGACGCGGTTGACGTGTACCCAGAAGCCAGGCTTATCGATATCGGCTGCGGCAGCGGTTCAGTTGCCCTCGGTCTAGCCAAACGAGATCCGAAGGCCACCATTCACGCAGTCGATGCGAACGCTCGAGCCATCGATTGTTTGCATCGCGGAATGGTTCTAAACGAAATCAACAACATCACCACCGAAGTCAACCCAACAGGTGTCTATGGTGAACCCGAATCTTACGATATGGCTCTGGCCAACCCACCGTACTTCGGTGATTTCCGCATCGCTGAAAAGTTTATTGCCGCCGCACAACGATCACTGCGTACAGGCGGTCGAGTTGTACTGGTCCATAAACAACCCAAATGGTACGAAGAAAATCTGCAACGTTGGTTTGTTGATTGCGAAGTCTTCCCGTCCAAGAGATACTTTATTGCGTCGGGTATCAAAGGCTAGTTGACCGCGACAGTCGTCACGACGTTCGTAGAAGGGACAAGTCGAGCGGCGATTCGCTCAACATTGGTACAGTTCTAGTGTTGGTGAGAACCGGCTTCACCAGCCCGTTTCGATTTATACAAACGGCTGCCATGTAACCACTTGCAGGTTGAAATTGCCAAAAGTGCCATTGGTCAGCGTATTCGGGTTTGTGAGCGAGCTTCAATCGAATGGCAGATGCTGTTGGGAACGAGAAGCTGAATTCGTCGAGTGGTATGGAGAGGCCCAATCCAACTGCCTTGATATATGATTCCTTGAGAGTCCAATACTCATAAAATCGTTGCTGCTGTTCGAGATCCGATAGTTCTCGCAGTGCTTCGACTTCTGCACTAGCGAAGAAGGATTCCGCGATCCCCAATGACGGCTTGCGTCTATCTAGATTCTCGACATCGACGCCGAGCGACGGTTCTCTTGCGACTCCGACAATCACCATTCCGTTGGTGTGGGAAATGTTGAAAAAGAGACCCGTCGCGCTGGCATGGTCGTTCCCGATAACAGGCTTTCCATGGGTTCCTTTGCTGAATACCCAGTCTCTCGGGGCGATATCGCAGTATTTGGACAATACAACACGCACAAGCGCACGGGTTACCAAGTATCGATGTTGATCGCGTTCGAAATGGAAACGCGCTTGCTGAATGCGTTCCTCAGGCGCGAGCAGATCTTTGTATTGATCCAGGAGTCGGTCTTCGACAATCTCGTGCAAAAACGATGTCCAAAGTTCGATCTTTCCGGACTCCAGTTCTCGTATCGCCATCAAAACGTGTTTCTCCAGGCTCACTAAAATTTTAGAAGATTGTAACCGTAACTGGTTACAATCCGGAGATGAAGACTTGGATTGATGCGGATGCCGTTCGCTCTTGGAGAATTGCTGGGGTTCTAGGTGGATGGCACATGGAATGTGCCTACTGGTTTGACTTTTGTCGGGCGGGCGTCCAGCTACTTCTTGAATACGCTCAAGATTTCAATGGCCTTGTCCAAGTTACCCGCCGCATTCACGAAAGCTTGCATCGTTGTGAAAAGATCATTGGTGGAAGAAGAACTTGCAGCGACTTTAGCTGCTCCAGGCTTACGCCCTCGTTTACCCTTTGATGGAGTTTTCGGCGTCCCATTCGTTTTCATTGCTTGATAAATGAGCGGAAGGGACACGGCAATGCCATCTTTTTTCATAAGCGCTAGGACTTCTGGAGCATTTGCTGTTGGGTTCTTGGCGATCATGCCTCGGATCAGTTCCGATTTATTGACTTTCTTCTTCATTGTTTCTCTGCTCTTAGGGATGTAGCTCACGGGCAAACATTATTGTAATTACCAAAGGGCAAAAACCTCTAGGCTTCAAAAACAAAACGGTAGAAATAGGGGAACGCACTTCCCGTCTCATCGTCGATACCGAGACGCTTTCCCTTTGTTGGACCGACATCGTGATACCTTTTCGCTTTCCGCGGGCGAGGGGCAAACTTAGTAAACCACGACCGACATCAAGGTTGAATGGTTTGATATTCCCAATCCTTGATCTCACACACCGACTGAAAGACGCAGTATCCTAACGGTCGCGAGGCCATCACCTCAGCACGAACCGAAAAGGACTTTCCTTCCCGATCGACACTCACGACTTCTTGATCGTCGATCCAAGCTTTGATTTGCTTCTTGTCGACTCGAACTCGGAACGAGTACCACTTGTTGTTCTTAAAATCGCGAAAGCCGGAGGTTTCGTTCTCGGATGCGTCGTTGCCATTGATACTGCTGATACCGACCAAGCCACCTCCCCAACCGCCACTGATCAGTGAACAAAACTCTTTGCCGACGGGGAACGTGATACCAACAAAAAAATCGGAGCCATCAACCCGTCGCGCCTTCCAGCGCATCTCATAGTTCTCTTGAGGAAAGTCCTTTTTCTTGGAATGGATTCCTGTCATGGGATCGCCGCGATCCAGCATCAACACTCCTTCGCGGACTTCGACCGCCCCCTCGCCACCAAAGTTAGTGATCTCCCAACCGTCGAGAGAATCGGATTTCAGCAAAGGTGACCATTGGGAGTCCTTTTTGGGCTCATCCTTTTTGTTCTCGCTTTTTGCCTCTTGAGGGATCTCGACGGGAGTTCTTGTCGATTTCTTTTCTTGCGCAAATACAGTTGTTGAACCAGAATAACAAACGGACAACGCAAACAACGAACCAAGGATCAGGGAGGGGATTCTCATGCTATTCACTTCGAGGGACTAGGACCAACAAAGACCGGAGCCATCTATTCAACTAGATTGCTGCTAGAATAGCAACCGATGCGTCGAGGAAAAGGTGGCTGGTGTCGATGCGAGCAAGCATGGGCCTGAAGTAGGTGATTGTCTGCGGTTCCATTCGGGTATCGAGCAAAACTACTCGCACCACTCTGGCAATGGGTCGCTGAACATAGCCCAACGCTCTGGGGCAATTGACATTTCCTCTTCCGTTAACAAGCATTCATCTAGCGATTCCAAGATGGATTTCTCATCCAGTCCCTGGCCGATAATGATTAACTCGGTTCTTCGATCACCCCATGGTGCTTGCCAAACTTCCATCGCTTGATCGCGAAAGCCAGGGAGGTCTGGCCAATCGTCTTGCGGGACAGACGCAGCCCAAATGCCAGCGTGATGGATATTGTAAAGCGCACCTGCTTGCGACCATTCGGCTGCGATATCGTTGTGGTTCGCTAGCCACATCACTCCCTTGGAACGGATCACACTCCCAAACGATTCCCCCTCCACGCATGCGTGGAACCGAGCGGGATGGAACGGACGTCTCGCAGTGAATACGAAACTTTGAAAACCGTATTCGTCCGCTTCGGATGTTTCCGAGCCTCGCTTTACCGCCAACCAGTTCTTACTCTCAGCCGCCCAGTCCTCGTCAAACGCTTGCGTATTCAGGACCTGTTCGATTGGAATGTTTCCCATTTGAGATCGAACGATGGTCGCTCTCGGATTCATTAAATGAAGCAGCTCCTCCAGCTCGTCCAGTTCCGTCTCGTCCACCAAGTCGCATTTCGTAATCACCAGAACGTTCGCAAACTCGATTTGATCCGTAAGCAACTGGACCACCCCGCGTTCATCCTCCTCGTTTACACCAATCCCCCGTTCATTAAGACTGTCCGGTGTGAAGTAATCGCAATCGAAATTGACTGCATCGACCAAGGTGACCAACGTATCCAATCTCGCAATCTTACTTAGCTGATTTCCGTTTTCGTCCTCAAAGGTAAAGGTCTCGGCCACTGGTAAAGGTTCCGAGATACCTGTCGACTCGATTAACAGATAGTCGAACTTACCTTGCAAAGCCAGTTCGCGAACTTCGAGAAGCAAATCCTCACGCAGCGTGCAGCAGATGCATCCATTGCTCATCGAGATCAGCTTCTCGTCGACCCGACTGAGCTCCGCTCCACCATCGCGGATGAGGCGTGCGTCGACGTTGATCTCGCTCATGTCGTTGACGATCACCGCCACCTTGAGCCCCTGGCGGTTCTGCAAGATATGATTGAGCATGGTCGTTTTTCCTGCGCCGAGAAAGCCCGAAAGCAATGTGACAGGTAGTTTGCGTTGCATGGATTACTGGTCCCCTTCATTCTGTTCTGCGAAAATTTCTTCCATCGTTGGGATGGGCAAGGGGCATACCCAAAGAGCCCACTGTTCAGGCGGAAACAACATCTCTTCATCCGTTAGGAGGCAATCTTCCAATCGCGATCGCAAGACGACTTCGTCCATTTTAGAGCCGATGAAGACTAGTTCTTGTCGTCGATCTCCCCACGGCTCTTGGCATTGTCGCCATGATCCATTCACGCGACGCTTCGTCGTCGGGCCATTCCGATTCGTCAACGGTACACATCCAAGGCCCATCTAGATCCATCTTGATCGAAACCCCTGATTGAGACCAACGAAACGCCTCGCCATGATGAGTAGCGAGCCAGCAGTAGCCTTTGGATCGCATAACGCCAGCCAGAATCCCATCGTCAAAGCTCAAGGCCAGTGCGAATCGCTCCGGGTGAAAAGGCCGGCGTGCCTCGAAGATAAAAGACTCGATGTTGATCGCAATCACCCCCTGCATCTGCAGGCGCTCTCGGAACATAGCCAGTCGTAGTGTTTCATTCGAGTGATCAAAGACGAGGTGGGTTGCATGCCGCAAAGCTACCGCTCGCGCATTGACGGTCTCGTCCGACTCATTTGCATGAACCTGAAGGACGCCAATTCGAACGCCAGGAGCTTTCGCTGAAACTACAGCTGCTGTATCTGGATCTGGCACAACCACGATGATCGATCTCGGCTCTCCTGCCAAGCTCGACAAGGTGGTAGAATTGAGCAGAGCAATCGCCAAGAAAAATGATCGCCACATGGTAGCCTTTCGTTAGAGCAAGAGTTAATCACTAGAGTACTACACATGCAATACGGTTGCAAGTGGCGGGCGGTTCGGTTATATTTACTGGAGATTTGTTAGGAAGTGAATCTGAGGGCGATGTTCCATTTTCGCCGCATAGGGAGAGAGCTCTGACAGATAACGACGAATTGCTTGAATTGGTCAAGCACGCGATTCGCGAGGTGGGCTTACGGGCAACACCCGCACGAATCGCGATCCTGCAAATGCTGTGTCGATAGTATTGTTGAAAAGTATCTAACGTCAGAGCCCCATGAATCTGTTACACCGAAAACAACTAGGTCCGACGCTGGCCTGCTTGGCAGCCGCCATCGGCGCGCTATTCCTCGCCCAACTCCCCAACGACACGCGGAGCGAGTGGTTTCGCTCGTTAATTCGTCCCGAGATTTTACCGAGATCCATAGAATCGAAGATAGGCTTTATTTGGACGACGATCTTTATGTTAGCGGGCCTGGGAACTGCAGCAGCGGTTGCGTCGGTGCATGAAGGAAAGTGGAAGCGGCTGCAGGTCGTTCTGATCCTCAGCGCATTGGTCCTGAATATGGCTTACACTTTTACTTTCACTCATCTGCACAATTTGTGGATGGCGACGGGTATCGCTGCGGCCCTTGCCTTGCTCTTGCTGGTGTTGGTCGCAACCGTGGCTTGGCGTAGAGTCTGGCTAAGTGCCTTCTGTCATCTGTCACATTTAGGTTGGGTGTGTTTTGCTACGTACGTTACAGTACGTATGGCACAACTAAACTGAGCTTGTATGTCGAGCGTGTTGGTGTAGCGCCTTCAGCCAGCTATTGAATACAATAAAGACTTGTCCCCGTTCGGATAAGGATCTTGCCATCGGACGCAACGGCTCCATAGACAATCGGATCGCGGGCTTCTGAAGCGGAGTCTGCTCGTCGCGCGGCGAAGCTGTCCGCCATAGCCTTGATTTCGTCCTTGTCCAAGCTTCCGTCGCCGTTCTTGTCGATACGCGCGAGCATCGGTCTGAAATCTACGGGGATCTCTTCGGCACTGAGAATGCCATCTTTATTCTTGTCGGCTGCTGAGGACGATTTTCGAGAAAGGCTCACCAAGATTTGGGACCCACAAGTTGGCGACTGCCGGCAGGAGCTCGTTTTCATGGGTCTCAACATGCCGGAATCAAAACTACGAACCATGCTCGATGAGTGTTTGCTAACAGACACAGAAATGGAGCTGAGGGTGGAAGCCTGGCTTGCGTTTTCCGACCCCATTCCCAAATGGCAAGCGTTTCAAATGAGCGAAATTCCGACGGAGAACGAACACCAACTAACTCATCTCTTACCCGAAGATTCTCCAAGACTTCCGTGGACTAAAATCTACAAATATTCAATTGCATATTTAATGCATATGCGGTATGATTGCAAAAAAGCAAGACGGTCAGCTTTACACGCCAGTCAGTTTCGTTCAGCCTCGCACAAGGAATCGTTGGTGAATAACACTAGAGCCGATTTG
>Ga0315902_10009276_pt1 | contig 13193 bp, 12 predicted proteins | sample LakEriMetagenome_9_FD_203523 | JGI IMG/M metagenome (GOLD analysis project Ga0315902, IMG submission 203523) | Freshwater fungal communities from buoy surface, Lake Erie, Ohio, United States - Buoy 12 MA117 | ecosystem: Environmental > Aquatic > Freshwater > Lake > Lake biofilm | place: USA... | reverse complement strand
ATGCCGATGTATCACAAAAAATTATTGAGTTGATTGAAGAAATTAACCAAAAAGCAGAAGTAGCATAAATATGAATAGCACAATTGAAAAATATTTTAACGAGGAAAATCTCAAACTAGCCTACTATCGAGTAGTATGCTGGCCAGAACGATTAGTAAAAGATCGTTTTGGAATTAACGCATTTGGTGCCAATCTCGATGAAAACTGCAAAAACCTTGCAGACAAACTAAGAGATGGAGCTTATATTCCTCAAAAAGGGTTCAAATACTATGAGCCGAAATCGTCTGGAACACAACGAACAAAAACACTTTTATTCATTGAAGATGCATTGGTTTATCAAGCGATTGCCAATGTAATTGCAGCCAATGTTTATCCCCAACTATCAGACACAGAGGATTTCGTTTACGGTTCTGTTTTAATGCCGGATGTGGCAAAAGGAGTTGAAATTTTCAAAGAACAAAATCAGAATTTCTTCTTTTTCAAATTTTGGAAGTCACTTTATAATAAGTTTAAAAATTCTGTAATCAAAGCGATTGAAGAAGACCAGGCAACCTACAAATTTGAAACAGACATCACAGGTTTTTTTGATGCAATCCCTCACTATAATTTGTTGTTAACCTTAAGCACAGAATTTGGTGTTGAAGATGAAATTTTAGACCTCTTAAGCGAATGTTTTAACGCTTGGTCAGGAACTAAAGAAAGTAGTACACCTGGTGTTGGTATTCCTCAAGGACCAGTTCCTTCATCGTTTTTTGCCAACCTGCTATTACATCCTTTAGACAAACAGTTGATGGGAGAGGCTTTCAAGTACTTCCGATACATGGATGACATTAACATCTATGGTTACTCAGAAGAAGAGCTCTTGGATGTATTGGTTAAAATAGATAATTATCTGAAAGGTCAGGGATTGTCCATTAACAGTAAAAAGACTAAGATTAAAAAAGTTGACCCTAAGAACGACGAAACTTTAAAATCACTAAAACGGTTTGAAATTTTAGGAGAAGAATATGACGGAACATCAATTGAAGTTGAGATTGAATCCAATAATGTAGATATTTCAAAAAATATAGCAGCGCTACTGGATCAATCGAATGAACTTGATTTTGAAATAAACTCAACTATAATTTCAGATCCCGAGGCCGTCATTGAATTCTGGGAAAACGAAATAAAACTGGTTGAAGAGGAATTACCGAAATTATTCAAGGAAGATTTCGGTTCAATTTCGTTAATTGATGAAGAAAAAAGTGATGATGTTGAATTCATTAAATACAGCACAAAATATGGCACAGCACTTCGCTCTTTAAGCGAATACAAAAAAGTAGAAGCAAATAAGGATTTACTGAAATATTGGTTGTTTGCCTTAAAAAAATACTACTGGAGAGCCAGTAATTACATTATCACACTGCAACATTACAAAAACAATGAAGATTTAAAAAAAGGGTTACTCGATCTATATGCTTATGGTAAAAACTATGAGTGTTACAGATATTATTTAGTAACATGTCTTACGTATAATTTTCAATGGAAAGACAGAACATTGCGCGAGTATTTCAAGATGTTGAAAGATGAACCATCCTTACTTGTAAGATATGCATGGTACAATCTACTAATCAAAGGTTCAAGTGATCCCCAATTATTATCGTCACTAAAAGCAACATTATCTACTGAAACAAGTGAATACCTGAAGCTAATGGTACTTGCTTATTGGAAGCGAGACGACAAAAGGGAGGAAACTATGGAGGATCTTATTAAATCTGTTGGCTTATGAGTTTTACATCAACCAGAACAAAGATGAACTCCTTTTCTGGAGCTCCAACAGCGGAATACCAGCTTCAGTATATGGCCAAGGAGGTAAGAGATCTTTTAAATGATTTGAATAATAAATTTTTAGAATACTTGACCGAAGATCTTGTAGATGCAAAATTTAATTCGGAATTAAAAGAATGGTTAACCCAAAGTTATTACCCTTCATCAAACGAATACGCAAAAGAATGCCTAGAGCATTGTTTGACTGTGAAGCATTTGTATGGTAGAAAATTGAAGCCATGGACAGATGCGGCATTGAAATGTTACGATAACTTCTTACTCAAACATATTCAAGTAGATCGCGGAGAAATGATTAAAAAAACCACGAAAGATTTAAAAGAACGCGACGTATATAATCACCTTGTAGAATTAGGCGGAACACTTCAAGATATTGGTCAAGCCTTTAATAACATCTATCAAGAGCGAAACGAATTTCATCACGTTCAAGTTGTAGATGATGCAAGTGGCAACCGAATTCCAAAACGAATGACGAACAGCTCCTACAACCAAAAACGAGATTCAATAATCGGATGGTTTAAGGAAGCATTAGGTAATTTGAAAGGGATTATTGAAAGTGAGGGGAAATAGTAAAATAGCTAGGTAGAAATTTATTATAAAAATATGAGCTATAAAGACAAGTTTGAACAATCGGACAAAAAGGCATTAAATTCTTTAATAGCAACGAAGATTCTAGACTTAATGGATAAGCTTCGTCTTGATGCAAATGAAAACGCAAAAAGACGTTGGATTTGGGAGTTATTGCAGAATGCAAAAGATGTTGCATTTGACGATCAACATGTCGAAACCGAGGTTAATATTGAATATCTGAATGAAACTAAGAGCGTTTCATTTAGCCATAACGGAAAACCATTTACTGTAGATAACATTACGTTTTTAATAAAACAAGTTTCAACAAAAGAACGAAACACGACTGAAAATAAGGAAAACCCGAAAACAACAGGAAAATTTGGAACAGGTTTCTTAACTACTCACCTACTTTCTGAAAAAGTAATAGTATCTGGAATAGTTAAAGAACCTGATTTGGATTATAGAATATTTGTTTTACCATTAGATAGAAGAGGAAGAACAACTGACCAGATAATTGAAAGCGTAAATAATTCCATTTCCGTTAGGGATACTTTGGATTCGCAACCAGCGTTAGCAAACTATAATCCGAATAATTTCAATACAACTTTTACATACAATTTAGACGAAGAAGGTTTCAATGTGGCAAAGGTTGGAATAGATGATTTACACCTATCATTGCCTTATACTCTTGCCTTTTTGCCCGGCATCAAATCAGTATCAATTAAACATGAAAATGTTGTTTATGAGTTATCAGACATTGAAAACCTAACAGAAAGTATAAAGGTATCAACTATACACAGAAAAACTTCTTCTGAAACAACAGAACTTAAAATTATTACGCTTGAAAAAAACGACACGACAATTGCTGTTGAGATTGAACTTTATAATGGCAAAACTAATTTGAAGGTTTTATCAAATGAAATACCTAAAATATTTTGCGATTTTCCTTTAATAGGAACTAATGATTTTACATTGCCATTTGTAATCAACAATCCTAACTTTAATCCAACAGAACCTAGAGATGGTGTTTGGCTTACAGACCACAATACTGAACCTAAAATACTTCAAAACAAGGAGATATTTTTAAATAGTTTAGAACTGTATTTTGAATTACTGGACTTTGCAATTAAAAATGATTGGGGAAATATTTTTTTACTTGCAAATACCGATACGCCAATAGAAAAAAAGTGGTTCTCTAAATCTTGGTTTGAAGAAAATATTCAAAAGCCAATCAGAGACAAGCTATTAAAATTGCCAATTGTAACTTTAGAAAATGGAAAAAGAACGTCCATACAAAATGAAGAAGGCAAGGATAATATTTACTTTCCATATCATTCGAAAGAAGATGTTCGTGAACGTATTTGGGATCTTGAATACAAATTATTTCCCGACAAAGTTCCTGCAAAAAAAGACATTCATAATTGGTATAGTGTTGTTTGGAATGATTGTTTTAAGGACAATTTAAAGGCAATAACAGAATTTATTTTTGAAGAAAAATCAATTGATGAGCTCTCAAAGCGGTTGAATAATAATGTGGAGAAATCAATAGAGTGGTTAAATGAATATTTTGACTTGCTGAACTTTGAAGAAAAATTCATTGAAAATATTATTGGAGATAAATTTTCTGTTATTCCAAACCAAAAAGGAATTTTTAAGAAAAAATCAGAATTAAAAATCGATAAACAGATAGAAGATGAATTAAAAAATGTTTTGGAAATACTTGACATTGATATTAGAGAAATTCTAAGACACAACCAAATAATAACTGACAGCAAATATAAAGATACCGTTGGTGATCAAATAACCTATCAAACAAGAACACAAGAGGATGCAATTGAAGAAATAAATAGAATTCTAGAAGTTACAGGAACAAATAAGAATCCAAATTCAGGAAAAGCAGTTAGTTATTTAATCAGCCTTTTCAGCGAAGACGAGACATTCCCAAAAAATAGAGAAACACTATATCAGTTTTGCACAGACTTAATTCCAAGTGAGATTTCGGAGAAAAAAATGATTGAACAATGGTCAGAAGCTATTTGGAAAAATTGCGACAAACCTAGAATTGGTAGGCTCATCTCAATCGTATCTGAAACAAAAAATATAAATTCCTTACAAGTCATTTTAGGGAATAAATCATTGCAAGAAGTATCTGAATGGGTTAATTCATTTATTGCATTTTTAAATCAACAAGGCTTATCTGAAAAATTGAATTTAAAAACATCGCCTATTCTGCCAAACCAAAATGGCGAATTTTGTATTAAAGACGATTTGTTTTTAGATAACGGACAAATTGATGAAGAATTAAAAGACATCTTAGAAGCCTTAGGATACCCAATTAGGCGTGAATTGTTACATAAAAATATATTTCTTGAACTGCCTAAAAACCGAGAAAAAAATGCAGAGTTTGTTGCAGATGAGATAACACGATTAATTACACCGCGTTTTTCAGAATTTCCACGTTCAGAAGAAACAAAGGAAGTTTTCAAATCGCTTTTTCTTTGGTTTAATCAAAATAAAAAAGAAGCCAACGAATTATTTGAAAGTCTTTACAATAACAAGCATAAATTATATGATGATGACGAAATTGCTGCAAATCTTGAAAAAGCAGAGATATTAGACGAGATCATGAGTGAAACAGGACTAACGCCAGAAAGATTAAAAACAAAATTAAAAGAGCTATTAATAATAAGTCAAAAAGAATCAGACGAAACAGAGAAACTGAAGCAAGAACTCGAAAAACTAAAGCACCAACTTGTTCAAACCAATGCCGCAACATTAGGAACAGGGTTCAACACCGATATTTCTAAAAACGACCAAAAAGAGTCGAACCGAGAAGCTAAAGTAATTGTTAAAGAAAAACTCGAAAGCGTAGGTTTTGAATTTACAAATGGCATCGAAGAATTTTCCACTATTAATGGGGTAATAAAAGAAGGAATTGAATACCCACTTGTAGTAAAAAGTTACAAATATCAGGATGAGCCTTTGAAAATTGGAGCAAACGAATGGATTCAATTAATGCGACCTAATTCTATGTTTTGGGTTTATTTTGGCAATGATAAAATTGCTTGCCTTAAATTGAATGAATTATTGAGAAAACAAGATAACCTTACTATCAGTTTTAGTACCGAGAACCTAGATGTTGAAAATAGATTAGAGAAATTTGCTGAACTGTTGTGTTATTTTGGGGATGTGCACTTTGATTTTCATAGTATAAAACCAAATAATTACAGTACTGCAACTGTTATGGGAAGTTATCAATTTGCCGCAAGAAAACTCGAAGCGGATTTAAGTAGTGATGATCAAGAACTATTATAAATGAAATACACTAGAGAAGATCACAAAAGTTTCCTTGAGGAAGAACTTCAAGCACAAACAAAGGCATTTAATTTAATTCTAAATACATCCGCCACGTATTTATTGCAAGAACGAGAAGAACTTTTTGTAGCTCAATTTCTGTCATTTAAAGATGGTGGAATGATATTGAAATTTTCTACTAAGCGCGGTTTACCCAGAAAAGGAGAGTATTTATATTGTTTTACCGTTCCAAAAGATTTAAGAGATTTTAGAAATTGGGGAGATAAAACATATGGGGATTTAATTAAACAAAAAGCAAATTTCACAGAAGCTGTTTGTGTTTGGCAAAGTCCTTCCAAAGATAAGGAAGGAAATATTGAAAAGGATTTTCGTCTTGCTGGATTTCGTGGTATTGAAATTGATTTTTCCATTAATATTTCTGATGCAGAGAAAATGATTTTGCTTTTGGGACCGAGTATTCCTCCATTTGAATATATCGCTAATCTCCAAAAAATAGTACAGTTTAACCAAACTGAATCAGTATCCTCAATTTTAGATCAAGAATTTAAGTCAACAAATTGGCAACCCACTTTTATTGATAATAAAAATGATATCCCTAATTTCATATTAAATCAACTTGAACTATGTGATGAAATTGTTTTGATTGGCCCCCCGGGAACCGGGAAAACCTATCAAATTGCTGAAATTTGTAAGCGCATATGCGAAAAAGGCAAATCAGTTTTAGTTACATCATTAACGAATAGAGCATTAATTGAGGTAGCTCAAAAACCTGCATTAATTGATTTAATAGAAAAGGGGAAAGTTTTCAAAACCAAAATTTCTACTGACGAAGCAAAGGAAATTCCTAAATTGCAGCAGACCAAAGAAATAAATCCACAACCTGGTTCAATAGTATTATCGACTTTTTTTATATCCAGCAGCGAAGCGACTAAAATAACTGATGCCCCACCTTTTGATTATTTAATAGTTGATGAGGCTAGTCAAGCCCTACTGGCAATGTTTGGTGCAGCCAAACTTTTAGGGAAAAAAAATATTTGGATTGGTGACACTAATCAATTGCCGCCTGTAGTTGCAATCAACGAAGATAAAGTACGAAAAAAGAACTATGACTTTTTAGTTGATGGGTTAAAAGCTATATCTGATACATCTTCATTTCCCATATTTCAATTAACAGAAACCTATCGATTACCTAATCGGGGTTCCAATTACACAGGATTATTTTATAACAATAGCTTAAAATCAAAAGCAAAAACAGATATTCGTTTTTATTATCCGGAAATCTCGAGTGAGTTAAGTCAATTTTTTAATCCCAAAGGGGGATCTACACTTATAAAGACGGATTTACAAATTGGAAATAAAAAACCAGTAAACGCAATAGAAATAGCAAAATTACTGGTTGCTAATTTGATGACAATTAACGAGAAAATTCATGTTTCTGTTTTAAGTAATTACATTGATACGGTAAAATCATTGCAAAAAAGCATTTACGGAACAATTGATAACCCTAAAAATTTGCTTGTTGAAACAGTGGCAAGAATTCAAGGTTTAACATCTGACGTTGTGATTTTTGTAATTCCAAACTCAGGGTATAATCATTCATTAGAAAGAAGATTGTTCAACGTAGCGACAAGTCGTGCTCGGCGACATACAATTATTATTGCAGATAAAAACATAATAAGTGACTATCCTAACCTAGACGAAGATGTCAAAACTTATTTAAATAAATTAGACCAAGAATTCTCTTTTTATTATAATTTACAGAGTAATCTAATTGAAAATCAAAATCTTGAAACAAATTCAACTCAAGTTGAAGAAAAAACGTTAAAACCTCCAGGATTAAAAGTTCTCGGAACAATAGACCTCTCCAAATTTGAAAAACCAAAAAAAGAAATCAAAAAAGATAAAGAAAACATTTACATTATCGACACGAATGTCTTTGTAGATTACCCCGATATTATTTCAAAAATTGACAAAAAATACAATATAGTTTTGTCAGCCAAAGTAATTGATGAATTGGATTATTTAAAAGTTTCGTTAACCGAAGAGCAGAAAAAGAATGTGCAAAAAGCACTTAGATTAATTAATGAGAATATCGATAAGCGCGGAATCAAAATGGAAATAGCCGATTCCTCTTTGCTTCCGAATGATTTCAATAAAAAATCACCAGATAATTTAATCTTATCTGTCGCTTTGAAATTCCGTGAGGAAAACCCCATTATTTTAACCTCTGACAACGGTTTGCAGATAAAAGCAAAAGGTCTTGGTCTAACCACTATAAAGCTGAAAGAATTTTTAAACCAAATGAAATACTAGTATTTGAATGTCCATCACTAAAAATGCATTACTACGTTATCAAACCTTAGATCGCTGTTTCAAGAACACAGGTAGAAGCTATTTGATTGAAGATTTATTGGAAGAGGTAAATCAAACTTTGTTTGAAGATAATTCAAAGAATTCGGGTATTCAAATCAGGCAATTAAGAGAAGACATTCGCTTTATGAGAAGTGAATTGGGTTATTCTGCACCAATTGATAGTAAAGAAGTCTCAGGTAAAAAACATGCCTATTTTTACAGTGATCCGTCATTTTCCATTAATAATAGCCCTTTAAATTCAACAGAAGCGGAACAAATAAAGAGCGTATTAACTTTAATGAACCGTTTTCAAGGAAACCCTGGATTTGAATGGCTATCAGAGATGTCTGTTATTCTAAAAGACACCTTTCATTTAAAAAGCAATGATAAAAAAGTCATTTCATTCGAAGGCAATATAGACTACACTGGCCATGAGTTTATTACTCCCATCTTTAATGCTATTGTAAATAAACGTGTTTTACAGATCAATTACACTCCATTTGGCAAAGATGCTCAAGAACTTAATTTTCATCCTTATCATTTAAAACAATACAATAATCGTTGGTTTGTTTTTGGACTAAATCAGAATTTAGAGGTTTCTACTTGGAATCTGGCGCTTGATAGAATTGAATCTTTGATTGAAATTCACGAAGAATATATTGAAGACGATACTGATTGGGATTATTATTTTTCTGAAATTATTGGGGTATCCAAACCCTATCAAGTTGAGGAAACTGAAGTTCAACTATTGTTTTCTGAAAAACAAGCTCCATACATCTTAACTAAACCAATTCATGAAACACAAAAGGATTATGAACATGAAAATGGATTATTAGTCAAAATTAAAGTAATCCCAAACTTTGAATTAGAACAATTAATTCTGTCTTTTGGAGAAGGAGTAAAAGTTCTTTCTCCTATTCATGTTCAGAAGAAAATAGTTTCAAGAATTCAAAATTCATTGAGTCAATATAATGAAACAGATACTTAAATTCCTCAAATAACCATCAAATCAATCTACTGCGGATCCATCGGGCAACCATCCGTTCCGCACCAGTCGTCCATTCCACATACGGGACAATCGTATTTTTTACCGGTACACTTTTCAACTTGCTGCGAATGTTTGAATTCAAGGTCGTTTTCCATTGTTGTTGTTTTTGTTGTTTCCATAATATTTACTGTTTTCATTAATTGCTTCTACTTACCTCACCATCAGGTGCTCCTTGCCTATATCCGGCTTATTGCATAGCTCACCGACTTCCTCCAACAGTTCAGGCTCTACGTGCAAAAGACGTGCGTACTCAGAAATATATTTCTTGGGAAAGAGGTAGCTCTCGATGAAATAATAAACTTGTGTTTTTTTATCAAAATGGTTCACAATGGTCTTTCGGTTTTCCAACGAAATTTGACTATATCGGCCATTTAGAAGGTGATTCCAATCGTCTCCAATGAAGGCAAAATCGAACATGATCAGCTTCGCACCATCTTTCAATTTAAAGTACCCTTTAAACGCAGGATGACCGAACAAGCGATCCTTTTCGAATTCCAGGTACTCGGCATCTGTTCTGTCTTTATATTTACAGAGCAAAATTCTGTGCTCGGGTTTGATAATGTCCTCATAAACAAAATAGGTTTGCTCAGGAACAGCAACCGCACCTCGCTTTATTTTAAGCAGTGGGTAAAGAAATATCTTCGATTTCTGAAAATACGATTTATATAAGGCTTGCAATTTCATAAGCTAACAGTTATTAATTTAATTCAACAAATTTCTCAATATCAGCAGTGTATTCTCTTGGTCGTTGTACGCCGCAGATTTTGCCCTCCCGAAAGGAAAACGTGAACCGAAACACACGTTCGTCAGCAGTTCGATTCACTTCTTCTCCAAACGTCCGAAATTGTGGAATACCTTCGTGGTTTATGGTAATGGTTTTGTTCATGCGGATTTCCAGTACCTCTGACCCATATCGAGAGTACCCTCGGTTGACATGGGCATGTGGATACTTTGCCAACCCTTCAGGAGCCAAAAACAACTTATTCCAGTATGCAAGCGCATTGGCCTTGGTTCGGCCAAAATAGATCCCTTGATCATCCAATAAATTTTTCAATTGGTCCAAGTCACACGTAATAAATGCGAACTCAAATTGGCTCAAGATACGCGTGTTTTGCTGCTGTTGTTCTTTGGTCGTTTTCGTCAGGATCATGGCTACAGGGTGTTTTTCGGTTCGCGCCTCCTTTGGCAATCCCTGTGCCAATACCTAAAAAGCAGTATTTAGGGTAATTTTAAACTGTTTAATGTGTCAATTTGTATTTTTTGGTTTCAATTTTTGACACTTTTTTTATGTTATTTAGCTCATAAACGAATCATTGATGCTTGAGTGTGAATTTGTCCTGTTGCATTCGAAATTTTGTTTTTGCAATTAAAAAAGTGACATGAAAAACTCCCATTTTACGACAACTCCATAGGTTTTAATAACCGTTACGGCTATTTCATGACAAAAAGGATTAAGATTACGTGATTTTTCATTACATCAATTTAGGTTAAAACATCAGTTTTGATACCTGAAAAACTATGTTTTTAAATGCTTCGAATTATTATTTGGAGAGGTCAATTCGCCTGAATTCTCTATATCTAACATGTCTTAAGACTATGTTAGGTCTTATGTGGAGATAATACAATAAGACAAACTTTAATCAAGCTAAATTATTCGGAATCTCCAATGCCCCTATGTTATTTAATACGATTATTTACGTTTTAGGTCTGACTTAATTCAAATCGTAACCATGAAAAATTTCATTTTATTATTAATGAGTTTGAATGTATTTATTAATTTTTCTTCAGCTCAGGTTTCTAGAGAAGACAGCCTCAAGGTTTCACGTGGCTTCCAAAAACTATGTGCTCAAAAATCAGAAGAACATCACCTTGCATTACAAAAACGCTATCGTGAAGATAGCGTCAAATACTATCATTTGGATTTGCAGAAATTGAATGATTATATTTTCACAGAAATCAACGAACAAAGAAAACTTGCAGGTGCCAATCCTTTAAAAGAAAAAAATGATTCACTATTACAACAGGACTGTGATGAATTCGCTTCGCATCTTGTAGTTAATGATCTTATTGGGCATGACAAGAATGCAATCTATTCAGCTGAAATTGTTGCTGCTAATTTAATAACAATGGATAGCAATTTAAAACGAGATAATCCCGCCGATGTGTATTCAGAATCAGCCAAAGAAATTGTCCAAACCTGGTTAAATTCACCGAATCACAAATTTCTCATGTTATCTGCTGATTACAGCGAATGTATTGTATCAATCTCCAAAAAATACTATCACAGTTATAACGTTTGGTCCTCAACAGGTAAACGAATGAACCTAAGAAATATCGGGTTTAATCTCCGTACAATTGTACGCTTCTACAAATAATAGACTCATTCAATTCAGGGGCAAACAATCTACTTAAACTATACTTTATCTAAACAAACAATGAACCATGAGAGTGAGTCAAGTTATTACGGTTACATTGATTTTTGGAATCAATTACGCATTCACACAGGTCAAAAACAAACTTGTTCCTAAATTTGAATTAACTGATACTATTGGTGAATGGAACTATGGCAATCTTTACCGGGATTCTTTGAAACAAGAGTTTATCCAAAACGAGGTAATTAAACAATTTAATGCCGCCCGAAAAGCAAAAGGTATAGCCCCGTTGACAGCAGATGTCGGACTAAAACCCGCCGCTGTTCATAATGCTATATATAACCGTTATTGCATGCATAAGGGCATCGTTCAGTACGCGGGAAGTGAAACAACTATGACACATTTTCAAAATATTGATATTCCAAACTTTAATGAGATTCCTGAAGTTGGAGCCCGAATTAAATTATTAGATCAAAGTAAATTTAACGCAATTACCGAGGAATTAACATTCAACCCAATTTGTGCTTGTAACCCAGAAACCTTTCAACAAGCCATTGCGCATGTCGTAAATAACTTTAAGGCATCTGAGCACCATTGGGCCGATATAACAAATAAACACTGGGATGCCGTGTATGTATATTACGACCTACACGCCACAGAATTATTCACTTGGACGAATCCGGTTTCGGGTAAATTAGAACCACTGAACAGCATGAATGTTATGATTTTTGTAATTTTGGGGGAATACAAAAAGTAGTTAAATAATTTTATGATTAAAAATGACCTTAGCGGAATTAGACATTTGGTTAAATCAAGCTTTTGAATTAACGAAAGCTGGAGATTGGAAGATGTTAACCATTGGACAAGGTGTTGCTATGTTAATAATCCATATTTCACCTGTTATAGTGATTTCACTATTCTCAAATGGTGAACTTGACTCTGGTTCTGGATGTATTTTGCTAATCATAAGTGTATTATTTCTCTTAAGACTAATTGTTTTTTACGTTTATAACAACGAGAAACAGAATGCAGAAAGTGAATGCGAAAGATGCAAAGGTGATGGCTTTGTTGATATGTATGATTTAATAGATTTAGGAAAACCAACATTCAAAGGAAAGGATGGAAGTGATTATTATTTCCAACCCGGTAGTTGTATGAAATGTAGTGAATAACATTGTTGAATTTTGTTTGATAAATGCCGTATATAATAGCTTTTTGAGTTTTACTCGGTTTAAATTGTACAATCTTATCCATTGTCTAACTTCAAGTTGAAAAGTGATACTAATCTTTTAAATGATTTGTTTTAATTTTGATTAGTTAATTCTAAATTTTGGAATAAATGTCACATAAAAAACTCATCTTTCTGATAACCACATTTATTTCTTACACATTAAATAGTTTAGCTCAGGTAGAGTTTATTCTCGTAGACCCTGACCCTCGAGCTCAATCAAAAAATAACTCTCAGCAAAGTGCCTTGAATATTAACGGGTTAGAGTGGACCTTTATACCTTGTAATGTCGATAGAACTAACAATGTTTTTCTGAGTTCGGATTCCTTCGAACAAGAATTAATTAAAATCACTAGTGTCCGATAAAACTTTTTGAAAAGCGGGATTTCCATAAAGGATTTCCCGCTTTAAGTGTAATTTGGTTTTCCCCAACTAAATTACATGAATAAAAGTAGCTACTTTTTTGGACAGTCCGTTTTCGGAC
>Ga0315902_10009271_pt1 | contig 13197 bp, 8 predicted proteins | sample LakEriMetagenome_9_FD_203523 | JGI IMG/M metagenome (GOLD analysis project Ga0315902, IMG submission 203523) | Freshwater fungal communities from buoy surface, Lake Erie, Ohio, United States - Buoy 12 MA117 | ecosystem: Environmental > Aquatic > Freshwater > Lake > Lake biofilm | place: USA... | reverse complement strand
CCCGTCTCGGTGGTCATGGAGCGGATCACGGCCAGCCGGTCCGACTGGGCGGCGAGCCGTGGCAGATGCTCTCCGAAGAACACGCCCGGGGTCTTCGTCTGGATCGGCTTCGTCTCCCCCTGCTCCTCGCGGCCCGGCTTGGGGTCGAACGTGTCGAGGTGGCTCATCGCGCCCCGCATCGAGAGAATGATCAGGTTCATGCCCGCCTTGCCCGAGGCGGCGGCCGCCGCGGTCAGGTTGCCCCCGATCGCGTCGAGCAGCGTCACGCCCAACGTCGTCCGCGCGATCCGACCGAACACGGCCCGCCGTGCGAGCCGTTCGTCGAGCCAGTCGGTCATGCTCCGTATTTGCATGGCATGTCTCTCCGCGCTGAGGTGCTTCGTCGTCACTGGATGAACAGAAATTCCCGCGTGTTCAGAAGCGCCCAGATCACGTTGCCGCATCCGGTCGCCCGATCCTCGGCCGACATGACCTCCCGTACGGCAAGCGCCCGGTCCTCGGCACTCGGGCGGCGCGAGAGCACCGACAGAAACACCACGTCGATCGCCTCCCCGGGTGCGTGGCTCGTCACCTCGTCGTAGATCACCGAACCCCGCTCGAGCATCGCGTGCGTGATCGGGCCGTTGAACATCGCCAGGATCTGCGGAACCGTCGCCACGGTCCGGCCGCCTTCGATCGTTTCCCGGTCGCTCTGGCCGAACTGCCGGAGAAAGTGTCCGAGCGGCAGGGGGGTGGGCAGTTCGCTCGCCCGCACGAGTTCCAGGCCGCGGTAGCCGCAGATTTCCATCAGGCGTCGCTTGGCGGGCCCCTTCCCATACCGCGATACGAAGGCCTCAAGCCCACGATCGACGTCGGTGAGCGAGGCGGTGCGAAGATCGAGGTCGAGAACGTCGGCGACCTGTTCCGTGGTCGGCCGCTCGACCGCCCACGGATTACGGGCCACGAGCGTGAGGATCGAATCCCAGAGTTGCTCGGCGGTCATCCGCTTGAGCGCGGGGCCGGTGAAGCGAAACGGGTTGGCCGACATCGGGTCGTGGAGCACGGCCCGCCGCTGATACACCTCGGTCGAGGCGACAAGCCGCACGAACTCGCGCAGATCGAATTTGAGGCGCAGCATCTCGTCGGTGAGGTGCTCGAGCAGCACAGGGAAGCTCGCGGGATTGTCCTCCTTGAAGTCGTCGACCGGCTCGACGAGGCCGACACCCATCAGTTTTTTCCACAGCCGGTTGGCAATCGTGCGGGCGAACTGCCGGTTGTCGCGCGACACGATCCACGCGGCGAACTGCTCCCGGCCGTCGGCGTCGCGGGCCGACGACGGCACCTCCCCCCACAGCACCTTCGGGCTCACGGCCGCGAGGGGCTTCGCGTCGTCGTATTGATAGTCGTGCGGCAGGAGCAGCTTCGTGTCGGCGAAAGCCACGCTCGTGACGTTGGCCCGGAGAAACTGGGCTACTGCGGCCTTGTTTCGCTGGTTGCGATCCCGGTTCGCCATCTGCAGCTCGCGGGCGGCCCGGGCGATCTCGCCGGCCCCCTGGATGGCCATCCGCTTCTGCTTCTTGCCCGACGCATCGCCACCCGGCCGCGTCCGCGTCCCGGCGGTCAACGCGGCCAGTTCATAGAACTCCCGCTGTGTCCAGTGGTCGAAGGGGTGGTCGTGGCATTGCGCGCAGCCGATCTGTGTACCGAGGAACACCCGCACCGTATTGTCGACGTAAGGCAGTGGCATACCCTCGTCGCGCAATTGAAAGCCGACGGCGGGGTTCTCCCAGAGCCGGCCGTTGGCGGTGAGCATCTCGTGGGCCCACGTGTCGTAGGGCTTGTTTGTGCGGATCGCCTCCTTCACGTAGTGCAGGTACGGCTCGAAGACGAGATGCTTGTCGGGCCGCTCCTGGAGCCGGAGGATGTCGGCCCAATGGTTGTAGGAGTGGCTGACGTAGTCGGGGCTCTCGAGCAGCGCGTCGACGAGTTCGCCCCGCCTGTCGGCTGCCGCAGAGTCGAGGAACGCCACCACTTCATCGTGGGTGGGGATCCGGCCGGCAAGCTCGAGATACGCACGCCGGGCGAACTCGTCGTCGGCAAGCGGCCGCGACGGCGCGACGCCGTGCTCCTTCCAGTGTCTGGCGAGCAGGCCGTCGATCCGGCTGGCTGCGTCCCGGATCGCCTCTCGTGTGCCCCGGTCGATAGGAGCGACATCCATGACCGAACGTGGTGGCGGCTGCGTCACCGCCTCCGGCAGCCGCATCATCGCCACAGCCCGCTTGGGACGTTCGCGCGTCTTGCCTTCGGCGCCGAGGGCTGTGGCGAGTGCGATCGCGACAAACGCCACCACGCGCAACGAGGCGAAGGGGCGGGCGACCATGCGTGAAACCTTTCAGATTCAAGGGTGAAAAACTCCGCAGCCGCGCCGGCCGGCTCCTCCTCTTGAACGACCAGCCTCGCTGGGAGTTGCGGGAGCAAACGCCCGGGGCGAACCGCCGCTCGCGTTGGGCTCCTGAGGCGGTATTGTATGAGGGGTTGGCTTCCCTCCCCCTCCCCGCGAGGCCCGTGATGCGCCCCACGACGTCCGTCGTTTCCTCCGTGCTCGCATCACTCGCCCTGCTGGCCCCGCCTGGCCGGGCCGCAGACCCCGTCGCACCCACCTGGCGGCAGCGTATCGAGATCATGCCCCTGGCCTCGGCCGCCCCATCAGCCACGGCTGCTTCTGCCACCCCCGCGCTGGCCCCGTGGATCTGGGGGCCCGACGAGCGGCGCGAATACCGGCTGACGAAGTCGTTCCGTGGCGGCGCCACGGCGGCCGTCCTCGTGGCCACCTGCGACAACCGGATGCAGCTGTTCGTCAATGGCACCGAGGTCGCGGCCAGCGACACCTGGGAAAAACCGCTCGCGATCGATGTCACCAGGCACCTCCGCGACGGCGACAACGAACTCGTGGCAGTCGTCGGCAACGCCGGCGGTCTCGCCGGATTCTCCTGCCGTCTCGTGCTCACCGATCCGGACGGCGGCGTGCGGGCGGTCGAAAGCGATGCTTCGTGGAGCGCGTTCGACACGCTTACGCCGCCAAACCCCGTCGCGCTGCGGGTGGTCGCGGAGCCGGGCAAAGGCCCGTGGGGCGACGTGCTCGCCGGCGCAGCGAGCAGGCCGACAGACACGCCGCCGTTCACCGTGCCCGCCGGATTCCGCGTAGAGCGGCTCGTCGTCGTGCCGCGCGATGAACTCGGGTCGTGGGTCGTGCTCACGACCGACCCCAAGGGACGCATCATCGCCAGCGACCAGGGCGACAAGGGGCTTGTACGGATCACCCCGGCGCCGCTCGATGGCTCTGGCGAGACGCTCGTCGAAAAGATCCCCGTGCCGCTCACGAGCGCGCAAGGGCTCCTCTGGGCGTTCGACGCGCTCTACGTCGTGTGCAACGGCGGCCCAGGCAGCGGCCTGTATCGCGTCACCGACACGAATGCCGACGACACGCTCGACACGGTCGAGAAACTCCGTGTGTTCCCCGGCGGCGGCGAACATGGCCCCCACAACATTCTGTTGTCTCCCGATGGACAGCGGCTGTTCATCATCTGCGGCAACCACACGAAGACGCCGTTCGAGGTGAAAAATGTCACCGAACCGCAAACGATGGGGGGCATTCGGTCCACCCAGCGCCGGGTCGAATTGCCCGCCGACGCCACAAGCCGGCTGCCCGCCAACTGGGACGAAGACCAGATCATTCCGCGGATGTGGGACGCCAACGGCCACGCCGCCGGGATCCTCGCGCCCGGCGGCTACGTCGTCAGCACCGACCGCGACGGCAAAACGTGGGACCTCTGGACCGCCGGCTATCGCAATCCCTACGACTTCGCCTTCAACGCCGACGGCGAGATGTTCGTCTACGACGCCGACATGGAATGGGACTTCGGCATGCCGTGGTACCGCCCCACCCGCGTCAACCACGCCCCGAGCGGCAGCGACCTCGGCTGGCGGAGCGGCTCGGGCAAGTGGCCGGCCTCGTTTCCCGACAGCCTGCCGGCGGTCGTGGACATCGGGCCGGGTTCGCCAGTGGGTGTGGCGTTCGGCTCCGGCACGAAGTTCCCCGCGAAGTACCAGAAGGCCCTCTACATCTGCGACTGGACGTTCGGCACGATGTATGCCATCCACCTCGAGCCCTCGGGCTCGACCTACGCGGGCACGAAAGAGGAGTTCGTGTCGCGCACGCCTCTGCCGCTCACCGACGTGACGGTCGGCCGCGATGGCGCCCTGTACTTCGCCGTCGGCGGCCGCGGCGGCCAGAGCGAACTCTATCGCGTCGTCTACGCCGGCTCGGAATCGACGGCGGCGGTCGACGCCCGCTCCCCGGCCGGCACCGCCGAGCGGGCGCTGCGGCGCGACCTCGAAGCCCTCCATCGACGCACGGACGATCCGGCCGCGGCGATCGCCCTGGCCCTCCCGCAGTTGGCGAATCACGATCGGTTCATCCGCTCCGCCGCCCGCGTGGCGCTCGAACACCAGCCGGTCGAACTCTGGCAGGCCAAGGCGCTCGCAGCCTCCGATCCGCATGCCATCATCGCAGCCGCCATCGCCGTGGCCCGCCAGGCTGAGCCAGCGGCTTCGCCGGCGGTGCTCACCGCTCTCGATCGGATCGACCCCCAGGCCCTCGACGTCCCCGGCCGGGTCGACCTCGCGCGGGCCTACGAACTCGCGATCGTCCGCCTTGGCGAGCCCTCCGGCGAGGCCAAGGCTCGGATCGCAGGCCGGCTCGGGTCGCTGTTTCCCTCCGGCGATTTCGACCTCGATCGCGAACTGTCGAGCCTCCTCGTGGCCCTCCGCGCACCGGGTATCGTGCCGAAGCTCGTGGGCATGCTGGCCACACCGACGCAGTCGGCCGCCACCACGAACCTCGCCCCCAGCGAGGCCGATCTCCAGCAGTTGCTCGAGCGCAATGCCCAGTACGGCAACGCCGTCCGCGCCTCGCTCGAGAAGCGGGCAGACCTGCTCCAGATCCACTACGCCTATGTGCTGCGGACCGTGGGCGAGAAGGATGCGTGGACCCCTGCCGAACGAAAGGGCTACTACGAGTGGTTTGCCAGGGCACGGGAATGGGCCGGCGGCAACAGCTTTCGCAAGTTTCTCATGAACATCGAGCTCGAGAGCCTCGCGCACCTCACCGACACCGAGAAAATGGCGATCGAGACGCTCGGGGTTCGCAAGCCCTACGTGCCGCCGCCGCTGCCGAAGCCGGAGGGCCCGGGCAGAGCGTGGTCCGTGGAAGAGGTGCTCGCGCTGGCCGCCAGGCCGGATGCCGAAGGCCTCGCGAAGGGTCGCGACTTCGAGCATGGCAAGCGCACTTTCGCAGCGGCCCGTTGCATCGTCTGCCACCGGTTCGGTGAGAGCGGCGGAGCCACGGGGCCCGATCTCACGCAGGTCGCCGGCCGATTCCAACTCAAGGACCTCGTCGAGGCGATCGTCCATCCGAGCAAGGTCGTGTCAGACCAATACAAGGCGAGTATCGTGCAGACGGCCGATGGCAAGGTAGTGAGCGGGCGGATCGTGAACGAGTCGCCGGAGGCGATCACGATCGTCACCGACCCCGAGGACGCGACGAAGTTCGTGACACTCGCTCGGGCCGACATCGAGGAGATCCTGCCGGCGCCCGAGTCGCTGATGCCGAAGGGGCTCCTCGACCAGCTCAACGACCGCGAGGTGCTCGACCTCCTGGCCTACACCCTGTCCCGCGACAGGCCGCAGGACGCCCGGTTCAAGAAGCGATAAGGCGTCGCCGTGTTTGCATCCTGCCCCGACCGGCGCGAGACAGGCTCGGAGAAATGGGACCGCTGGGCGGGCCGCGACGTGCTGCCGGTGTGGGTGGCCGACATGGATTTTCGGGCGCCCGACGTCGTGCTCGACGCCATCCGGGCGCGTGTCGACCACGGCGTGTTCGGCTACACGCACGAGCCTCCCGGATTTCGCCCCGCGCTCGCAGATCACTGCTCCCGACGACACGGCTGGCAGGTTGATCCCGACTGGATCGTCGCCGTACCGGGCGTCGTGACGGCGCTCGCGCTGACGGCGCGGCTGTGTGCGGAGCCCGGTGACGGCATCCTCGCATTCACGCCTGTTTACCCGCCATTCCTCACTCTGCCGGGGCTCGCCGGCCGGGCCTGCGTGCGGGTGCCGCTCATCCGGGGATCGACCGCGTGGTCGATCGACTTCGACGCCCTCGACAAGGCCGCAAGCACGTCGTTGCCGAAACTCCTCTGGCTCTGCCATCCCCACAACCCCACGGGCACCGTATTTTCTCGCGCCGATCTTTGGCGACTGGCCGAGCTGAGCCACCGCCACGGGATCATGGTCGTCAGCGACGAGATCTGGGCCGACCTCGTGCTCGACGATGATGCGGGGCATGTTCCATTCGCGAGCCTCGATCATCCGGCGGCCCAGCGGGCGATCACGCTCGTCGCGCCGTCGAAGACGTGGAATCTCGCCGGGCTTGGCTGTGCCGCCGCGATCATTCGCGACGAATCACTCCGCCGTCGCTGGCGGATCGCCGGCGGAGGTCTCGTGCCGATGGTCGATCCGCTCGGCTATGCCGCCGCCGAGGCCGCATGGCGGCATGGCGACGCCTGGCGGCGCGAGCTGCTCGGGCTCTTGCGGCATCACCGCGGGCTCGTGCTCGAACGCGTGGCCATGATTCCGGGTCTGTCCTGCCTGCCCTGGCAGGCGACGTATCTGGCCTGGATCGACTGCCGGGCGACGGGATGCGCAGATCCGCAGGCCGCCTGCGAGGCTGCTGGGCTCGGTCCGTCTGACGGTCGCGATTTCGGCCTCCCGGGATTTATCCGCCTGAACACCGCCTGCCCGACGGAGCGTCTCCTCGTGGCACTCGACAGGCTGGCTCAGGCATTTCCGGCCCCGTGATCCCAGCAAGCGGCGGCAGTCCGGTAGATGGGGCCGAGTTTGCGGCTGCCGTCGGCTCTGATCCGGCGGCCGATCCCGGTGCAGTGGCCCCCTTCCCAGAGCCGATCTTCCCGATGAGGAATTCAGTCTCCGCGGGAGCCACGCCATGGCCGGGAAGAAGAAAAGTTCGAAGAGTTTGAGTTACACACAGCGGATCGCCCAGGTCGCCACCGTCGGCATGCCGGCCCCGGTGCAACAGGTGGCCATGTCGAAGATCGGCTCCCGGATTTTGCTCCTCTTGATTCCGATCCTGATCGCCACCGGCGTGATCACCGTCTCGTTCTCGGGCGGCATTCCCTCGGTGACGTTCAATCGCGAACGGGCCCAGGCCGTGGGCCGTGAACTCGGAGCCGACGCAATTCGGGCCGCCGAACGCGTGCGCCAGGCCAACGACCCGACGTATCGGTAGCAAACTGCTATACTTCGTGGGCTTCCATCACCCCCAGGAGCCCCGATTGATGCGTCGCCTCTGCGTGTCCGCCGTCGTCTGCTGCCTGTCCGTCTTCACCCTCGCCCCCCGGGAGACTCTCATGGCTGCCGACGTGCCCCATCCCCAATTGCCGGCCGGTGCCGGTGCGATCGACGCTGCCGCACCGAAGGCGTTCGCCACGACGGGATCCGGCCTGCAATACCGCGTGCTCCGCAAGGGCGCCGGGGCAAATCCAAAAGCCACGAACACCGTGAAGGTCAACTATCACGGCTGGCTCGACGACGGGAAAGTGTTCGACAGCTCGTACCAGCGCGGCGAGGCGATCGAGTTTCCGCTTAACGGCGTCATCCCCGGCTGGACCGAGGGCATGCAGCTCGTCGGTCAGGGCGGCATGATCGAACTCTTGATCCCGTCCAACCTTGGCTACGGTGCCCGCGGCGCTCCGCCGGTCATCCCACCCAACGCCACGCTGCACTTTCTCGTCGAACTCCTCGACGTCCGGTAGCCGTCGGATCGCTGTCGCCGTGCCGCCGGCCGATCGTGCGGCGCTGAAACCGTCATCCATCCCGCCATCAGGAGAGCGCACGACAGACCGTGTGCTCTCGACGATTTGCAGGGCCGGCCAGCGGATATTCACGGTCGAGCCGTTCGTCCCCCGACCCCGATCCGGACGGCACTCGGCTCCCAATCCGCCTGGTGCCGACATTGAATCAACACTTTGCCAACGCCTCTGAAAACCCCTTCATCACCCTGCCATGAAACGGGTTACGGCTCATTCGGCATCGTGTAGGAGTGCTCGAAGCCGGCCCTGTTATTAGTTTTCATACTCATGATCCTGATTCCTGTCTGCTGTTCTCTCAATCTCTTTTGAGAAGATCAGGAAGGAGTTTCTCTCCCTTCCCTCGAACTCCGCGAAAAGCAGGCGTTTTCAGGGGATTTCCGTAGGCCCTGCGTCGGGTACAGTAAGGGTTCTGTCACTGCGGCCAGCGTGGCATTTCCCTTGGAAAGGACCGTTCCAGCCCGATGAAAGTGCGTTGTTCCCGTGAGCCGCTCCTGGCCGCCCTGCAGAGTGCGTCGGCTGTGGTGCCCGCTCGGTCGCCCAAGCCCGTCCTCACGAATGTCAAGCTCGAAGCGACGAGCGATACAGCCGTGCTGTCGGCCACGGATCTCGAGGTTGGCATCCGCACCGAGATCGAGGGAGTCGAGACCTTGGCGCCGGGCGCCGCGTTGTTGCCGAGTGCGCGGCTCTCAGCGATCGTCCGCGAGAGCGCCCCGGGCACCGTCTTCGAACTCTCCGCCGATGGGACGGCCACGCTCGTGAAGGCTCCCCGGAGCGAATTCCGGCTCCCTGGAGAGGACCCGCTCGAGTTTCCATCCGTCGCCACGTTTCCCGACGAACCGTGCTTCGAATTGTCGACTCCGCTCGTGCGGGAGCTTGTCAAACGCACCGTATTCGCGACCGACAACGAGTCGAGTCGCTTCGCCCTGGGGGGTGTCCTGTTGGAACTCTCCACGCGGGCCGTGACGGCCGTCGGCACCGACGGCCGCCGGCTCGCCAAGATGGAGGGCCCGGCAGCCGGGTTCAACGGCAGCCCGTCGGATGCCCAGCCGATCGTGCCGGCCCGGGCGATGCAACTCGTCGAACGGTGTCTCGCGGCGGCCGACGCGCCGGTACACGTGGCCGTTCGGCCAGCGGAAATTCTCGTCAAAACGGGTGCCACCACGATTTCGGCACGGCTCGTCGAGGGGCGGTTTCCGCGGTGGCGTGACGTTTTTCCCGAGCGTCCTGAGGCAGTGCGGGTGAGCCTCGTCACAGGCCCGCTGTTGGCGGCCGTTCGTCAGGCGGCGATCGTGACCAGTGAGCAGTCGAAGGGCGTCGATTTCGTATTCGAGCCGGGCCGGCTCGTGCTCTCGGGCCGCTCGGCCGAGAGCGGCGAGAGCCGGATCGAACTGCCGATCGACCACGCGGGCGAGGCCGTGAGGATCAAGCTCGATCCCCGATTCATGAGTGATTTTCTGCGCGTGCTCGATGGCGGTGCGACGGTGTCGGTGGAACTCACCGATCCGCAGAGCGCCTGCGTGTGCCGCACCGACGACGGCTACGGCTATGTGATCATGCCCTTGGCCGCCGACTGACCCATGGCGACGGCGATGATGAAGAATACATCCGGCGGTCCGCGATCGATCGGTGGACTCATGTCGCGGCTTCTGGCCCGCACGGGCTACGATCAGGAGCAGACTGCCGGGGCACTCGTCGACGCCTGGGACCAGGCGGTGCCGGCCGTGTTCCGCCGGGCCTCGCAGCCGGGGCTTGTGAAGCGCGGCGTGCTCGAGGTGTTCGTGAGCCACTCGGCCCTCGTTCAGGAGATGGGTTTTTACAAGCGGGAGATCCTCGCCAAGCTCACGGCGAGCGTGCCGGGCGAGGGCATTACCGACATCCGCTGCCGCGTGCTCGCCGACGCCGGACGATCGACACCGACCAACGACAGGGGACCTTGAACCATGGCAGACGCCTCCAGCCAGCCCGATTACACGAGCGCCGATCTCAAGCATCTGTCCGACCGCGAGCACGTTCGTGAGCGGTTCGGCATGTACATCGGCGACAACACGTCGCGTGGCCTTCACCACCTCGTCTACGAAGTCGTCGACAACTCGATCGACGAATGCATGGCGGGCCACGCCAAAAACGTGACCGTGACGGTGAACGTCGACGGCAGCGTGACGGTGGAGGATGACGGCCGCGGCATCCCGGTCGATCGGCATCCGCAGTTGTCGGAGGAGATGGATCGCGACGTCTCTACGCTCGAGGGCGTGATGACGGTGCTCAAGTTCGGCGGCAAGTTCGAAAAGGGGGCCTACCAGACATCGGGCGGCCTCCACGGCGTGGGCGTGACGGTGGTCAACTTCCTCTCGGAGTGGTGCGAGGTGGAGGTGTCGCGGGAAGGGCACGTCTGGCAGCAGGAGTATCAGCGGGGCGAGCCGACGGGACCGGTGCGCAAGATGGGCACGACCACGCGTGCCGGCACCAAGACGACGTTCAAGCCCGATCCGCAGATTTTCCCGCAGACGAAGTTTTCCTGGGACATTCTCTCGCGCCGGCTGCGGGAACTCGCGTTTCTGAACTCGGGCGTACGGATCACGTTTACCGACGCCGCCACCGGGTCGAGCGAGCAGTTCTGCTACGACCGGGGCGTGGAGGAGTTCGTCGAGTATCTGAACAAGGCGAGTGACCCGATTCACGCCGACGTGATCGCGATCAAGGGATCGGGCGACGGGGTCTCCTGGGATATCGCCCTGCAGTACACAGGCGAATACACCGAAAGCCTCCACAGCTACGTCAACAACATCTCGACCACGGAGGGCGGCACCCACGTGTCGGGCTTCCGCGCAGCCCTGACCCGCGCGCTCAACGCCTACGGCAAGAAGACCGGCCTCTACAAGGATCTCGTGCCGACGGGCGAAGACGTCCGCGAGGGACTGACGACGGTGATCAGCGTGCGGGTGCCCCATCCGCAGTTCGAAGGGCAGACGAAGACGAAGCTCGGCAATGGCGAGGTGGAGGGAATCATCAACTCGGCTGTCGGTGATTTTCTCGCGAAGTACCTCGAGGAAAACCCCAAGAGTGCCAAGGCGATCGTGCAGAAGGGCGTGCTTGCCGCCGAGGCCCGCGAGGCGGCCAAGAAGGCCAAGCAACTGCTCCGCGAGCGCAAAGGCGCCCTCTCCGGCGGCGGTCTGCCCGGCAAACTCCGGGATTGCACGAGCCGCGATGTGGAACGGTGCGAGCTCTATCTCGTGGAGGGCGACAGTGCCGGCGGGAGCGCCGAGGGCGGCCGTCACCGCGAATACCAGGCCATCCTTCCCCTCCGCGGCAAGATCATCAATGCCTACAAGAGCCGCGAAGACAAGGTGCTCGCCAACGAGGAGGTCAGGAGCGTGATCTCGGCGATCGGTGCCGGGATCGGCGTCGAGGCCGACCTTGCCAAACGGCGCTACGACAAGGTCGTGATCATGACCGACGCCGACGTCGACGGCTCCCACATCCGCACGCTCCTGCTCACGTTCTTCTATCGGCAGATGTACCAGCTCGTGGCGGCCGGCCACGTCTACGTGGCCCAGCCGCCGCTGTTCCGCGTGCGGTCGAAGAAGACGGTCTACTATGTGCAGACCGAGGAGGAGATGAAGACGCAGCTCCTCGACCAGGGGCTCGGCGAGGGTGTGTTCCTGCCGGGCGACGGCCGGGAAATCTCGGGCGACCAGATGCAGAAGCTCTGCCGGACGCTCGCAGGGCTCGAGGACGCGCTCGTCGCGCTCGAGAAGCGGGGCATCAGTCTCCGCGACCACGCCGGCCGCCGCGATACGCAGACAGGCAAGCTGCCGATGTATCACGTCTACTACGGCGTGGAGGAGCACTGGTTCACCAGCCGCGACGACTTCGAGTCGTTCGTGAAGGGCAAGGAACAGGCGGCCGGGGGCACCCTCGCCGTGGGGCGAATCGAGGAGTCCGTGGCCGCCCAGGACGCGACCCCCGGCACGGCCCACGACACGGGCCGCGACCAGCTCGTGGTCATCGATCTCCACGAGGTGCGGAGCATCAACGCCGGCCTCAAGGAACTCGAGGCGATGGGCTTTGGCATCGAGACACTCATGCCGCAGGACCGTACCGGCAGTGAAGATGCCCGCTACACCCTGCGCCGCGGCGACAACGAAATCGGCCTCGAGGATCTGCGCGGGCTACTCACGGCGGTTCGCCGGGCCGGCGAAAAGGGTCTTTCGATCACCCGCTTCAAGGGCCTCGGCGAAATGAATGCCGAGGAGCTTCGCGACACGACGCTCGACCCCGCCAACCGCACGCTGCTCCGCGTGACGATGACTGACGCCGCGGCGGCCGATGATCTCTTTCGGGTGTTGATGGGCGAAAAGGTGGAGCCGCGCCGCGAGTTCATCGAACGTCACGCGCTCGACGTCAAGAACCTCGACGTGTAGCACGCGTTGCGATTGCCATGCATCGCCAGCCGGCAGGGCAGGTGTCAATTGCACGCATTCGGAGCCGGCGGTAGGCATGTTCGCCTCCGGTCGTGTTGAGAGTACAAGACTCGTGGGTTTTGATCCGGCGCCGATAGTCTTCAACGACTCCCTGCGTCTGCGCGTGCCCACCGACCGACTCCGCCGAACTTTCTGAGCGCCTACGAGTTGAGGAGGCTTCGGGCTCCCCGTGTCCCGCTCGCCGGCGTATTTGACCAGCGGAGCCATGGATGGCGCAGCGCAGGCAAATCCGAGTGAGCCGGAGCCTGGAGGGCGGAGGCGAACGTCCGGCGACGGGATATGGGGAGCTCGAAGCCGGCGCGGAACCCACGGCCCGAACGTCCGGCGAGATGGTACGGGGCTGCCTTAAGCCGGGTTGGGCTAGTGGGCATTTTCAGAAAGCAGACTTCACGCGCGGCGTTGGAAGGCGCTGGGGGAGACTCCGGCGACGCGTTTGAAGGCGCGGGAGAATTGCGAGGGGTCGGTGAAGCCCAGGCGGGCGGCGGTTTCTTGCACCTGGAGACGATCGTGCGTGAGGAGGTCGGCGGCGAGGGTCATCCGCTGACGCAGGAGCTCCTGGTAGGGGCTCGTGGTCCCGTAGCGACGGAAGAGGCGGCAGGCGTAGGCCGTTGAGATGCCAAACTCACCGGCAGCCTGTTCGACCGACATCAGCCGTTCGCGATCCCTGGCCAAGAATTGCTGGAACCGCACGAATGTCGAGAAGGCGACGCCGTCGGGTGTGTCGGCTGGCTGTGCGAGCTCCTGGATCTTCGTGAGCAACACGCCGACAAGCTGCGAGCAGAGGGCCT